>Ga0302237_1002552_pt1 | contig 11109 bp, 8 predicted proteins | sample AAG_UR_Ala_MG_FD_193530 | JGI IMG/M metagenome (GOLD analysis project Ga0302237, IMG submission 193530) | Enriched activated sludge microbial communities from anaerobic digester in WTTP, New Holstein, Wisconsin, United States - AAG_UR_Ala | ecosystem: Engineered > Bioreactor > Anaerobic >...
CACGCCGAAAGGTATTTCAGCAGCGGCGCATTTAAAAACCAGTAAAAGCAAATGGTGAAACAAACTTTTCCGTTCAAAGCACTCACTCAAAATGCCTGTGAAGCAACGTGTCCTTGTGTTAGATAAACACCATATCACAAAACCAACTGCCGAAAGGCAAATTCATTTTTGGGAGGACGGTATGTATAAAGCCACATTACTTATAGTCAGCCTGGTTTTGTTAGGCTGGTCCGGTGTTGCCTGCTGCGCGCAATGGGATTCGGTAACAAAAAAAATGAATCCGGATCATGGTGAAGCGGTTGCTTATGACCGATCCGATTGTACAACGCCGGACTTACAGGGATATATGGTTTTTCAGGACAAGCCGGGCGTGACCTACAGCTATGTCGGGTCGGCCTTCAACGACAAAGCCTCGTGCATCACGATTGGGACGCGAACCCGCGTCAGGCTGTATCAGCACAAGAATTTCAAGGGGAAGACATGGGATATTTCCAATGACTCCCATGATGAGATCAAACAGGTGGAGCTGAGCGGCTGGTGGGACGACACACTAAGTTCCATTAAGGTTTGGAAAAAGTAATATTGGCCGGCTGATAACCGTCAAAATGGCATTTAATTGCCTGGAAGACGGAATCCTTTTTAACCTTTTATCGGACTTTAAACGCGATGATCGGGCAGCCTTGCCGGGCAGGCAAGACTTCAGGTGGATTATTGCGTCTTGAATTGGAAAACCAATACCACGGAAGTCGCCGGCAACGCCATCACAAGAGCTCATGGGAAAACAGGATACGTTTGCCTTTCTCTTCTTTTGTATTCAGGGCCCTTCCCCTGAAGCACTTTCCTGATGGTTACGCATTCGTAGCGAAACAAGTCAAACAGTTACAAAATAGTTACAATTCGACCCAAAACAGTAATAACGTCTTACCCCTCAATGCTGTAAACCACTGAATTTACTTGGTACCTGGGGCGGGAATTGAACCCGCACAGGGCTAAGCCCCGAGGGATTTTAAGTCCCTTGCGTCTACCTGTTCCGCCACCCAGGCCCATAGTTAAACTATTTAATATATTTTCGTTTATCTCGTTTTACCTTTTTGGGTAAGGCAACCAAAAAGTGTTAAAAAATACTCAAATTGGCCGTTTTCCCGGGTCAATTTTGTTGAAACTTTCTACCTTAATTTAGCATCAAAGGCAATTTTTTCTTTCACTCGCAGGCAAGCCCGGGTGGTATGCATGTGATGAAGACAAGACCGTCGCATTTGCAGATCACTTCAGGCACCTGAAAACCGGTCGGGATGACCGCGCCATGAATCATCCTGCATTTCCTCCGGTGCCGATGGAGTCCATTATCTCCTTAAAACTTTCCACGGCTGATTCGAGGTTTTCGATGATGTCGTTTGCCAGCACATCCGGGTCGGGCAGATTATCCAGATCGGCAAGGCTTTTATCCTTAAGCCAGGTTATGTCCAAACTGGTCTTGTCGCGGCTCACGATTTCGTCATAGGTAAAGCGGCGCCAGCGGCCTTCGGGATTTTTTTCCGCGTGCCAGGTCTCTTTGCGTTTATGCCGGTCTCCGGGATTGTAGCATTTGATGAACTCCTGAAGGTCTTCAAACTGCAGAGGCGACTTTTTGAGCGTGTGGCGGATGTTGGTGCGATAATCATAAAACCATACTTCCCGTGTCCAGGGGTCTTTACCGGCCGGCTTGTTGTCAAAAAACAAAACATTGGCTTTGACGCCCTGCGCGTAGAAAATACCGGTGGGCAGCCTCAAAATCGTGTGCAGGTCCGTCGTTTCGAGCAACTTTTTCCTGACTGTCTCCCCCGCCCCGCCTTCAAACAAAACATTGTCCGGCAGCACCACCGCCGCCGTCCCGCTGGTTTTCAGCATGGTACGGATGTGCTGAACAAAATTTAGCTGCTTATTGCTGGTCGTCGCCCAGAAGTCCTGGCGGTTATAGGTTAGGTCTTCCCTTTCCTGTTCGCCTTCCTCATTGGTGAACGTCATTGAGCTTTTCTTGCCGAAAGGCGGATTGGTAAGCACATAATCAACGCGCAGGCCGGTATCCGCCACCAGAGAATCAGTCGGCAAAATGAATGTCTCGGAATCGATATCGCCGATGTTATGCAGAAACATATTCATGAGCGCGGAGCGGCGTGCGCCGGCGACAATCTCATTGCCATGAAAAGTGGAATTTTTAAGAAATGCTTTTTGCTCCCTGTTCAGCGTATAGTTTTCGGGATTGGAAATATAATCATAAGCCGCCAGGAAAAAACCGCCCGTCCCGCAGGCAGGATCGGCAATTGTTTTCAACGGCTGGGGCTGGACACAAGCCACCATCGCTTTAATCAGGGCACGCGGTGTAAAATATTGGCCCGCGCCGCTTTTCGTGTCTTCGGCATTCTTGGCCAAAAGCCCCTCGTAAATATCGCCCTTCACATCTGCGCTCATCATCGTCCATTGCTCTTTGCCGATCATGTCAATCAGCTTGAAGAGCTTGGCCGGGTCCTGGATCTTGTTTTGGCTTTTGGTGAAAATCTGGCCGAGCGTCCCTCTGGCGTGCGACAGTTCACGCAGAACCGCCGTATAGTGCTCCTCCAGCGCCGCACCCGTTTTGGAGGTCAGACTCTCCCAGTTGTAATCATCGGGAATGTCCAGCCTGCGGTTATAGGGCGGCTTTGAATATTCATCCGCCATTTTCAAAAAAAGCAGATAGGTGAGCTGCTCCAGATAATCGCCGTAACCCACACCGTCGTCACGAAGCGTGTTGCAAAAACTCCAGATTTTACTGATGATCCCGGATGTGTTGTTCGTTTCGCTTGTCATACGCCTTTATTGCCTCGATATTCTCATTTTGTTTATCAAATCAGCTTCGATAATATGCACACCGAGGCCGAATTCCCGCGATGCGTCCATGATTTCCTGTCGCGTGATCATTTGGTTTTACTCCAACTTTCCGGTATCCACAAACGCCAGCGTGTAATCAATCTGTCCGCGGTAAGTTTGGCATCCAGTTTCGTATTTCCTTTTGTCAGCTCCGCAGAACACTTTTCAATAGCTTCTTTTTCCTGCGGGGCAAAACGTTCCAGAAAAAAACCAAGCCGCTTGAAAACTGCACCGTTACCCAACTGCTTTGCATATTGCAAAATCAGTTCAATGTCTTTTGTTTCAAATCTCAGATAATTTGAAAACATTTCCGCGACTGTTCGAATACCTCCACCAAGCGCAGGATCGCCGAGCATATCCACAATGGTGCGTGCCGGATCTGATACCAGAACCTTAACCTGCCCCTGCCAGAGCGGCTTCAAGCCGAACATCGCTTTGGGAGGAATCCGACGCAACAAAAATTCCGTTCCTTTAATGGCACACATACTGCGTCTTGGTTTTTGCGTTGTCATGACGATGAGCTTTCGGAAAATCTGCTCCGTCAATCCCCAATTTTCGGCTGCGCTCCAGCCTCCGATGTAGCAGGGTGAAAATAATTTTTCGGCAATCACCCATGGATTTTCCAGCGGCATATCAGCCGAGCGTGATTCCAGCGGAATTACAACGTAAAGTCCGCGGTAAACACGCGAAAGCCAACCCTTCTTTGCCCAGCGTGAAAGCAACTTGGCCGCATCCGTGGAGGACATCTTCAAAATTTGTGCTGCATCAGAAACAGATATAGAGCCTTTGGCGGCGCGAACCACCTGCCCCAGCCTCTGGCGGTCAAGTTTCCCGATACCTGATAAATTTTTTACGCCGTCTTTCTGCCCGACCATATTTCGCCTACTTTAGTATACTAACGACGCAGCAATTCATTTATTTGCTGAATTATTACGACTCTCATATACTATATTGAGTCATCATTGCCAAGAGGAAACTGAACTTACTTATTCTTTTTATTCTTTTCTCTTTCCGCTTTGATACGGGCGAGTAATGTAGAGGCAGGCAGGTCATTCGGATCTTGCGCAACGAGTTTTCCTTCAAAGGCTTTTTTCAGGATGCTCTGGCGGAGGGCTTCGGCCTGCCTGAGACTTTCTTCAATGCTCTCTTCAATTTTGTCACAGACGGAAAGGCGGGATTCAATTTCGGCGACGATGCGGTGTTGTTCTTCTATTGAGGAAGGAAGCGGGAATCTATCATATCTTAATAGTTTTGCCTTATTAATGAAGGGAATATTGACACCTTGTAATTGTTCATTAAGCCAACGTATGAATAATGGTGACTGCAAATAATAAAGAAAATACCGATTGAACAAATTTCCGAAAAATTTAAATCGGCCAACACGTTGATACAAAATAGCAGGAACATCATCCTTTCGTATTTCGGCGATTTTTAGTTGGTTATTCAACATTGGTCTATTCAGTGCCATAACAATATCACCAATGTTTAAGAGCAGTTCAGGATATTGGTCGATGTATTTTACGGGTAAGTATTCAATCTCTTCCCATTTAATAAAATTAAATGAGACATTTGCGATTTGAAAAAGTCGTACACCGTGTGAAGAATATTCTGATTTCTTAAACGCTATTCCAGCTTGCATATCTGCAACATCTTCTATCTTTACCCATTCCCACCCTTCCGGAAATTCGCTTTCTTTATTCGTGGCTTCGACAGGCTCAGCCACCGGCTTTACCGCATCCTGAGCCACCGGCATTACTGCACCCTTAGCCACCGGCATTACCGCACCCTGAGTCACCGGCTTTACCGTACCCTGAGCCACCGGTATTACTGCACCCTGAGCTTGTCGAAGGGTGCTTTTTGTCAGCTTGCCTTCAAAGGCCCATTTGAGGACGGATTGGCGATAGACTTTTAGTTGTTGCTGCGCGGTTTTGAGGCTTTCGATGCCCTTGTCCAGACTGCTGAAGAGCTCTTCTATCTTGGCGACAATGCGCTGCTGCTCGGCAAGAGGCGGAAGGGGCAGCATTGATTCTTCAAATTTCTTTTTGGTTATATGAGCAAGACCCGCTGTCCCATGTGCCTTATTCACAAATTCTTTAACTTTATGATTTAGTGCGTGTAAATAATATTTTTTTGATATTTTTTTTTCATCAACTATTATCCGGAAAATATGCTGATTCAATACCGCGCGACCACCAGTCCAAATATGTGCACCAAATGATGTGCCCGGTGTCCCTGACCAAGCAAAAAGTAAATCACCTTTATTTACGTAGTATTTTTCATCTACAGCAAAATTACAGAAATTAAATTCTGATATTTCACGATTAAGATTTTGAATCCTAATAATGGGTAATCCTTCTTTACTCCATTCTTTGGGCTTAAAAGCTCTACCATTAATATAAGTGGCGATCTCAGCTAAACTTACTTTTATCCACCCTTTTGGCACTTCCATATTCCCATTCATCCTATGCCGCCAATGCCTCGTTCATCTCATCAATAATGTTTTCCATCTCGGGGCCGAAGAGCTGCCACATTTTTCCTTTGCCGCCTTTGGCGTCAAAGGGGGTGTAGTCGAGGTCATCTATACTGAAGCTGACCGATGCGGCGATATGGTCTTTAATCATTCTGAGCCACTGCATTTGCTCGTCGTTGAATTTCAAAGTGCCAGCCTGTTTTTTGAAAACCCAATCCTGAAAGTTTTTGTCCACGGTTTTGTCATAGGCGGTGAGGCTGGCATCAATCCCTGCCACTTTGCGTATCAGCGAAACCAGCGCAACCAGTTCGTTTTTCGGGCTGCCGATGGGAGCTTGGCCTGCCGAAGCTTCCAGGACTTCATAGGCACGCCAGACGCCAAGCGGGGCAAGCGCCGGTTTGTCGGAGACGATTTTATCCACCAGCTCGCGAATCATGCTGTAGGTGAGTTCGCGCCGTCGGTAGGGCTGGGCGTAAAATATCTGCAATGCGGTGATTTCGTCTTTGTGGCGGGCGATCCAGTCTCGGAAGTCCTCCACCAGCGCTTCGGCCTTTTCTTTGCTGTCTTTTTCCCAACCGACATGGGTGGCCTCGTCAATATTGATTGTGTCGATGATCTGCTCGTGAACCTTGCGGATGTTTTCAATATAATCGTTCAGCTCCCCATGAAAGACGGCGGCCGCCTTGTCACGCAGTTCGGAAATCATTTGTTTTATGATTTCTGCAATTGCGGCCGGCGCAACGTCCGGGTTTTGCGCCTCAGCCCTCCGGCGGATATCATCCAGCGTATCGGGGTTGTAGGCATTCAGCAGCTCTCCCACCACCTGCGGGATGGTCCTGCCTCCGGCTTTTTCGGCAAAGGTGTTCTTTTCCTTTTCGGTAATCTGTTTGTCGAGCCTCGCCAAACGGTTGGCCAAAGAGGTAAACAGATCCTCATCTCTTGCCCCGATGGTAATTGCGGCAAGCAGTTCCCGAAGCGGCACGCCCGGCTTTCGCTCCAGCGGGCGGCTGTCGGTTTTCAGGCTGCGGGTCACGCCTACAGCATCGACGATGACGTAGTGGTCTTTGGTCATCCTGGCCCGCGGCGTGACTTTTCTCAAGTCGTCAAGGCTGATGGTGCGCGTGCCCCGGCCTTTCATCTGCTCGAAGTAGTTCCGGCTCTTCACGTCCCGCATGAAAAGCAGGCACTCCAGCGGCTTGACGTCGGTGCCGGTGGCGATCATGTCCACGGTGACGGCGATGCGCGGATGATAATCGTTTCTGAATTGCGCCAGCGTGCTTTTGGGGTCTTCGCTGTTGTAGGTGATCTTTTTGCAAAATCTGTTTTCTTCTGCAAATTCTTCGCGCACGATTTGAATGATGTCGTCGGCGTGGCTGTCTGTTTTGGCAAAGATCAATGTCTTGGGCACTTCCAGATTGCCTTTTTCGTCGAGGCGGTCGGGGAACATTTCCGGCAGGCGTTCCTTGAAGGTGCGGATGACGGTGCGGATCTGGCTGGGATTGACCACATCGTTATCGAGCTCGGCTCTCGTGTAGGTCAGATCTTCATCCAACTGTTCCCAGCGCTTTCTGCGGGTGAGTTTTTCGCGGCGATCGATATACTGGCCTTTCCAGACCGTGGCGCCTTTTTGGGTGATTTTTGTTTCGATGAGATAAACGTCGCTGCCGACGTTGACTCCGTCGGTCACGGCCTGCTCGTGCGTGTATTCGCTGACGATGTTTTGATTGAAAAATCCGAATGTGCGGTTGTCGGGTGTGGCGGTGAGCCCGATCAAGAATGCATCGAAATAATCAAGCACCTGTTGCCATAGGTTGTAAATGCTGCGGTGGCACTCATCGATCACGATGAAGTCGAAAAACTCGACGGGCAGTCTAGGGTTGTAACCCACCGGTACGGGCGCACGACCTTCCCAGCGTATTTCAGCCGGATTTATTTCCTCTTCGCGCTCATCGAGCTCTTTGTCTTTCAGTATGGAATACAGGCGCTGAATCGTGCTGATATAGACCTGATTGTCGGTGGGCACAAAACCGGACTTCAGCCGATGCACGCCGTAGAGTTCGGAAAATTTACGGTTGTCGTCATTGGGCACGTAGGCCATGAATTCCTGCTCGGCCTGCTCGCCGAGGTTTTTTGTGTCCACCAGAAACAGCACCCTGCCCGCTTTGGCGTATTTGAGCAGTCGATAAATAGCCGTGATGGCCGTGTAGGTTTTACCCGAGCCCGTGGCCATTTGAATGAGGGCTCTGGGATGATTGGCACGAAATGATTTTTCCAGATTGTTGATTGCAACAACCTGACACTCACGCAGGCCGGTCGTCTGCAGAGGCGGAATGTCCTGCATCCTGCTGCGGAGAGTTTCTTCCCCTTTAAGTAACTGCAGAAATGTTTCCGGACGGTAAAACGAAAATACGGGGCGGGATCGGGGTTTGGGGTCGCGATAATCGGTAAAACGGGTCAGCGTGCCGGTGCTTTCATAAACAAAGTGAAGCGGGTCGTTATCAAGATATTTCAGCTTGCTTCGGGCATAATCTCTGGATTGGTCTTCATGGACGGTTAAGCGGATTCCCTCATCTTCCTTTTTGGCCTCTATAATGCCCACCGGTTTCCCGTGAACAAACAGGACATAATCAGCGGGGCCGATTTCAGTTTGATATTCTCTGACGGCGACACCGGGCCCGGCATGAAGGTTAATCTGCTTTTTGTTCTGGATGATCCAGCCGCACTCGATTAACTGTTTGTCGATCTCATCTCGTGCTATCTGTTCAGGTGTTTGATTGACCATAATTTCGACAAAAAACAACGCTCCGTTTTCATCTACGGATGCGATTATTATAAATTGTTGATTATCTTACAACTTTGAACGGACAATGCAACAAGAAAGTCAAGTGATTGATGGGGGATGGTTAGATGATTAGAAGTTTAGAAGATTAGATGATTTGAGGGTTAGAGGATTAGCTGATAGCTCTTGGCGCAGGACAAAGGATAAAGGATAAAGGACAGCTGAAGATGTTTTGTTAAAAAAAGCAGTTGGCGTCTCCGCCTTTGAAGCAAAAAATCCGCGCAATTTCAAAAAGCCCATTCTCTGGCCTCTCTGTGCGGCTAATTTTCTGCAGGATATCCTGTAATATCTCTTATTTCCTTAAACAGAGGCTTCAGTTGCCTGTACATTTTCAGATAAACTCTTCGGTAAAGATCATCATAAAGAGTGTGGTTGTCATTATTGGGCTCAAAAACCATCCCTGTCCTGGTCATTGCCTGCACGGCCGTGGGAAAATCGGGATAGATTTTCAGACCAACTGCCGCATCAATAGCCGCGCCGAGGGCGGATGTTTCGAAAGTATGAGGACGTTCCGCCGCAATGCCAAAGACATCCGCGGTAATCTGCATGGCCACGTCGCTTTGCGATCCTCCACCGGATACCTTGAGTCTGGTCACCGGTACTTTGGTCTTGCGTTGGGTCAGCTCTCCTCCCTCTCTCAAGCCGTAGATTAGTCCTTCCAGCAAAGCGCGGTAGAGATACGCACGATTGTGTATGTCGCCAAAGCCGATAATTGCCCCTTTTGCATAGGATTCAAGATCGCGCCCCGGTGTCCAGTAGGGCTGCAACATGAGCCCCTTACAACCGGCGGGCACATTTTGGATCAAGGAATCAAAAAATTTTTCCGGAGGTTCATTGCTCTTTTCAGCAAGCATGCGCTCCTGAAAGCCGAATTCTTCCTTAAACCAGCTCACCATCCAAAAACCGCGAAAAATAGATACTTCCGTATAATAGGCACCCGGCACGGACGCGGGATATGGCGGAATCATGGGACGCAGCTCAACATATTCTGGTGTGGCAACATCAAAAGTAGCGATCGTTCCGAAACTTAAACATCCGGTTTCGGGCGTGAGACAGCCGCAGCCAAGTATTTCACATCCTTTATCCGATCCTGCCGCCATTACCGGCAGTCCTTCCGGTATACCGGTCTGGACGGACGATTTTTTAGTAATGCGGCCCATCATCTCGGAAGGTTTGACCAGGTCAGGCAATTTTTCTTTCTCGGCCTTGAAGATCAGCCATTTGAAATCATACTTTCGTGCCCACTGATAGGTTTTATTGTCAAACGGCAGATAACCTACATTGTTACCTGTGGAATCCACGAACTCACCGGTAAGTCGATGCGTAAAAAACCCGGAGAGCAATAAATATTTGTATGTCTTTTCCCAAATGTCCGGCTGGTTCTGATATATCCAGTTTGACTCACATTCCTGGATCGCACTTTCCAGCGTGTCGAGTAATTTCACTGTCCTGAGCACAGGCCTCAATACACCAGGCAGAATCTTCCGGGCATCGGCCTTTCTCTGGTCCAGCCAGATAATTGCCGGCCTGAGCGCCCGGCCGTCCTTGTCCACGTTAATCATCGTGGCACGCTGTGTCGTCAGCGTCACCCCGATAATGTTCTTCACCAGGGATTGCCTAAGGTGCAGAAGTTGCCTGGTTGTTTTACAAAATACATCCCAGTAGTAATCAGGCTCCTGTTCCGCCCAGCCGGGATGCTTTGAAAAATAGGGTTGGATGGGCGTCTTCACGATATCCACGATGTTGCCTTCCATATCGACAAGCGCAGCCCTGATCGATTGCGTACCGGCATCAATCGAAAGGACTAATTCTTCCGGATTACTTTTGCCCTGTGACATATACACCTCGGATTTGCCTGTGATGATTTTAAATCAATCCAACCCCAGTTGTCCTCCCGGGTTCATAATACCATTCGGATCAAAGTGTTTTTTCAACGCACGTAAAACGTCCATCTGTTCTTTCCCCAGATGTGTCTGCATCCAGGGACCGATCATGCGTCCGACGCCATGATGATGACTCAATGACCCGCCGTATTTTTGGATATTCTCAACAATGCCGCGCTGAAATTTGCGAAACTCATCGGGGTCATCCATTTTGAGTATAAAGATGAAGTAAAGATTGGTGCCCTGGGGATAAAAATGTGAGGCATGCGTCATACACATCGTATCCGGGCGGCTCTTGATATACTCCCGCACACCTTTGTGCAAATTATGCAGGTTGTCCCAGGTCACCGCCGCCTCCAGCGTATCAATCAAAATACCATAATCACCCAAATCCTCACGCATATACGGCTCAGTATAGCGTGTATGCTCCCACTTGCGCGCGGCGTAACCACCCAGCGACATGGCGCCGTATTTGCGGGCAATCTTTTTTATCTTACGGGCGACCAGTCGCGTGTAATCCTGGTCACCTTCGACATTGCCCAGGCACAGGCAGCGTTGCATTGGTTTAAATCCACGCATCGTAAGAAATTTATCGGCAATACCCGGCATACCATAAAGTTTCAGTCCCCGATCTGTTTCTTCCGGATCGGAAATACGGTAGATCGCCGGTTTCCCGAATTCCGACTGCATGATTTCGCGGCTGGCGCCGACGGCGGCTTCCCACGTGGGGTACATGTAGCTGAAGCGTGCGCGGTTATCCGGCATGTGGCGGAATATTTTCATAGTGACTTCAACCAGAATGCCGAAACAGCCTTCGGACCCCTTCATGATGTCGTTTATTTTGGGGCCGGTCGCTGTCGCCGGATAATCAAGTGTTTTAAAAGTTCCCACGGGCGTAACGTATTCCTGGCTGAAGACAATATCGTAGGCATCACCGTAATACGTGGAGGCCTGACCGGAACCAAGTGTAACGATCCAGCCTCCCACGGTCGAATATTCGAAGGACTGGGGAAAATGGCCGCAGGTATAGCGCA
>Ga0302237_1002554_pt1 | contig 11105 bp, 7 predicted proteins | sample AAG_UR_Ala_MG_FD_193530 | JGI IMG/M metagenome (GOLD analysis project Ga0302237, IMG submission 193530) | Enriched activated sludge microbial communities from anaerobic digester in WTTP, New Holstein, Wisconsin, United States - AAG_UR_Ala | ecosystem: Engineered > Bioreactor > Anaerobic >...
GGGCAGCTTTCTGTGGCCCGGGTTCGGCGAGAACCTGCGGGTCATCGAGTGGATTCTGAACCGTTGCCGCGGTGAGGGGGACGCAGTCAAGACGCCCATCGGCTACGTGCCCACGCCGGACAGCTTGGACCTGACGGGCCTGGACATCTCTCGCGAGAACCTGAACAAGCTGTTCGCCGTCGACCGCAACGATTGGTACCAGGAAACGGACGGCATGGCCAGCTTCTTCCACCAGTTCGGCAACCGTTTTCCCAAAACGCTTTGGGAACAACTGGACGGGCTGCGTCTGCGGTTGCGGGCCCCGTTGTCCCTGATGCAACCGGGGACCGAATTGCGGCCGCTGGCGGCGGAACTGAATGAGGTGATCGAACGCGAAAACCCGCACCTGTTCAGCATGCTGTCCGAGTTCGGCAAGCGGCTGTACTTCCCCAAAGGCATCCTGGCGCAGAGCGCCGAGGCCAAGGAGAAGGCCAAACGCTACGATGCCACGATCGGCATTGCGCGGGAGAACAACAAACCCATGTTCTTGCCGTCGATCATGGACTTCTTCCCGGCCCTCGGCCCCGGCGATACGCTGGCTTACGCACCCGCCACCGGCCGCGACGATCTGCGCAAAAAATGGCGTGAGGAGTTGCTGCGGAAGAACCCCAGCCTGACCAAGAAGAGCTTCTCGCTGCCCATCGTCACCTGCGGCGTGACGCACGCCATCAGCTTGATCGCCGACCTGTTCGTCGACAAGGGCGACATGGTGCTGATGCCGGACAAGTTCTGGGAGAACTACGAACTGCTGTTCGGCGTGCGGTACCAGGCGCAGCTGGCCTTGTACCCGTTCTTCAGCTCGGTGGGCGGGTTCAATGTCGAGGCGCTGCGGCAGGCGTTGGGGACGCGCGCCGGCAGCTGGAAGACGATCCTGGTGCTGAACTTTCCCAATAACCCCACCGGCTACTCGGTCACCAAGGCCGAGGCCGAGGCGATCGTCTCCGTGCTGGGCGAGGCGGCAAGCGACGGGCGAAACCTGGTCGTCATCAACGACGACGCCTACTTCGGGTTGTTCTACGAGGAAGACGTGTATCGCGAATCGCTCTTCGCCCGCTTGGCCGGCATCCACGAGCGGATTCTGGCCGTCAAGGTCGACGGGCCGACGAAGGAGGAGTTCGTGTGGGGCTTCCGCACGGGCATGCTCACCTTTGGGGCCCGTGCCTTCCTCAGCGATCAGGCGCTCTATCAGGCGCTGGAGAAGAAAGTGGCCGGGGCGATCCGCAGTGCGGTCTCCAACGGTCCCCACGTCTCGCAGTCGGTCCTGTCCAAGGCCATGGCCTCCGAAGGGATCGGCGCCGAGCGGGAAGAAAAGCGCGCCATCCTGGAAGCCCGCGTCAAAAAGGTCCGCGAGATCCTCGTTGCGCCCCAGTACGCCCAGCTGTGGGAGCCGTACCCGTTCAACTCCGGCTACTTCATGTGCCTGAAGTTGAAGGGGATCGAGGCGGAGACGTTCCGCAGACACTTGCTGGAGAAGTACGGCATCGGCGTGATTGCCGACGGCGAGCACGATATCCGCGTCGCTTTCTCGGCGGTCGACGAGGACCACTTGCAGGATCTGTACGATAGAATGGCGGCCACCGCCCGCGAACTGAACGAAATCAAGTAGCGTCTTCGTCGGTTGGGACTCCGTCCCGACCGGGTAAGGACTCCGTCCCCACCTGCTCGGCCCATGGCCGCCAGCCGGCTCAATTGGCAGAAAGAGGAAACCGATGACATTCTTTATGTTCGGCAAGTATTCCAGTGAAGCGATGGGCGAGATCAACGCCAAGCGGACCGCTGCAGCCCGCGATCTGATCGAGAAGCTGGGCGGGTCCATCAAGGCCATGTACGCCTTGTTGGGCCAGTACGACCTGGTGCTGATCGTCGAACTGCCCACGATGACCGATGCCATGAAAGCGGCGGTCGCGATGGGCCGTGAGACCGGCATCTCGTTCTGCACCGCGCCCGCCGTCACCGTGGCGGAATTCGACAAGCTGTTGGTCGAGACCTAAACCGCGTCAAAAGGCAAGAAGCCCGACTTTTGCGCAAAATCCGGGCTTCTTCAAACGGATTTCTCGGACCGCGAGAGGAAGTGCGTGCGGCCGGCTTGGCTCCCGGTCTAACTCGTCTGCCGCCGCGCTTCGTAAGCGGCGATGGCCACAGCGCAGGCTAGGTTCAGGCTGCGAGCTTCTTCCCGCGTGGGGATCCGTAACGCGCGGTCGCCGGCGGCCTGCAGCAGAGACGGCGGCAAGCCTTGGGTTTCACTGCCGAACACCAATACGTCGCCAACCTGAAACGCGGCCGTCGTGTACAGCCGCCCGGCGGTCTTGGTGAACAGCCACGGTTCGCGTTCCGGTAGCCGCTGGCGCAGCGCCGCCCAATCATCGACAACCTCCCAATCCAAGTGCTGCCAGTAGTCCAGCCCGGCGCGGCGCAGGTGCCGCTGGTCCATGCGGAACCCCAACGGGCGCACCAGCCACAGCTTGGCGCCGATCGCCACACAGGTGCGGCCGATATTGCCCGCGTTCTGCGGAATCTCCGGCTGGTACAGGACGATGTGCAGCAGAGGTGGGTCACGCATGCCAGGAGGTCCTACCGCGAAATCCAAATCTCCAACGCCTGGACGTTCTACCTTTCCCGCACGGAACGATCAAGAGCGGTGCGGTTCAAGCTGCTCGGTCCATGCCACGAGGCGTGATGGACGGCTTCCCGCGTTCTTGCTCAACCCCTTTTCCGAAGCCCCCTTCCTTCGCCAATCTTGACAGCCGCGTCCGGGCGGTGGTACGTTGTCGATGCGGACGACACGACCTTGGCGTCAACGGCAAAACGATATCATGATCATGGCGTGCGACACGAGCAGTGATTTGACTCGCGCAATGGCAGGCGATGCCGATGCCCTAACGAGACTCCTCGAACAGCATGGTCCTGAAGTCCGGAAAACGATCAGGAACCGAATTCCACGGCAAATGCAGTCGGTGTTGTCCGAGGACGACGTGATGCAGGAGACGTATGCCGACGTCTTCCTCTCGTTCCGTAACCTGGATATCAGAGGGTCGTTCACGGCCTGGCTGCAACAGATCGCCAGGAACAATTTGCGGGACGCCATCCGGTGCTTTCGAGCGGAACGCCGAGGCGGTCACCGGCGCCACGCCACGGCGGAGCGGGACGAAGATGGTCTGTCCTTGCTGTTGGACCTGGTGACGGATGGGGGCACGACACCCAGCTGCGGGGCCATGCGACACGAATGGCAGGACACCTTGCAGCGCACCCTGGCGGAACTGCCGGACGCGTACCGCGAGGTGCTGCGGTTGTACGACCTGGAATTCCTCGATGCCGACCAGGTTGGCCGGCGGTTGGGGTGTTCTTCCGGGGCGGTCTACATGCGGCGTTCGCGGGCCCTGGCGATGCTCCGTGGACTCCTGGCCGGTTTCTCCCACTATCTCTAATCCCGCAGGCGCCGTGCCCGCGCTCAGCGCAGAAAAAAGATGGCGAACCAGCCTCCGCCAGATCCGGACTCCGCGACCCCCGACAGCGACGCGGCGCGCGAGTCGGCGCTGATCGAAGCGGCTCGCCGGCAGGCGTCTGGCCCCACAGGTCAGCCGTTGGGGACGCCGGTTGGCACCGCGACGCGGGAAGACTCGGGGGCTCCGCCCACCATCGGCCGCTATCGGATCCAACGGCGAATCGGGGGCGGCGGGATGGGAACGGTGTTCGAGGCGGTTCAGGATGCGCCGCAACGGACGGTGGCCGTCAAGGTGCTCCATGCCGGCACGATGAACGCCCGCGCGATGCGCCGCTTCGAGCTGGAAACGCACGTCCTGGCTCGGCTGCAGCATCCAGGCATCGCTCAGATCTACGAAGCCGGCGTGTTCGAGACGCCCAGCGGCCCCCATCCGTACTTTGCCATGGAGTTCGTGGAGGGCCGACAGCTCAAGCAGCACGCGGATTCGCGAGACCTGAGCGCGCATCAGCGGCTGGAACTGATCGCCCGCGTCTGCGATGCCGTGCAGCACGCTCACGTCAAAGGCGTGATCCACCGGGACCTCAAGCCAGCAAACATCCTGGTCACGCGAGACGGAGCGCCGAAGGTGCTCGATTTCGGCGTCGCCCGAGCGACCGGCTTGGATCTTTCGACAATCACGCTCCGCAGCCGGCACGGCGAGCCCGTGGGGACTGTGCCCTACATGAGTCCCGAACAAGCCGCCGGTGTCCCCGAGGACATCGACACGCGCAGCGATATCTATGCGCTGGGCGTGATCTGCTACGAGTTGCTGGCGGACCGGCATCCGCTTCCCTTGGCCGGCGTGCCTTTGTCGCGAGCGTTGCACATCATCGCCGAACATCAGCCGGCAGCTTTGGGCGCCGTCGATCGCACGTTCCGGGGCGACGTCGAGACCATGGTGGCCAAGGCCATGGACAAGGACCGCGAGCGGCGGTACCAATCGGCGGCGGACTTTGCGGCCGATATCCGCCGCTACCTGCGCGGCGAGCCGATTCAGGCCCGGCCGGTGGGGCGCGCCGAACGGCTGTGGCGCTGGTGCCGGCGGGAACCGCGCATCGCGGCGCTGACGGCGTCGCTGCTGTTGCTGCTGGTGGCCCTGGCCCTGGGTTCGGCATGGGCCAGCCTGAAGATCGCCGCCGCCCGGCGGGCCGAGCAGTACGCCCTGCAGCGGAGCGAACGCGTCAGCGAGCAGCGGCGGCGCGATTTGTACAAGTCCCAAATGGCGCTGGCGATGCAGGCCTTCGAACAGCACGACACGCCGACGGTGCTGAGTCTGCTCGAGGCACAGCGGCCGCTGGCGGGCCAGGCCGATCTGCGCGGCTTCGAATGGCATTACCTCTGGCGGCAGCTGCACGGCGACCGGCTCACGCGGTGCGGTCACAACGCGAGCGTCGTGTCGTTGGCGTTTTCGCCGGACGGCCGGTGGGCGGCCAGCGGCGGCGCGGACGGCGCGGTTTCCCTCTGGGATGCGGCGGCGTGGAAACGCCGGGCCATCTTCGCGGCGCATGTGGGGCCGGTGCATGCCGTCGCGTTTCGTCCGGGGGGCACCGTCCTGGTGACCGGGGGAGCCGACGGTTTCGTCCGGCTGTGGGACGTAGCCACAGGACGCCTTGTGCGAAGCCTGTCCGGCGGCAGCGTCCCGGTTCAGTGCCTGGCTTTCGAGGCCCACGGTCAGCGTCTGGCCTGGGGCGGCGGCGTCATCAACCGCATGCTTCCCCGCATGCAAGACCGGCCCGGAGAGATCTACGTCTGGAGTCCCGACGCCGACGAGGAGCCCCGCCGAATCGCGGTTCTTTCCGACCCAGTGGTTCAACTCGCCTTCCTGCCGCAGCGGCCGGAGCTGGTGGGCGTGACTTGGGGAGCCGCCGTACAGCGTTGGCAAATCGAGAACGTCCAGCCCATCGAAACGCCGGCGCCATCGGTGGCGGGGAGCATGGCCCTGGCCGTCTCGCCCGACGGTGCGCGGGCCGCGGTGGGCGTCCGTGGCGGCGAGTTGGCCATCTGTGAAACCGGCTCGTGGGACGTCCAGTGCCGCGTTCCTGTTGCCAACGCGGCCGCCGTGGCTTTTTCGCCGGACGGCCAAATTCTGGCGGTCGCGAATACCGACGATGGCAGCGTCTCTTTGCGGGATGCCCAGACCGGTCGGGATATCGATCTGCTCCGCGGCCACCGCAGCCACGTGAACGCGCTGGCCTTTTCCGCCGCGAAAAACGAACTGGTCTCTGCCGGCAGCGATGGCACGCTGCGGGTCTGGGACTTGACTCGCCGCCATCGCGGACTGCGGATTGCGGCCCACGAGAAAGAAGTCGCCGATCTCGCCTTTACGCCCGACGGAACGGGGCTGATCACCGCCGGCCGGGACGGCAAGGTGCGCGTCTGGGACGCGCTGTGCGGTCAGCCGTTGGCGCAGTTCGGATCGGGACGGGACTGGTGCGAGTCCTTGACCGTCTTTCGCGGCGGCAGGAAGCTCGCGTTTTCTCAGCGCACGCTCGTTCAGATTCTGGACATCGGCTCGAGACAATGCCTCACGCTGGGCGGTTTTCCGGGCGTGGTCCACGCCGTCGCGGCGTCGCCGGACGGCCGTTACCTGGCCGTTGGCGGCGCAACCACGCTGGTGCCCGGTGGATGCGGACTGAAGGTCTTTTCGGCTGACGATTGGCACGCGTGCTGGGGGCGCCAATTTTCCGGTCAGGAAGTCCGTTCGTTGGCCTTCTCGCCGGAGGCCACGCGACTGGCGATCGGCGGGACACAGGGCGAGGTCTGGTTGCTGGACGCGGCGGACGGGAGCGAATTAGCGTGTTGGACTCACACCGGCTGGATCGAAGCGTTGGCCTTTTCGCCGGACGGCCGGTATCTCGCCGCCGGCTCGTGGCCGCAGGACCAGCCCCTGGCCGAACCGGTGACGGTGCGAGTCTGGGACGTGGCTGGCGGCGGCATCCGCTACGACCTGCCCGGACATCGCCACGCGGCGTGCTCGCTGGCGTTTTCCCCGGACGGCGCTTTGCTGGCCAGCGGCGGCGGCAACGGCGTCGTGCGGCTGTGGGACCTGGTGGATGGAACGTTACGAGCGACGTTTCGGATGCCGCACGACGGATGGGTCCTCGGCCTGGCCTTCTCGCCTTCCGGGCGCCGTTTGGCCTGTACCAGCGCCACGGCGACCGAAGCTGGGCAAGTCGTGATGCTGGAAACGGACGAAGAGCCCCAGGTCAGCGCAGCAGCCCCGACAGAGAACGCGGGACCGCCGAGTGACTTCAGCGCGGAAGGACGACCGTTATGGGATTCCCCGCAACAGCAACTGGTCGTGCTCACGGGCGACGACTCGGATCAGCCCAGTGTCTTCACCACGCGTCCGCCTGAATCGCGGTCTGTCCTGCGGACCATCGCCGGCCCGCGCGGGGAGCCGCGGCAAGCCGTAGCCGTGTATTTCTACCGCGAGTGGGACCTCGTCTCCGAACCGGCCCACACGGCGTTGGTCGAGTACCCACTCACGCTGCCCCCCAACTCCTCCGCCCAACTCCGCGTCACCCTGGCCTTCGAGAATCCGTGGGGCAAAGACGAGCAGCTCGCGGGGGACGTGAACTGGTTCGTGCGCGTACGTCGCGGCGATTCCCCCGCGGGCGAACTGGGCCAAATCGTCTTTCATGCCCACAGCCAGCGCTCGATCTGGCAGCCGGCGATCGTCGACCTGAGCGATTTCGCCGGCCGACGCATCTGGCTCCAACTGGTCGTCCCACCCGATCGAGGCGCAAATCGCGTGTACTGGGTCGAACCCGTCCTGAGCTTCGTCAAGAAAAACTGACGAAAACACCAAAAACGCGTGAGTGGGCGGGCATTCTTTTCGCCTAGTGCTAATACACGAAGCCTTCGAGCAACCCATCCGTAGTCGTCTTCCGATGGATTCGGTTCGCTCCGATGGCGCGAGTGGGTGAATTCCGTGTTTCGATGTCGTTTCTTGACCGCTGGCCACTAAGCGATCGTGGTGACTCCTGAGATTCGGCGAAGGAGGGACAATGAGATTTCGCAGCCGGACGTTTTTTGTTCTGGTTTTCCTGCTCTACCCTGGGTGCGATTTGCTCAGTCTTCCCAGGGCGACCCTCGAAAACTATGAGCGGATACAGGTTGGAATGTACGAGGAAGAGGTGCTGGAGATCCTGGGCACGCCGGGAAACAAGAACTATGTAGAACGACTTGTCGTGGGCGACACCGTAACGATCCGTTGGCCCATGGAGCAGGATGACCGAACCATCGAAATCCGCTTTCTCAGGGACCCACTTTTGAGGGCGGTCGTCAAGGAGAAACGGATTAGGGATGCCGAAAGCAAGCAGCAACCTCCGGCCCAGTCAGCGGACGAGGACGCGGCATCCAAGCCTGCACTGCCTTGAGTTCGTACAATTCCACGTCCGAGTTTGAAATCAAGTGCTTCCGTGTAGTTACAGGATGACCGCGCGATGTCCGTTGTATCAGGTCCCGGCCGTCCGCGAGGTTCGGCAACGTGTCCGATGTGCGAATCGCCGCTGAAGAATGATGGTGCCTGTCCGGTTTGCGGATACGGCGCGGCGACGAGCCGAAAACTGGCCATGTCGGAGATGCCTCGGATACCAGCGTCAAGGAGCCAGGAGGAGAACGAGGCAGACGGCGATACCTTTGACGCCTGGTTTCGCAGTCGGTTCGGTCCAAACTTCTGGGTAAACGCGGCGTACGTTGGCTCGGTGATCCTGCTGGGAATCGTTGCCCTCCTAGTGGTCATGCATCTCCGATCGCAACTTGCCTTGCGCAGGTCTCACCAACGGATCGATCACGTCATCGAACTGGCCGCTAGAGTCAGAGCGCTCAGCTTCCGGGATCGCGGGATGGATACGATGGCGGCGTGGCAGACGGCGGGCCGGGAGTTGTCTGCGGAACTGCCGGCACTGCCTTCGTATATCGCCCGCCTGGACAGGCAACCGGAGAACGCGGCAAAGGAAAAAAAAGGCTGGGTCACCTCTCTGATTCCCTTCTTGCCGGCCGATGCGGATCTAATGCCGCTGGAGGAAGTGCCTCGTACGTCATTCGCCTATGAAGCAATCCGAAGGCGACTTGCATCGTCCGGACCCAAGGAATGACAAGTACGCCGATCGGCCGTGAACCAGAGCAGTCACGGTTCGCCAGTTCTTCCTGGGAAAGCTCTGTGAGAGAATTGCCGAGGAGTCATTGCCATGTCGCAGATCGTGACCTGTGCCTGTGGGCAACGTTTTCGGGCCGAAGACCATTTGACGGGCAAACGCGTCAAGTGCCCCAAATGCGGTGGCGTGCTTGTTGTCCCCCAGAGAGCGGCGGAGAAGGAACAGGCCCCTGGTTTTTCCGACTGGTTCGACGAAGCGTTGGCGGATGCGAAGAAATCGGCAAAGCCAGCCCCTCCGCCCGCTCCCATACGACCCACGGCTGAACGCGAGGTGGTGTCGGCGGCCCTGGCCAGCGTCAAACGCGAGGCGGCAGACCGGTACGAAGAGTTGACGGAACTGCGGCGGACCCGGCGGCTGTATCTCACCCTGCAATTCGCCTTCGGTTTGCCAGGGCTGATCCTGATGTCCAGTCCACACCGGGAGTTGAACTCCTTCGGGTACATTCTCCTCGTGGTTGGGTTCGTCTATGTGGCCAAGTTCAAAGGGCACAGCGGCGTCAAGGGCCTGTGGGCGCTGGTGCCGTGTCTGGGCGCACTCATCGTTTTGTTGTTGGACGACGACTTGGGTCAGGAGATCCGCGCCAGAGAGAAACAAGTTCAGGCCGCCGCGGTAGCGCCGCCGCACGACCCGCTGGAGAAGAGACTGCTCAGGCTTGCGATCTCGGCTGCCATCATCGTGGGGGCCACCGTTCTGGCATTGCTGCTCGCGGCACCTGGCAAGTAGCCTTTCCAAAAGGGCGCAGGACCCTTGGATTTAAGGGTCCTGCACCCTTTTCGAGTCTTCGTCCTTAGGATGCGCGCATCTTCGTAGGTTGGGACTCTGTCCCGACCGGGTCGGGTCGGAGACCCAACCTACTTTGGTCATCCCTCCTCCGCAAAGCGGTCGATGTCCTCGCGGGTCATCCGCTGGTAGACGCCCCGCGCGACGTAGGCGTCGACTTCTTGCTGGCTCAAGTGCAATACGAAGTCGGGTAAATCAGCCTCCGTGAAACGCCGTAGGGCGGAACGGTCGTGCGCGTCCAAACGCCGCTGGTGAGCGGCCAGCAGCGTCGGCCAGTCCGCGTCCTGCAGGTTTTGCACGTCGTGAGTCGGCAAGGGGTCGAGTTCGGAGCGGCGCGTTTCGGTGACCAGCAACTCGTCGTGCGGCAGCACACTCACCAGCGACGCTTCGGTCAGCTGTTCGTCGCCGTAGGTATCTCCGTCGTCATCCGCCACCCGCATACGAACCCGTGCATACAGGAAGAAAGCCAACACGCAGCCCTCGGCGTCGAGCAGCACGACACCGAACGCTTCCTGCCGCCCCAGCATCGGCAACGTGTAGCACAAGCCGGGGGAAAAACCGCTGTCGACCGCCTGCTTGATCCAGGGGTCAAGCCGCTGGCGGACGTGCGGCGGAAGGTCTTCCCGGTCCAGCAGGATCAGCCGCTGAGCGCGAGGCACGGGGATGGTCGGTCCGGAGGTATAGCCGAACGGCGCGAGGCATTTGATCAAACACGCCTGCCAGAGCGTGGTCCCGCGCCGCAACTCGCGAAACCGCAACTTGCCCAGCCGCAGTTGGTAGAATTCGACCCCGGCGATCTCGTCGGCTCGCAGCGGCCGCAACGGCCCGAAACGGTCCGGCAAGGGGCTCTCCGCCTGCGGGCCGTCCGAGGACACGGACAGCTGCCCCGCCTGCTCCAGTTGGTCCGTCGTCGGATACCCGAGCCGCGCCAAGGCTTGATCCAGGAGGGATCGCTTCTTCAATAGCGACGGCCCGGCACAGGGCGGCGCGTCGTCGAAGCCTTCCCCCATCGCCACCAGCCGCGCGGTGCGCCGCCGCAAGCGAACGGCCGGTACCAGGACGGCCAGCGCGACGACGACACAGGCGATCGTCACCGGGACCGTCCGCACCCAGGCGGCGACGGCAGCGGCGAGAAGCGTCACTAGTCCGGCCACGCAGCCGCACCCGGCGGTGACTCCGCGCGTCGCCTCGTAAAGGCTGTCCCGCATGGCCTGCGGGTCGAGCCGGTCTTCGTCCAGCAACAGCGCAACGAGCGCTCCCAAGCACGCGTGTTCGTCCGCCCGCGATTCGTTCGCAGCCTCGCGGCCGGACCATTGCAGCAGCTCGTCCCAGCCGCCGGCGAGACGCTCCACGCGCCAGCCGGGCCAGGCTTGTTCGACGCGCCGCGAGAAATCGGGGCCTGCCTGCAGTTCCCAGCAGCCCAGCCGTTGCGACGCCGCGTCGATGACGGCGCCGCCCCACACCGCCGACTCGGGCGGCACGGTCGTCGCCGATTCAACCGGCAACAGATCCAGCAGCGGAGGCCCGCGCAGTAACACCTGATCCAGCGCCGGATGGTCGAACCCGAAATAGTCCTCGACGCAGCCATCCGCCCGCCGAACCGCCAGCCAGACTCCAGGCTCTGCAACCGCCGGTCCGTTTTC
>Ga0302237_1002561_pt1 | contig 11082 bp, 9 predicted proteins | sample AAG_UR_Ala_MG_FD_193530 | JGI IMG/M metagenome (GOLD analysis project Ga0302237, IMG submission 193530) | Enriched activated sludge microbial communities from anaerobic digester in WTTP, New Holstein, Wisconsin, United States - AAG_UR_Ala | ecosystem: Engineered > Bioreactor > Anaerobic >...
TTCCTGTTGGTTGAGCCGATCATTCATTTTCGTAACACCTGTTGAAACCACAGAAGAGCCGCCTCGCCTTCCTTGCGGGTGATTTCGTCAATGGAGCGGCTGTGGCGGATGCCGTTGCGAAGCTCGGCAAGCTGTCCATATTTGGCATTGAGCGTCTCTTTGTTCTTGAATCGTTGCTCGAAGTATGTCCACAGCGATTTCGATGTGATAATGTCCTGAAGCTCACGGAGATCAGCAAACTCAAGTTTCGCTTTCAGTTCATGATAGTTATCCACATCAATCGCCGCATTCTTCCTCGCCGCTTTAGCGATTCTTTCCTTCAAAGCCTGATCGACATGAGATGGCAGACTCCCGGCATCATTTTTAAGGGCCGTTACAATACACTGGCGAAGATCAAGCTCCGTCTTCTCCACCTCTTCATCGAGTTTCCGAAGGGGGGGAGACAAGTCAAGGCGTTCCTTGATCAACAAGTGTTCAATGGCCTCGAGAATGGTGCGCTGTCGTTCGATGATAAATGCCTCATAATCATCAGCGGTAAATGGTTTTCGAAGCAAGATAGTAAGCGCCATAGGGGAGATGAAGTGCGATTCTAGGATTGCACGTATGTGTTTTTCGTCACTCTTGGAGACGAGATCCGCCAGATACTCATTGGGAAGTCGCGATCCGATGACGCTCTGGTTTGTCTGACTCGACAGGGGAGTCCTATTGAGAATAGTATGAACATTAATGTCCTTGAGAGCACCATTCGCTTTTGAAACTGGGACTATATGATGATCTTGCAGGTCATCTGGTTGGGGTATATTCCCGGTTACCCAGTCCCGCGCTCCCTGAATGACTAAGAGATTGAATATGCCATTATAGATTGATGTACCTTTCTTGACCTCTTTACGCAGGTCGAGAGTATGAAACCGATCCTGGAAATCCTTCACCAGCAAAGGGCTGGCATCGTCATCGGTCATCCATGACTGGATATCGATAAAGTCCCGTGCGCTTGTTGATTCCACCGAACCTGAATAGCGGTTCAGGAAGACCGACGCCCAGTACCAGTGACGAATCTTCCGTTGAGCGCTGAGTTTCATAGCAGGTGGCAACTGATAGCATGCGGCCTGTAGTGCGGCAAACACAGGCAAAATAGATACATAGGGTAAGTATTGTGAAGAAGTGACCCCAAATTCATGGGGGTGCTTCAACAGTTTAATCGCGTGTTCTAGAGCATCAACCGCATTATCCCACTTCTTCTTAAAGTCTTCAACATCAGGAATAAGGATTTCAGTCTTTATCTTTCCACTCGAATCGCGCGTCTGCTTTTCCTGCCCGGGGAGGAGGTAATACAGGTATTTCGATGAACAGTAAAGTTGTGACAGTACCGACATCACCTGAAGCACATAAACATTCATCTTTTCAGTATCAACGAATTCCAGTCGACGTGAAGCGGTGCGCCAGAGCCGCCTCAGTTGAAGACCTTTCGGTTTAAGAAGCGCATTGATTAAATCAAATACATCAAGCCGGATACCTTTACTATTGATCTGGGTAAAGATGTCGCACACTTTATCGACTGCGATATCCTTATCCAGCTCAATATAAGCAATCTGGTATTGTTCGGTAATCCCTTTAAGGTGTTCACCAAAGGCTTTGGCGTTCATGGCATGTTGACGTGCCTTTTCTGCTGTTGAAGGATCTCCCTTTTCGGTAGCAGAATTCTCTATATCGGCCCAATACTTCTCATATCCCTGTACCCAGTTCCCCAGTTCCCAGCCGCCCAAACCGACAACCGAGAGTGGAAACAAATGTTCCGCATACTGGTTTTCACGGTTCCCAAGTATTTTATTGAGACGGCGTGTGAGCCAATCATACTGGAATGCCTCGTCATACTGTTCATTCATGAACTTCTCGACATCAACAAAGAAGACGGCTCTATTAGCCCTGTTGGGTAATGAAACATCCGGCGCGATGAAGGCATAGTACAGGGCGGTTAGGCGTTGCTGACCATCTAAGACGATGTGCTCCGGGTTACCCTTCTCATAGGTCCACGGCTGTTCTCCTTTCGTATTATCAAATCCATATATAATTTCACATGACAAAGCGTTGAAACTTTCCTTCTTCCCTTTCCAAAGGAGGAGACTTCCAATATAGTAGTCTAGGAATATTGATCGTATCAACTCCCTGATGTCCCATGGCCGCCACTCAAAGTCTCGTTGAAAGTCCGGGATAACGAATCGTCCTTCCTTCAGTCGCCCGAGTAATGTATTTAGGCTGATATGATCCGGCTTCTGAGCGTCTTTCATTCCAACCACCTTCCGTCCAGGAGTACCTTTCGCAAATGTTCTTCAGCCTCTCGTGCTTCAGCTAGGGCTTTCTTGAATGATTCGACTGCCTCGGGTAGTGGTAGTATGTCCTCACCGACAGGAGGAAGCACGTACCGCGAGATATTGAGCGTCCAGTCCTCTGCCTTGATCGCTTCAAGGGTGACCACCCTCGCCATATCCTCGACATCCCTGAAAGCAGTTACACATTCGACGATCTGTTCGACATGCTCCGGATCCAAATAGTTCTGCGCACGGCCTCTCCTGAAGTGACGTGACGCGTCCACAATGAGCACCTTCCCTTTTCGGGACCTTTCCTTTCGACGGCGAAGTATGACAACCGCGGGGGCAAGCCCTGTCCCATAAAAGATGTTCGGCGCGAGTCCGATGACGGTCTCGATGAGATCGGCCTCCAGGAGCCCCTTTCTGATCCTGCCTTCGGCATCCTTGCGGAAGAGTGCTCCCTGGGGAAGCACCACCGCCATTCGTCCTTTCACGGGAGCGATTGACGCGACCATGTGTTGTACCCAGGCATAGTCCCCGTAACTTTCCGGCGGTAAACCGTAGGCTGCTCTGCCCCAGGGATCCGATTCCCATACCTCTCTGCCCCACTCTTTAAGTGAGAAGGGTGGATTGGCGATCACGCAATCGAAAGTGGCGAGTCCTCCGGTACTTGAATCGGTGAATGCTGGACTGCGGAGCGTATCCTCCCGCACGATCTGGAAGTCTTCTATGCCATGGAGTACCAGGTTCATGCGAGCAATGGATGAGGTGGTGAGGTTCTTCTCCTGGCCATAGATCTTGCCGAAGAAGGTCCGCGGGTCACCGCCTGCCCTCTGAACATGATCGATGGCTCCCAGGAGCATACCACCGGTCCCGCAGGCCGGATCATAGATGCTTTCCCCTTCCCGAGGATCGAGGATATCCACCATCATGCGGACGACGCTACGGGGAGTATAGAACTCCCCGGCCTTTTTGCGTTTGGTGATGTCGGCAAACTTCCCGATCAGGTATTCATAGGCATCCCCGATAATGTCGGAGCCGACTGAGGAGTTTCCGAGATAAACCTCTGAGAGACCCTCGATGAGGTCCTTGAGTATCTCGTCGGTGAGCATCTCTCGATTCCCCCAATCGGCGGCGCCAAAGACACGGTAGAGAGTATCAGGGTTAGCGCGTTCAATCTCCCGCATGGCGTGAGAAAGCACAGCGCCGATGTTGGCCGGCGCACCGCGCACGTCTTTCCAGTGGCATCCCTCCGGCACGGTAAAGCGATGAACTTCCGGGAAATCTGTTGGATCAACGTCACCGTAGACCGAGGCTGCTTCTGCTCTTTCTTCGTCCCATACGTCGCATATGCGTTTGAAGAAGAGCAGGGGAAGTATGTATGCTTTCCAGTCAGTGCGGTCGACGGCGCTTCCGCGGAGGATTTCAGCACAGTTCCACAGATGGGATTTGAGATCATGAAGTGTCAATGACATCTCTGACCGCCTATATGAGCGATGTGTTCGAACAAGACTGGTCAATTGATTGTGAACGACTACAGCTTGGTTTCATGTATCTATTCCCTTTGTAGGGAACAAAGAACATGGTCATTGTCAACCACTTTGTGAAGTTAATGGAATATCCTCTGCGCTTATAGGGTTTTAATTCAAGCTAAATATAACTGCCCAGCGTTTATGCATAACGTTCTTCAATAGATATAAGTACATTCGCGCAAGGTTGTGTTGGTCGTCTCGGCCGATAATAGTATGTCGTCGATCATAGGTGTCCCAGAGGAGCACGTCGATTCGCGCGAATTGCTTGTGTAACTCGGGAATGAGATGATTGATGATTTCAACCACACAGGTTCTGTGCCTCTCGTCTCTCACCTTTTTCCGCTTGAGTTCAGAAAGATCGAATCCGCTAATAATGTCAGATATCTTATTCCGGATACGTTTCAACTCAGTGTATCTGAGGGAGACCAGCCCCAGGCTTCTGTAGCGACCCGTATTATGCTTTGATTCATCAGAATAGGCGATCCGTTGAGGGGTATCCTGCTGTTCGTTCAAAACCATATTAGTTGTTTGCATCTGGAGGCAGAATTACGACACCAGTGGAACCGCCACAGTCGTAGCATATGTGGGGTTTACTGGTAATCTGGTAGCCGCTTTCTGAGGTAAAGATGAATGAGATAATCGCTTCCTTGCGAAGTGATTCATAATCGATTTCAATACTTATTTGGATGCTTTCGATAGTAATTGTTATATTCCCCGCAGGGATTTCGGCACCCAAGGGTGCCGTAGCAGGTCCGCGACCAACCATAACTTTATTACGTCCGATTTCACTATATCGAAACTGTAGATCTGCGGATCTTTCCGATCGGGCTATCATAGATCGGTATTGACTTTCGATATATTGACCAAGTTCTTGCCCGGGCCAGAGGTGTGTTGCGGTCGCAATGATAGAGTCAGTATGTCTAGTTGGTTGAATGGATATGTGAGTTATTCTGCTCATATATATTTCTGATTCTGATTATTTCTTACACTACACGCAATCCATCTGTCAATGAATTAATCCGCGCCTTGAGGAATCGCGGAAAGCCGCGTTTATTTATAGAAATTGTATGTTTTTTCCACTTTTACTGATACAATTTGGTAAAGGGTCGTAGATTATAACAGGCCCCCTAACTGCGACACGTATCGACTTTAGATGGCATTAAATCGTTGATTTTCCACCTCCTCCGAACCGTGAATTGCGTTGAAGAACCCTTTATCTGGCAATAGGCGTGAGGCGTCCGGTGGAACTCATGGCAATTATCCGCTCGGCGCAGTGGAACGCCCGGGTGATTGCCTCGTCGGGTATGGCGTTCAATTCGGTCTGCCATCCGCGAATGTACTCGTAGCTCCCGTGGGGAATTCCGAAAGCCAGCCCGGCCATAAAACAGCTGAGCTCCGCTTCCACCTCCTTTTGCGCCCGTGGAACGTTCTTCCGCTCGGCGGAATGCTCGAGGAGAACATGGGCTATTTCATGGAGCAGCGTCTGTACCTTTGCGGCGGGATGATTAAGGCTGTTTATCTCGATTCGCTTGCCGTCGGTACTACCGCCGATGCTGAAAGGAAGCACCCTTTCGTGAAACTCCAGGCCCATTCCGGTGGCCACAGCGACAAGATCGGTGTACAGTCTATCGGGTTCGGGCGTCTCGAGTGTTCCCATTGCGGGCAGTTCGAGCGGTTCACCGTCGGTCTGTTCGTAGGCGAAGACCGAGACCTTCCTGAAATGGTTCGGACGGGGTTGCTCGTGAACCTCGTCCGGCAGTTCTTCCGGCGCCTTCTCCGCGGTGGGCTCTACGCGAGGAAAGAGGGGGGCGAAAATGATGATGCCCTTTTCGCCGCGCCGGACATATCGCCCAAGCTTCTGCCAGGCCTTATATCCGGCCACTTGGCTGGCGGCAGGGTACTGGATAAAGATCAATAGGCGGTTGATAAACGAATAATCATGAAAGCGCCGCATGAAGGTCATAAAGTCCCGGATGAGCGCCGGATCGGAGGAGATGTCCTTAAGCGATGAGAGGATCATCTCCCTGAGTTCCCTTATTGACGCATCCCTGATCGAGGGGGTCGTCGTTCCAGTGACGGGCATGGTCGCGCCGGCGGTTGTGCCCTGCGTCTGTATGAGCATTATGCGCCTCCAACGTTTAAAAGAGATTCTTGATCTGCTCTGTAACCGGATCCTGTTCCGGTGAGGGGACGGCCGTCTTGGATGTTCCCGGATTATCCCATTCCTCTTTAATGATCGCATCCATCTCCGATACGGATTCCTTGAGGTGCCTGCGCTCGCGTCGAATGAATTCTTCCGAAAGCCAGCGCTTCTTTTCCTCCTCCATGATGACGACAAGCGCACGTTCGAGCGCGTCGTATAGCGCGATACTCGGCGATCGGTCATCGCATTTCACCGTCATGCCAAGGCTCACCTCCCGTTGAACGAGGTCGTCGCCGTCCTTAAGGCTGATTCCTTCCTTGCGGGTCAGCCACAGCGACTCGACCCAGATATGGCGTGTCCCGTTTTCATGTATAGTCATATGACCTCCTTTTACTGGTGTCGCGCAGTCTCCTCGATGAGAAAGAGCTCCCGCGCGGGATCGTAGATACTTCCATATTTAGCCGTCAGACGCCGAAGCGCGCCGATAAGGGGAGCCAGGCGATCGTCGAATTCCTCGCCGGCGAGCGTAGCCGTCATGAGCATGTCCGCGGTGGAGAGGACCAGGAGCTCGTAGAGTTCCCTGGGGGTCCGCGCATGGGCGAACAGCGCACCAAGCCAGTCAAGGAGATCATCATCTCCATTGAAGGTGAAGACGAGAGGGCCGAGATAGAGAACGAATCGTATCTGCATAACGGCCTCCTATCGCTGTGTCCGCAGCTTGAGATAGGGGTCCCGTGGTATTTTCATCCTCACCGATTCGGCGAATTCCCGGTACTCCTCGGGTAGATCGTTGCGCTTAAGGTTTTCGGGCGTCATGGAGAGCAGAAGTCGTTTGATTGCTTCCGTAAGCGCCGCTGTATTTACGACGAAGTGATATTTCACGTCGCTGATCGCCGCGCGCACGAGCTCCGGCAGTATTCGCGCCAGGACCGCTCCGGTCGGATAAACGGTCACAGCGCTGTTCACCACGGTACAGCCGCGAGAGACCTCGGTGTCGCCCGCTTCATGACGGGAGAGGAGCGCCTGTTTGAGCGCCTTAAGGCGTTCATCGTTCATCTTTCGAATGCGTTCGCGCTCGACATATTCCTCGACAAGTGACGCGGTCGTACATTCGTCGGTGGCGTTGGTATCCATGCGTGGATGGACGATCAGTCTGTAGGCCTCACAGCGTCCCAGCATGGGGCAGAAAGAGCATTCTCCCGGCGTATGAGGAATTCTGCTGATATCGGGGTTCTGCCGGTATTTCGCCTCCCATTCCCGTATTGTGCGAAAGGTATGGATAAGGTAGTGCTCGAAATGCTTCATCTCTTCGAGCGAGCAGGGGAACTCGTAGAGCTCGTCGGTGCGCAGGTAGTCGAGCACAAGGGTCACGGATTCGGGCCGTATGCCTTCGAGACGGCAAAGCATGGTGGCATAGGCCAGAAGCTGGGCCTTGTCCTTAAGGGGATTGGGCTGGGCGGCTGTCTTGTAGTCGACGATGAGGACGCGATTGCCGTCTTCGCTGATACGGTCGGCGATGCCGTGCAGAACGCCGCAGCCGCGGATGCGAAGGGAAAGAGGCACCTCCGTCCGTGCCGGATAGGTGTAGTAGTAGCGCTCTCTCAGGCGATCGAGCATTTCCCGCACCTCGTGACGTACCGCCTGTGATTCGTGCTCAAGCAGCGCGCTCTCGTGTTCCCTATTCTCCTGGAGAGCGGCGAGCGTGTGGAGAACTCGCCCGGTTCGTGTGACTTCCCTTGCCCGAAGGGTCTCCATGCGCGGCAGGAGCTGGTACGTATAAAAGTAGCCTGCCTTGCAGGCCTCGAAGACCCCTATACCATGTGGCGAAAGCGTGAGGATTTCTTCGCGGTGCCGTGCGTCTACGGCCGCGGGTGATCGTGTCATGTCCTTCCTCCGTCAGATCAGATCGTCATGGGAGGCGTAACGTCCTCCGTTACCGCGATCGCCATTGCCGTTTCCGCGCCCCTGTTCGGTTCGAGGGGTGGTGACGTTTCGGTCGTTATGCTGTGTCGCTTTGGGCAGATACTTCACGTCACCTATGTTGAATATGATCGTGCGTTCCGCTTCCGTACGGGGATTCCGCGGCCTGACTACCGAAACGGTGACAACGGTTGTGCCGAGTTTGTTCGCGATCTCCTGCAGGTCGAAGGTTTTCGACCAGATGAAGGCGCCTCCGTTCTGTGACTGGCGCACCTCGGCGTTGATAAAGGCGACCGGCTTGTTCGTGCTGTTCAAAGGTTTCACGGCATTCCTCCGTTATTATTTAATACGGGGCGGGATCGCTCCCGCCCCGGTGCTGTGCGCCGAAGACGGCGCACCTGAGACCGTACAACCTCCGCGTATTTCCAGATGAAGGTGAAGGAGTGTGTTCGCTTTCAGTCGCGAAGGGGGCGTATTCCGAGATAATGTGCCAGTACCCGTTCCCAGAGCCCCTCGCCGAGATCGGTACGCGTTGTCGCAAGCCTTGCGAGCCTGAGCGCGTCCTCAAATGTTGATCCGTTCTGCATGACGGCAAGCACCGGAGCGTTCGCCCGAAGACAGGCGCGCATCGATCCGGCCTCGCGCACCGCGCGCGCGAACTGATTGAAGGCTTCCATTCCGCTCTTCCTCCGATATCCCATTGAGCCGAGAAGATCTCCCAGGCGATCGGTCTCACCGTTGTTAAACGCCTCGGCGATCTCAAGTGCCACGACTGGTCCTCCCGCTTTGGCGTCCAGAGTGTTCTGTGCGCACAGGTGGAAGAGCTCCATGGAGTCGTTAAGGCATTCGGTGTCGGTTATCGGAAGGCTGTACAGGAAGCGTAAAAGGAGCGCGCCCACCCTGGCGGTTCCGTCCTTGATGACGGTGAAATCCAGCGCCGCCGCAAGCGCCTCCGCCTGGACGGTCGCGCTATCCCGTCCTTCCATCCGCTCCCGGATCAGCGATTCATCGCGCGCACGATCATACGGATTGGGCTCCGCGAAACATGACGAGAGCCCCGTGCGATCCGCGAGTGCCCTCAGCGCATCATCGGGAGTGACATCCCGAAGTTCGCGTGAGGGTGTATACACCGCGCTGAAATCAGGAAGCAGAGTGGTGAGTTCCTCACTCGATTCCATGCCGAGCGGAAAGAGCGCCGCTACGGTGTCTCCGTCGAAGTCTCCATCAAGCGCGCCTATGAGCGCCGGCGAGACGCCGATTGTGCAGTTATCCCAGAGGGTGAAACGCACGGCGAAGCAGTTGTGCGCGCGATGCACGGGGTCGCGTTTCAGCAGGCATAGCCGTTTGCCGCGATCTCCATACTGAATGACGAATCGCTGGTCGCTACCGCACAACTTCGCGTAGGCTCGACGGGGGAGCGCGACGCACAGTGGATCATCAGAAAGGAACGGGGTTGCCACGGCCCGGATGGCGTTTGCGATACGGGGTTGGATGAGCCGGGCCAGAAGACCGTCTTTCCCGCCGAGCACTGATGCAAGCGCTTCCCGGTACTGGCCCGCAGCACGGGAGATGTTTGCCCTGCCGCTGGACCGCTCTGAGACCGTCTCGGCGATCACCCGGTTCGCCTCAAGCGAAAGACGGGATATCATTCGCGCACCGTTACCCAGCTCTACGAACGGTTCATGTGGCGGTACGATAATTCTCCGTCCCCCCGCCATGATGATCCCGTAGGCTTCCCGGATGCGTGGATCGCAGACCGTATGCTCGAACGATGGCGCATTTCCGGCAATGAAGGGACGGCCCAGGACTTCTCTGGCGAGTTTTATGCGAATCGCGAAGCGGGGCGCTTCATCGGGGAGCGTTCCCAGCAGGCTGTGGAAGACCGGAATGAGTGTGCTTTTTAGCTCCTTGGCGCACCTGGCCTCATCGATGATGGAGCGCACAAGCGACCGTGCGTTTCGGCCGAGGAGGGTAAGGAGCTCAACCCCTAGCCGTGCCGACCTGACGGTACGCGCGGTATAAACTCTGAACGCGTCAAGGGGGCTGTGGTTCAGGCGAAACATCCTCCGATAGGAGAGCGGGACATTTCGATACTCACGCCCCTCAAATTGGACCGTTCCCCTGCAGGCAAGCCCGTAAGCTGCGAGCTCCGCGTCCACTTCATTGAGCCCGATCGGTTCCCGTGAATCGATGTATGGGACCTCCGTCGATCCACCGGAACGCAGGTGATGACCGATAAGTGCAAGCTTGTCTTCGATCTCGGCCCCAACGGCCCCTCGTTTCATTATGTAGGGACTGGCAATGTAATGGCAGCGGATCCCCTCCCACAGGGGCATCTTTTCATCGGGGAGTATCCGTGCAACCACACCTTTGTTTCCGTGCGCGTCCGAAAGTTTATCGCCGACCATAAGCAGGAGTTCAAAGCGGTAGCTGAAGCGGTATACGGTTCCCGGACGATCAAGATCGCTTGCGGGGGTGAAGTGATCCACCGCCGTCAGGATCGAAGGTGTACGGACGCTTGCCGAGACGGTGCGCACAACGGTTTTCCCGTCATCGCCACGATACCACAACACCGCGATCGTATCGCCGGGGTTTACCGGATTCGTCACCGATACGTCCCCGGACTCGTTCGGTTTGCGTACGAGCCATACCTCAACGCCGTCAGGAACTGAGAAACGGTCAAATGAACGCACGAAGGCCGAGGCCTTTTCCGCAAATGTTTCGCTGACGATAATACCATCCTCAAACGTCAACGGGTGCGTCATACGGATGCCGGGAAGCGACAGCGAATCGACGCCCACTTCGAGCTCCGTCTCGGCAAGGGGCATGTCCGGGGATTTCAGGGAAAGAGAATTGCGTATCCCTCCGGCGACGAAGACCCGTCTGGGGTCGTCATTCATAATGCCGACCACGGCGCGCCTGGTCGAGGCGTAGGGAAAGCGAGGTTCTCCATCGAACCGAAAGTTCCGGATGTGTATTCCGTCCTTGCAGCGACCGGTAATCAGCGGATGGTTGAGGGAACCGGAACAGAAGTCAATGGGAGTGTCGGGTCGGAGCGCGATTGTCTTGATCACCGGGTGGAGGAAAAGCACACCCGTACGGTCGGCGGCGATAAGCCTCCCACGATGTTCGAGTTCGGAGTCCTCATACACCGGCAGTTCTCCGTGCTCGATAGGGTCGG
>Ga0302237_1002567_pt1 | contig 11060 bp, 9 predicted proteins | sample AAG_UR_Ala_MG_FD_193530 | JGI IMG/M metagenome (GOLD analysis project Ga0302237, IMG submission 193530) | Enriched activated sludge microbial communities from anaerobic digester in WTTP, New Holstein, Wisconsin, United States - AAG_UR_Ala | ecosystem: Engineered > Bioreactor > Anaerobic >...
ACAGATATGTCAACATATTCGGAGAGGATATACGCGTAAAGGCCGAGATCCACTCGCTCGAGGGCTTCTCGGCTCATGCCGACAAGGATTATCTTCTTGAATGGCTTTCTGGATTCAAGAAGGCGCCGCGCAGAATATTCCTGGTCCATGGAGAATCGGAAGCCAAGCAGGCCTTCGCCTACGCGGTGAAGGATGAGCTTGGATACGAATGCACTATAGTTGAGGATGTCTCTGAATACAATCTCGAGCAGGGGGAATTAGTCGGAGTAGAAGCGCTAAGAAGCGCCATTGGCGCCAAGGAGCAGATACTGAAGGTGAGGGAGAAGTTAACGGGTGTCCGAAATGAAATTGGAGCCGTTTTAAAAAATACAAACCTTCTGATTGCCGATAAACTCCCGGAGGAGAAGCTTATAGAGCTTTCGAATCTTGCACTCGAGCTTGAGAAGTATGTAATAAAGCTCGGAGCAGCTGTGGCCGACCAGGAAGAGGAGCAGTAAGTAAAGGAAAAATGTCCATAGCCCTTAAAAGTTGAAAGACGCAGCGAGCCGTGCATTGAAAGCATGGAGCTGCGTCTTTCAACTTTTATAACGATTGAGTGTTGACATTGATAAAAAAATAATGTATATTTGATTTAGATGATAACGATTATCAGTATCAAATTGTACTTTAGATAAAACAATGGAAAAGGGGAGATAAAGGGTATGTCACTATTTAGAGCTGAGCCGGGACATGTGAGAAAAGTAAAAAATGTGTCAGGAAGTGAGAAGGTCAAGAAGTTTCTGTTCACGCTGGGCTGTTCTGAGGGAGAAGAAATCACCCTTATTTCTGTGCTTGCAGGCAACTATATAATCAGTCTCAAGGATTGCAGATATGCCATTGACAAGAATATGGCCCAAGCCATCGAGCTTGTATAGCTTCGGGCTCGGTATAGATACATAAAGCAGCAGTGCTGCTTTTAAAATTGCCCGCAATTGATAATGGATATCAATGCGACCGACAACCAATCAAGAATAGCTGCATCTAGGAGGATCAAAATATGAAGATAGCGTTAGCGGGTAATCCAAACTCGGGAAAAACGACACTTTTCAATGCGATTACCGGAAAGGCCGAGTATGTAGGCAACTGGCCCGGGGTAACCGTAGAAAAAAAGGAAGCAAATTTAAAGAGAATGTATAAATCAATAGCTGAAAAGGACAAGGCGTGTGCAGCAAGCTGCTGCAAAGGGTGCAACAAGGTAAGGGTTGTGGACCTGCCAGGCGCGTATTCAATATCACCTTTCACAAGCGAGGAAGCCGTCACAAGAGATTTCATACTCGATGAAAAGCCGGATGTAATAATTAACATAGTTGATGCAAGCAGCCTCGAGAGAAGCCTTTTCTTCACAACTCAGCTGCTGGAGCTTGACATCCCTGTTGTCATAGCTCTAAACAAGCAGGACGTAATAAGAAGGCATGGAAATATCATCAGCGTGGAGGGTCTCTCGAAGGAGCTTAAATGTGAAGTAGTGGAGACCATAGCAAACGAAGGAGAGGGTCTTAGGGAGCTTGTCGCAAAGGCGACAGAGGCTTCGAAGTCGAAGACTCAGCAGGCGCCCCAGTTTGAAGGCAAGGGAACGGCTGAAGAGGACAAGCTGAGACAGGAATATGTAAAAAGCATAACGAAAACGTATCTGACGAGAAGCCGCAGCTCAAGCGAGCTGACGCTCAGCGACAGGATAGACAACGTCGTAGCTCACTCGGTATGGGGCTTGCCGATATTTGCCTTTATCATGTGGGCTGTATACACATTTTCAATCGGGGGGCTTGGAGGATACCTTTCAGGATATCTGAACGACACTCTGTTTGGAGAAATAGTTCCAAACGCTGCCAACAAATTTCTGGAGGGCATAGGAGTCAGCCCCCTTCTCCAGGCGCTAATCGTGGACGGAGCTATCGGAGGCGTAGGAGCTGTAATAGGATTCCTGCCGCTTATAATGCTTCTGTTTTTCTGCCTGGCGCTGCTTGATGACAGCGGCTATATGGCCAGAGTAGCGCTCATAATGGACCGCTACTTCAAGCGCATAGGCCTCTCGGGCAAATCAATCATACCAATGATAGTGGGGTCAGGATGCTCAATACCCGGAGTAATGGCTTCAAGAACAATTGAAGATGACAACGAGCGAAGAATGACGGTAATGCTTACGCCTTTTATTCCGTGCGGAGCCAAGCTCCCTGTCATAGCACTGTTTGCAGCCACTTTTTTCCCTGGAGCCACGTGGGTGCTGCCGGGGATGTATGTGGTGGCCGGCTGCATGATAGTTATAGGCGGCCTGCTTCTAAAGAAAATATTAAAGTTCGAGAATAATTCGATATTCATTATAGAGCTTCCGCAATACAAGCTTCCTAGCCTCAAGCATGCTTTCAGGCAGATGATGGAGCAGGCAAAAGCTTTCATAGTAAAAGCCGCAACCATAATACTAGTCATGAACACAATAGTGTGGCTGATGCAGACCTACAACTTCAGACTGCAGGTAGTTGAGGACCAGGGAGCAAGCATGCTGGCAGCAGTCGCAGGTTTAGTGGCTCCGCTGCTTATTCCGCTTGGTTTCATAGGCTGGCAGCTGGCAGCTGCGACGCTGACTGGCTTTGTGGCAAAGGAGAACGTTGTAGCCACATTCGCAGTACTCTTGGCATCGACCTCAGAAGGAGCTCTTAGCATGCCTGGCGGACCATTATCGGAGTTCTTCAATCCTGTAACAGGATTGGCGTTCCTGGTATTCAACCTGTTTATACCTCCATGTTTTGCCGCAATAGGAGCTATGAGTACAGAATTGCACGGCCGCAAATGGCTGGGAAGGGCTATTCTGTTCCAGCTGGGAGTAGGATATACTGTAGCAATGCTGATTACGCAAATTGGAACATTGCTTGTCTATGGGAAACCTTCAGTTGGCCTTGCGCCTGCAATAGCGGTGGCGGCTGGAGTGGCTGCAACTGTATACTACCTTATAAGGCAAAGCAATACTCGTGCGGACAAGCTTGAAAAGCTGGCGTCCAATTAGAAAGGAGCGCTAAAAATGGCCAACATTATTGTCGGCGGAATATTTTTCGCAATCGTCGGATATGGTGCATATAAAACTATAAATGGCATCAAAAACAACACCTGCCCGGGATGCTCGGGGGGCTGTTCGCAGCAGTGCAAGGGCTGCAGTATAAAAACCAAATAAAACCAAAGCAGTTAAAAACAAAATATTTAGAATGCACAAGAGGACTGATTGAGATGATCAGCCTCTTTTTTTACGGCGTCTTTACGTCTGTATGCCGACGGCTAATGGGTAATATAATAATGTGGATTTTGCGGTGCAACAAAAGATTGATTCGAAATTTGGATATAGATATACACTTATAAATTGGGACAGGGAATATTTTAAAGCTGTAACTTGCGTCACGGAAAAATATTCCCTGGTTCGCTATAATCGCATAAACCATGGAAGACAAGTTTGAATTTCAAAGAGAAAGAGGTGCATGAGAATGGGCTATAGTTTTACAAAGGAAGGCATTGACAAGGTGCTAAAAGAGCTTTCAAAGGACTATCTGCTTTACGCACCAACAAGAATTAACGGCGGAGGCGCTTTTTCGGACACCGACTCCATAAAATACGGTGAAATAGCCACTGTAGAAGAAATAGTGTTCGACGAGAAATCCGACTACTCGTTCAAGGAGATACTCCTCCCGCTTTCCGAAACACTGTTTTTCTTTACCGAGGAGCAGGTGAAGGAAGCTGACGGACCCAAAAGAGGAGCCGTTATATTCCTCAGAAGCTGCGACCTGCATGCCGTAAGGCGGCTTGACGAGATATACCTTCGCAACGCTTTCGAGGACTACTACTATAAGCGCATACGTGACAATGTAAGGTTTGTGCTCATGGGCTGCCAGAGCTCGTTTGAAAACTGCTTCTGCGTTGACATGGGTACAAACAGGATAGATTCCTATGACGCCAGCATAGATAAAAAGGGTGGCGAATACGTAATGGATAACCGCTGTGAAGACTGGGAGCGGCTGCTTGAGGGAAGCTATCAAGCTAAGGAAGAGGTGTCTCCCTCATATGTTACGGAGACAAAGGTACGCGTTAGCATTCCAGAAGGGCTCTCGATAGACGTAGCCAAGTCCAAAATCTGGGACGACTACGACAGCCGCTGCATTGCATGCGGCAGGTGCAATTTCGTATGCCCTACATGCACATGCTTTACCATGCAGGACGTATTCTATACAGACAACGGCAAGGTGGGCGAGCGAAGGAGGGTAACGGCATCCTGCATGGTGGACGGCTATACTGATGTTGCTGGAGGAGGCTCATACAGAAAGAAAAATGGGCAGAGGATGCGCTTTCGCGTGCTCCACAAGGTTTACGACTTCAAGGAGCGCTTTGGATACCACATGTGTACAGGCTGCGGCAGATGTGATGATGTGTGCCCTGAGTACATCTCTTTTTCAGACTGTATAAACAAGCTTGAAGGCGCATTAAGGGAGGTTAGCGGCAATGAGTAATAACGAGTATATCCCATTCGCTTCGCAGATAACAGAAGTAATAAAGCACACCGACATTGAATACACATTCCGAATGACATACGAGGGAGCTGTAAAGCCGGGACAGTTTTTCGAGGTATCAATCCCTAAATACGGAGAGGCTCCCATTTCGGTAAGCGGAATAGGAGACGGCACTGTCGATCTTACCATCAGAAAGGTAGGCAAGGTTACAGACGAGGTATTCGAGCACTACGCAGGAGACAGGCTCTTCCTCAGAGGGCCTTACGGAAACGGCTTTGACGTCGATAACTACAGGAACAGGGAGCTCGTTGTGATAGCGGGCGGAACAGGGCTCTCGCCTGTGCGCGGAGTTGTCGAGTACTTTTCGGAGCATCCGGAAGAGGTCAATGGGATGACTCTTGTGGCTGGCTTCAAATCTCCAAAGGACATCCTGTTCCTTGAAGATTTCGCCAGGTGGAAAAAGAGCATGGAGGTAATACTCACAGTGGACTGCTCGGACGGCGACTTTTCATGCCAGATAGGCCTTGTGACGGAGTATATTCCCAAGCTTCCAGTGAAGGATACAAGTGAGGCTGTGGCGGTAGTAGTAGGTCCGCCGGCAATGATGCATTTTACGACCAAAGGGCTGCTAGAGGCGGGCTTTCGCGAGGAAAACATATGGATATCACATGAGCGCAAGATGTGCTGCGGCATAGGAAAGTGCGGCCACTGTAAGATAGACGATACGTATGTATGCCTTGACGGTCCGGTTTTCAACTTCACAAAAGGCAAAAGGCTCATCGATTAGTAAGGGAGGGCAAACGATGGATATAAATACGAAGCAGCTAAAGAAGAATGCATTCCGTATCACCAAAAACAGAGAGGTCACGGCGTCTCGTGTCCGCGTCCCCGGTGGGCATCTGGAGGCGAGATATCTGTCTATGCTTCAAAATATCGCCGAAAAGTACGGTGACGGGACTGTCCACATTACAAGCAGGCAGGGCTTTGAGATTCCGGGCATAGCCTTTGAGGACATGAGCGAGGTCAACAAGCTGCTTCAGCCGATCATTGAGGGACTCGATATAAACCAGCCGATTCCCGGGAAGGGTTACTCGGCGGCAGGAACCAGAAACATCACGGCATGCATAGGCAACCGCGTTTGTCCTTACGCCTGCTATGACACAACGGCTTTTGCGCAGAGAATGGAAAAGGCTGTTTTTCCAAATGATCTTCATTTCAAGATAGCGCTCACGGGCTGCCCTAATGACTGCGCAAAGGTGCGAATGCACGACTTCGGGATAATGGGAATGACCGAGCCACAGTACAACAGGGACCGTTGCGTAGGCTGCAACGCTTGCGTCAAGGCATGCACCAGGAAGTCGGTTTCGGTACTGGAGATGGTCAACTACAAGATAGAGCGTAACGCGCAAGGATGCATAGGCTGCGGCGAGTGCGTGCTGGCGTGCCCTACAAATGCATGGACAAGGGGCGAGCAGAAACTGTATCGTCTCACGCTTATGGGCAGGACGGGCAAGAAGAATCCGCGCCTGGGCGAGGATTTCATTAAGTGGGTAGACGAGGAGAGCATAATCAAGATAATTCTCAACACCTATAATTACGTGATGCAGTATATAGACAAGGAGGCGCCGGGAGGCAAGGAGCACATAGGCTACATAATCGACCGTACCGGCTTTGAGGAATACAGGAAATGGGCACTCAGGGACGTAAACCTGCCGGAGACTGCACAAGTTTACTCTCCGATCTACTGGAAGGGAATTAAATACTAGATATGATGCTTCATTTCCCCCGTTTCAGGTATAAGTAGAATATAAATGTTTTTCTAAGCCTGACAGAAGACAAGGTGGAATCTTGAAAAGGGGGAGTTGGAGTTGATATACAGAGCAAGTTTTTTAAAAAGAAATGCAGATGGCGAGGTAGACAGAATTGGTGAAGACATATTGATTGAAGACGGAGACTTTGCTCTAGAGCAGCTTTTTGACGAAGCCGGTCTTCCCTTTCCCAAGCTAAACATGGAGCAACTTATGATGTTCAAGGACGAAGGAAGAATTGTCCTGACAAAAAGCGATTTTATTGGGATTGGAGCTGACGACAAACGGATTGATGGAATGGAATTTGACGAGGTATTAATAGAAAGAAGCGATTACTAAGCATAAATAAAAAAGAGGGGTCCATAGCCAAAATGGCTAAGGACCCTTTTTGTGTGTAGACATTCAATTCTACTAAAAGCAATATTGAAATCGGAGTTTGAAATTAATAAGAGAAGGTATACATAGAAAATAATGGAATTTGCAAATTTGGAAACAGGAAGTGGGGTGAATATACATGGCGAAAACAGGAAGGCTAAAATCACTACGCTGCAGAACGCTGACATATTTTGCACTGCTCTTTATTTTGCTGATTTTTTCTATGTATTATCTTTTAAATACAGTAATGATGGGCAGCATTGATCAGCTGGAAGAAAAAAGCGTCACTGAGAACATAGAGAGAGCGTTGAATGCATTGGAAGTGGAGGAATCAACCCTGGCCTCAATTACAAGGGACTGGGCCGGGTGGAACGACACCTATGAATTCGTAGAAGAAAAAAACAAAGAGTACCTGGAAAGCAATATATACGAGGATGTATTTATGAATTTGCAGCTCAGTATGATGGCTTATGTCAACGAGTCTGGCGAATATGCATTTGCAACGGGAATGGATATTGAGAATTCGGAATTTGTGCCTGTTTATCCAGAGCTGAAAACGGAGCTCGAGAAAGGTGGGATACTTTACAACAAGGATCCAAATTTCATTATGAAGGGGATAATAATGCTGCCTGAAGGTCCCATGCTTATAACTTCACACCCAATTCTAAAAAACGATTTGAGCGGTCCTTTGCGTGGTAATCTTGTTTTTGGGCGCTTCCTGGATGATAAAATTATCAGCAAGTTGTCCGAAACGCTAAGCCTTGATATTTCGCTTGAAGAAATAGGCCAGTGGCAAAGAGTTGATTACAAAGTGATGAATCAGTCAAATCAAAGAGAACCTATAAAAATAAACATGCTGGATAAGGATAAACTTCAAGCGCAAACTGTTTTGAATGATATAAACGGGCATCCTGCTCTTGTGTTGCGTGTAGAATTGCCCAAAGAAGTGAGTATGATTGGAAAAAAAGGAATAGACTACATGCTCTATTCACTTATTGTGGCAGGACTAATATTTACATTGGCAGTCTGGCTGTTTCTGGAAAAGAGCATACTTTCTAGGCTTCTCACACTCAGCAATGAAGTTATCTGCATAGGAGACAATGGATTTTTTAGTATCCGTGTAAAGCCTCAGAAAAAGTCGGACGAAATATCACTCCTTTCTGAGGAAATAAACCGCATGCTTGACAAGCTGGAGGAGTCGGAACATAGAATAATGGAAAGTGAGGAAAAATATAAGACGCTTGTGGAGAGAGGCAAAGGAATAGTGTATTCGCTTAGCAATGATGGCAGATTTTCATATATTTCTCCAAACTGCACGGAAGTGCTGGGGTATGGGACTGAAGAAATCATAGGCAGACCATTTGCAGCATTTGTTCATCCGGAAGACAATAGCAGATGGAACGGCGTTTTTAATAAAATGCTGGCATCAAATGAATGCAACGAAGACTACGAATACAGAGCCAGAAACAAGGAAGGATCATGGATATGGTTTCAGACAAAGATTTCGGCTGTGCAGGAATGCAAAAACGAACAGAATTCGTACATAGGCATATTCTATGACATAAATAAGCGCAAGATGGCTGAAGCGGCGCTGCAACAGGCTCATGACAATCTTGAAAGGAAGGTTCAGGAACGAACCCTTGAATTGTCAGAGTCCAATAGGCTTTTGCAGGGTGAAATCGACGAAAGGAGAAAGGTGCAGGAGAAAATCACCCGGCTTGCCTACTACGACCATTTAACCGGCCTTCCAAACAGACTGCTGTTTACTGACAGGCTCAACCAGTCTATATTCCTGGCAAGGCGTACTGAAAAGCCTCTGGCTGTCATGTTCGTGGATCTTGACGCCTTCAAAATGGTGAATGATACCATGGGTCATGACCAAGGAGACGTTCTTCTCAAGGAAGTCGCAAGGAGACTGGCAGGTTCAGTGCGAAGCGAAGACACAGTATGCAGGGTCGGAGGCGATGAATTTATAATTATGGTGCAGAACATGGCGGAACCGGATGATATTATTAAAATCGCCCAGAAGGTTGTGGATTGTTTCAACCGTCCTTACAAACTAAAGGACCAGGATTTTTTCATAACTTCAAGCGTTGGGGTTGCAACGTATCCTATGGACGGTGAGGAGGTCGAAACGCTCATAAAGAATGCAGACATTGCAATGTATAAGGCGAAGGAAAGCGGCAAGAATAGATATGTGGTCTGCACACCTATACTGAAAAATAAAGTCATGGAAACTATGACGCTGACAAACAGTCTCTACCGAGCTATTGAGAGGAATGAGCTGTTCCTGTACTATCAGCCGCAGGTGAATTGCGATACAGGAAAAATAATAGGCGTAGAGGCTTTGCTTAGATGGAAGCATCCGGAGCTGGGCTTTGTTTCTCCGGCGAAGTTTATTCCTCTGGCTGAGCAGACAGGTCTGATAATGTCTATAGGAGACTGGGTGCTTAAAACAGCCTGCAGGCAGAACAAGGCGTGGAGGGATGCAGGACTTCCACACATAAGGATGGCTGTTAACCTCTCACTCCAGCAGCTTCAAAACACCAATATAACAAGCCGTGTCGAGGAGATTTTGGAGGAAACTGGACTCACTCCAGGGTGTCTGGAGCTTGAAATCACAGAAAGTATCGCAATGAACGAATCAGAGCAGGTGCTTGAAATTCTTGGGACATTCAAAAATAAAGGGATTTCTATTTCGATTGACGATTTTGGAACGGAATATTCTTCACTTAGCAGACTCAAGCAACTGCCGATAGACAGGATTAAGATAGCTATGCCGTTCGTGCAGGGAATATCAATTAGCGAAAAGGACGAGGCTATAACTAAAGCCATAATAGTACTTGCCAAGAATCTGGGGCTCAACACAATAGCTGAAGGAGTTGAGACTAAGCAGCAGCTTACATTTTTGAGTCAGCGAATGTGCGATGAAATCCAGGGATTCTATTACTACAAGCCGCTTCCGGCTGAGGAGATAGAGGCGATACTACGCAAAGAAAAATAAAATGACGCGACTCATGATGAGCCGCGTCATTTTTTCCAAGCTGCTATTCCTTGCTTATTGCGAGTATGTTCATAACGAAGTTATTGCTCATTAGAGGTTTGAATACTGCAACTCCAAGCACGCTCACGACTGCGAATTCTCCAGCGGCTACATAAAGTGCCGAAAGAGCGAAAGGCATCTGGAAGAGGTATGTCAGCATTGCCCCGACTATAAGTCCGTTGAAGACAACTGGCCAGAGACTTGCTATGAAAAGGGCCTTGAGATTTTCGCCCATGTATTTTCTGGTCAGGTATATTGCGTTCACAGCAAGCAGCGTAGCGAATGAGCCGGCCGCAATGTCGATTACGCCCAGCGGACTTGCCAGGTTTGCCAGCACACAGCCAATTACAAGGCCGGGTATGAAAAGTGGGTCTATGAATGCGAGCAGGGTAAGTACCTCTGAGAGCCTGAACTGTATCTGGCCGTAGCTTATTGGCGCCAGAGACATGGTAAGAGCGGCATATACTGCAGCTACTATCGCAGTCTTTACAAGAACTTTTGTTTGCATAAAAAAAACTCCTTTCAACATAAAAAGTTATGTTTTACAGAGTTACCTACAAGCATAGATATATTATCATCTTGTTTTTGAAAAGTGGGTAACCAAGAAAACACTTCTAACGATTAAATTAATGGTCATAGGCAGAATGGATATTATAGGATGACCGTAAACAATTATAGCACATACGGTCAATTGTTGTAAGTGTTTTTTGTAATATATGAAGTGTATGACTACCATCAAAAAAAATCTATCGAATGTTTGCAGTGCATAGATAGAGGGTATAAATCAAATCATAAGCAGTCGGCTTGATAACGGATTGTCAATATAAATACAGTCCGCGAATCGATCAGAATGCATTGGGAGAGACTACTAATTTGGGGGTGACATCATGAAAAAGCTTCGTCTGCTGATTGGAACAAGTGCCTTAATGATAGCGTTCTTTGCATCCTCTGGGCAAGGATTGTTTTAAAACTCAAATAATCTGATTTCAAACAAAATATGGTTATATCAATTTTACATAGTGCCGTCAAAGAAATGCTCCCAGAATACCGGGAGTATTTCTTTGGGATTAAATATCTAAAATAATATTATCGTAATTGATAACAATTATTCAATCAATATGCTAAAGAAAGCAGACACGCAAAAGGGCAACGCCTTAATATATACGTTGCCTTTTTATACCATAGTGAACCTCCCATGACTAAAGTCACGGGCTTCTGTCTCTCGACATCATTTTCCTGCTTCTCAGACCGACCTTACTGCATCGCATTCTCCACAGGCGTTAATTCGGATAGTTCCTACCCTATATCTAT
>Ga0302237_1002569_pt1 | contig 11059 bp, 5 predicted proteins | sample AAG_UR_Ala_MG_FD_193530 | JGI IMG/M metagenome (GOLD analysis project Ga0302237, IMG submission 193530) | Enriched activated sludge microbial communities from anaerobic digester in WTTP, New Holstein, Wisconsin, United States - AAG_UR_Ala | ecosystem: Engineered > Bioreactor > Anaerobic >...
CGGCGAATTGCAGAAGCAGTTTGCGGCCGATTTGGATACGTTGCGGGCCAAGGTCAAGAAGATTCGCCCGGAGTCGTCCACCGAGGAAATGGTGTTGCGGGTCGTGCGGAAGAATCTCGCCGAGCAGACCAACGACTTGGAAAGCAGCGATTTCGACTCGTACTTCTTCAAGTGCCGGGCTGGTAAAGAGGACTGGCGGTTGTTGTGGTGTGTCGGCTATCAGCGGGCGGACCTCGAGCCGTTGCGGGCCAGGTTATGGCGAACCCCCGAGGGGGACTTTCTAGGCGTGCGGCCGCCTGCGGGCGGCAAGGCTCGCAAACGGAAACGCACGGGGCTGACGGACGTCTTGACCTCGCCCTGGCTGGCGATTGCCCTGATGCTGTTGATTGGGGCGTTTCTGTACTTCACTTGGCCCAAGCTCATGGTGACGCCGGCCCAGTGGAGCGGTCCGGTTGGTGGCCGCATCGAGTACAAAGTCGAAGACCGGCGCTGGTTCTTCTTTAACAAGGACGTTACGCCGTTGGCGATGGGCCAGTCCAACGATCCCCAGGTGCTGGAACTCGGCCGCGGCGGTGTGGCGATCGCGAAGAACGAGGGCGAGACAGCGGTGACCTTCCTGTTGGGGAATCGGGCTGTCTACGCAACGGTGCTGGTGGGGCCGCCCGAGCCGCCGGATTCGCTGACAATTGAGCCCGCCGATCAAGTCAAGGTGGCGATCGGTTCCACGCTGAGGCTCAGGGCCATTGGGCATTATGCGGACAACAAGACGGTCGATCTGACAAATGTGGTGAATTGGGGAGAGTCCGGGGACAACCGCTTGCTCTTGCTCAAAGAGGGGGAAAAGGGCCTCATTCAGGGCGACAGCATTGGGACAACCAAGGTCGTGGCGAGTTTTCCGCCTCTGGCAGATGCAGGATCTGTTGACAATCTGCCCGAAGCGTCGGTGGATGTGAACGTCGTCCAGGCCGATTTCAAGTCGTTGGCGGTCAGCCTGGAACCGCCGACCTTTGCCGTGGGCCAAAGCAGTCGCGTGAACGTGCGGGGCATTGACGCCAGCGGCCAGGAACACTCGCTGGTCGGCTCGTCGCTGCTGAAGCTGAGAGTCGATCCCACGACGGCGGCCGGCGTGGACGGCGAGTACTTGATGGGCCGAGCGGAAGGCGCTGGTGAGGTTCAGGTGAGCTATGCCGACTTGCAGAAAAGCACGGCGTTCACGGTCGCCGGCCGAGCGCTGCCGGAGGACGTCTTCTTCGTCTCGCCGAGCGAGGTCGACAACTCGGTGGTCTACGAGTTGATTCCGCTGAACGTGACCACCGGCAGCGATACGCCGATTCAAGCCGTCTCGGCCGATGAATCCGTGGTCGAGGTCTTTTCCACCGAGGGCGAAAACGCGGGCTACGAGGTCTGGCTGGCCGCGCGCAAAGTGGGCCGGACGGAAGTCACCGTGTCGCAGAACACGGCCAAGGGGCCGAAATCACAAACGGTCAAGGTCACCGTGAACGACGGCCGGATCGATTCGCTGAGTTTCACTCCCCCGATTTACACGGTGAGAGTCGGCCAACCTGAGACTGCCAATCTCGTGGGCACGACGCAGGATGGGCGGATCATCAAGGTCGTTCCGACTGCCCTGGCTTGGGAAAAGCAGCCGCGCGTCGAGAACGTCGATCTGGACAAGCGGACGCTGCTGATGCGGCCGCTGGAAGCCACCGAGATTCCCCAAGACCTGCAAGTGCGCCTAGCCCAGACGGGTCTGGTCGCCAACGCGACGGTGGAGGTCCGAGGCGGCGTTTTGCCGACGAGCGTCGCGGAAATCGATATTTGGGGTGTCCATCCGCCCGTGCCGACGCGTGGCAAGTACATCAATGCCGGCGGATACCTGGGTGACAATGCGCTGTTGTATGACAAGGATCGAGGCGGGCTCATCGTGGGCAATATCAACGACCCCTTCGCCCCGCTGGCGGCCTATCAGGGCAGCTTGCTCACGGAAGTCAACGGGGTGTCGCTGGTCGGGATGAGCCCCGACGAGTTGGCCGCCTATTTCCGGGAACATCCGGTCGTGCCGGGCGACGTGATCCGGTATCAGGGCGAGGACGGCCTCTTGGGAGCGACGCTGCTGGGTGTCGACGTGGATGCCGTTCCCGACTTTAAGCAGATTGACGTTGCGGCCAAAAACATTTCGGCGGAGAAATTTGATGCCGAGTTGCGGTTGTACTTGCGGCAGTCGGGCGATTACCGCCTGGTCGATGCCGCCGGGACGGTGCTGTGCGATTGGACGGCCTTCCCCCCCGACGCCACGCCGTTGATGGTGACGACGGGAATTCCGCGCACGGCCGAGGACGAGTATGACCTGTACGTCGAGCGACGGATTGATGACAGGATCCGCAAATTCCAGGTGCAATTCAGTCTGGCGTCGGCTGCCCGGCGCACCGTGACGGAAGCCGTCGACGTCGCGCCGACGGTCGCCGTGCCGGACGGACCTCGGGTGCGGGAGCGAGTGCGGATCCGGATTCCGGCGGGAACGGATCCGGCGGAGGTGCAGCGGGCACTGGAGAAAGCCGGCGTGGGATCGGGAACCACGGCCCCAGGCAACCCGGCTCCAGGTCCTGGTTCGCCCGCGCCGGGGGCGCCCGCTCCCGGTTCGCCGGCTCCTGCGCCCGGCTCGCCCGCCCCCGGTGCGCCGGCCCCAGCGCCCGGCGATGCCAAACCGACCCCGGCGCCGGGTTCACCTGCTCCCGCGCCCGGCAAGCCGGCCCCCGGCAGTCCGGTTCCGGCCACGCCGGCGCCCAGTGGTTCCGAGACGCGAGCGCCCGGCGCGACACCGGCTTATCCCGTCGGGTCGGAGACGCGCGGATCGGATACACGCGGTCCGATCTCCGGATCGGCGACCCGCGCCGACGGTGTAGGCACGTCTGGCGGCTCGGCGACCCGAGTTACGACCGCGACGGCCAAGACGAACAAAACACCTCCCAAGAAAGCCGCGTCTGGGGACGACGACGAAAAGCGGTCCAAATTCCTGGACGCTCTGAAGGAGTTCAACCGGCGGCGGAGCGAATAGTGAGGCGTGGCGGCGATTCCGGGTTGCGACGGTTGGGCAAGGGAATGTGGGGCAGGAGAAGGCTGGACCAGGGAATGCGGGCCTCGAACGCTGCTTGGTTTTTGTCCGTGGCCCTGTACTGCTCCCGCGCGACTTTGCTTAGAATAGCGTTCTGAAGTTGGAAAAGCCGGTTCGTAGGCAACTTTCTCCATCTCTTGGTTAGGGAGTCTGAAGCAACGTGGGTTTTCCAGACGATCGAGATCGCCGTATCATCCGCTTGGCGGAGGAAACAGAGAATCTTGCCACTGACCTGGCGAACTGGGTCAGCGAATTCAACCAGCGGCGGGTCCAGCAGGACTTGCTGCCGGTTTCGCCCAGCGACGAATTCGAGCTGACGCGTTTGCGCCGCTTGGCCGCGGCCTTGTACAGTTCGGCCAAGGTCCCCGTGGCGGCCGCCGTCTACGGCCCATCGCAGGTGGGCAAGAGCCTGTTCGTGGGCCGCGTCTTGCAGGCCAGCAGCGACGACTACAGCCCGCTGGGACGCGACGAGCAGAACGGACCGCCCGCCTATTTCCAGTTCTTGTCGTTCGATACCGACTTGAACCCGCAAAGCGGTTCCAATGAAGCGACGGCGCTGGTCACGCGGTTTACCACCAAGGACCGAATTGCCGCCAACATGTCGCCGGAGTACCCCGTGATGGTCCGTGCGCTGACGCGGGCCCAGTGGCTGCGCGTGCTGGCGCGGGGCTTCCAGGTCGAATGCGTCACGCCGGATAAGAACTGGACGCAGGAGCAGTTGGAGGACATGTTCGACGAGGTGGCCACGCGTTACTCGTCGACGGAAGTAGACCGCCGCTGGCGACTGGACCTGGTCGACGCCTATGCCTACATGCGCGTCGTGGACCGCCGCGGCTTCCAATCCAAGGAATCGGTCCTCAACGGCCTGTTGAACCGTTACCCGCTGACCGAGGACGGCTACATCGCCGTAGCCGCCAACATGTTCTGGAACAACTGGCCTTCGCTGACCAGCATGTTCATGCGGATCAACAACTTCCTGACCAGCATTTCCAGCGAGGAGCACGACCCCGCGATTCTGACGCATTGGGCGGGCGTGCGGTTCTTGCTGGACAGCCAGCGGGCCAAACAGCACGAGCGGCGGAACTCGCGGTGCTTCAAGTTCGTCAAGTGGTCCGATATCCGCCTCATGGAAAAGAACGGCTGGCACGTGCTGGAGTTCGAGGAAGGCCGCGGCGGCGGCAACGAACAGCTGGAGACGATCCAGGCCTCGATGCTCGAGATGGTGATGCCGGTCCTCCCGCACCGGCTGAACGAAAGCTGGCGGAAGGTGATCGAGTCGATCGACATCCTGGACATCCCCGGCATGCGGGCCGGCCGCCAGGGCGCGGAGCAGGGCAAACGCCAGACGGCCGAGACGATCGAAGAGCAGATGGAGATCGTCAAACGGGGCAAGGTGGCCTATCTGTTCGAGCGTTACACGGAAGAGATGCTGATCCAGACGCTGCTGCTGTTGGCCCGCGGCGGCAACCTGGAAGTGACCTCGCAGATGAAGTACCACATCGACAAGTGGGGCCGGGCGCGGTACGGCGACGAAATCTGGCCCAAGAAAGTTCGCGACAAGTTGCCGGCCTTGTTCCTGGGTATCACGGGCATCGACGAGGAGTTCCGGAACCGGGACGAGTTCGCCAACCCGATGCTGTACAACACGCGTCTGAACCAGTTGGCGGACGCGTTGGGCGAGGTCATGTCCGATTTCGGCGGCGAGAACCAGCCCTTTATGAACGTCTATCCGCTCCGCTATCCCGGAACCTGGGACGCCAACCGAAAAGCGCAAGAGGAGGAAGGGATCGAGAAGTGGAACAAAGCGGGCGAGGCGTTTCTGAAGTCCGCCGCGGTGCAGAAGTACGTGGCCAACCCAGACACGAAATGGGAACGGGCCATCACGGATAATGACGGCGGGCTGTCGTTGATCAGCGAAGGCTGGCGGGAGATCACGACGGCGCACAAGAAGCAAGAGCAACTGGAGAACAGCATCAAGGAGGTCCGCGGCCGGTTGTCGCAACTGGCCAAGAGTTGGTACGTGAACGCCGACTCGAACGTCGATCGCGAGCAGCGGAAGATGTGCGCCGAGCGGGTCATTGACTGGTTGCGGTCCAACCCCCAGGCGGTCTACGACCGCGTGCAGACGCTGCAGAAGACGCTGGGGTTCGAGGACGGCGATCAGTGGCTGCTGTCCGATTTCGCGGACATTCCCGCGCGGGCTTCCGTGGGCCGGCCGGAGCCGATGGAGAAGCGCTTTACCCGCAAGCTGCAGGAATTCTGGCACGAATGGGCCACGGTCACGACGGTGACCAAATGGGAGGAGAACACCAAGAAGAACCCGCAGGGCGGACCGTGGCTGGGCACCGAAGACTTCGGCCAATTCGCCCGCTACGTCCGCGACGCCCTGTGCGCGGGGCAGCACTTCGAGCAGATCAACGACCAGTTGCTGAAGGTGGTGAACCTGAAGCTGCGGGACGAGTCGGCCAAGCGGCGGGCGCGGCGGAAGTACGTCGGCATCATGCTCAACGACTACGTGATGAACCCCGGCCCCAGCGACGAACGGATCGAAGCGGTCGAGAAGGAGGTGGAGGCCGAAGAATTCGGCCTGATGGCCTCGTTCGTCAACCGCTGGGCCAGTCGCCTGCCGGAGTTCCTCGCGGCGGGTGCAGGGGCCGAAATCCGCGTGCCGGCGGGCAACCCGGAACTGGCCAAGATCATCGAACGGTACGGCAACTCGCAATAGACGGAAGATTCTCATGCACATTCTGTTTGCCAACACGGGAGTCCAGATCGTCTGCATACCGCTTCAATCGGGGCGCCGTTACACAACGGCCCAGATCGGCTACGGCTGGCAGACGTGCCGCTGTCAGCCGGAAGCGGAGGCCGACGAGGATGGCCGGCGTGATGACGACGAAGAGGAGTTCGAATCGCTCGTCTTTCCCTACATCCAGTGGCAGATCATCCAGTCGAACGTGAGCAAGCTGTTCCTGGCGGTCGATACCAGCCTGGGCGACCCGGAAATCGGTTACTTTGCCGATCCCACCACGCTGGCTGGCGACTTCCACGTGACGCTCCGCAACATCCTGGACCGGACCGGACAGCCGTTGCTGGGCTTGCCGCCCGTCGAACTGTGTTTGCGGGCCGCTTCGGCTACGGCCGGCGAGGCCAAGCCCGTCCACATGGTCGTGGACTTTGGCAACAGCCGCACCGGCGCGCTGCTGATCGAAATGGCAGGCGAGGTCTCGCAGACGGCCGAAATGATGCCGTTCGAGCTGTCCAACCGGTACAGCCTGGACTACTTCAACGACGAAGGCGAGCAGATCAGCCGGCCGGCCACGCGTTGGTTCTCCTCCAAGACGCGGTGGGCCAACGTGCCGTACTTGGAGCCGCCCGCCATGGCCAAGAAGGAGTTCTACCGCGAAACCAAGAAAGGCATCTTCGGCAAGAAGCAGGTGGCTCGCGAGCGGGAGACGTACGTCAAACCGAACCTGTTCGACGATTGGTCCATGGTCCGCCTGGGACGCGAGGTGGACGAAATCTGCCAGATCATGCGGGCCAAAGGCGATTTCCGCATGGGGGTCAGTTCGCCCAAACGCTACCTGTGGGCGGACGACGAGAGCTGGCTGGAAGGCGCGTTCTGGTACATGGCCGATCCCCACGACCGGGACGGCACCAATGAGTTCGCCGCCAAGCTGCACGGGCCGCTGCTGAAGTTCATCCACGAGAACGACCGCGATTTCCTGATCGAGAAAGACGATCCGCCGGAGGACCTGTTCGCGCAGATGACGCCCGTCAAGCCGATCCATGCGCCTCGTTGCTTGATGAGCACCGCCGTCTACGAGATGCTCTGCCAAGCGCACACCTACGTCAACTCGATCGGCTACCGCAGCCGCACCGAGGACCCGGCGCGGACCCGCGAGATTCACAGCTTGACGATGACCTTCCCCAGCGGCATGTTCCAGCCGGAGAAGGAGCGCTATGTCAAGCAATGCCAGAAGGCGATCAATATCTTTGCCCGCACGCTGGGCAAGTACCAGCGCGTCAAGCCGACGCTGACGTTCAGCATCGACGAGGCCAGCGCCGTACACTTGACGTACATCTGGGCCGAATTGCGGATGTTGGGCCAGGACCCGCGGTTGTGGTTTTCCGCGCTGGCCCGCGATCATTCGGGGTCCAAGGGCGCCGGCCCAGCGGGCGAAGGCGAGGCCGAGCAGGCGGCAAGCGTGGACGCCGTGCCGGCCGGCCGCCGCCGCGGGGCGACTCGCCCCACGCGTCCCGCGCGTCCCGGCCGGGGCGGCAAGCCGGCGGAGGCGGAAACACAGGAGGACAGCAAGAAGAAAGAGCTGCGCATCGCCTGTATCGACGTCGGCGGCGGCACGACCGATCTGATGATCGCCAGCTACGTCTACCAGCCGGGCATCGACGACTACATCTACGGCAAGATCCTGCACCAGGACGGCGTGTCCATCGCCGGCGACCAGCTGGTCAAACGCCTGCTGGAGAAGATCATCGTGCCGCACTTTGCGCGGGCCATCGGCATGGAAGAAGAGGATGTCCAGTTGCTGTTCGGGCCGCGCGTGCCCAAGAACCGCGGCTTCAGTTCCCAGCGCATCGACTGGATCAACCGCATGTTCGTCCCGCTGGCCGAAGCGCACTTGCAGGCGGCCGTCGAGGAGACCGCGCAGGCCGAGCGGGGCGGCGGCGAACTGGAAGAAATCAGCCACACCAACCCCGAAATCGTCGATCCGGCCGTGCTCGAATCCCTCGACCAGGTCTGTACCAAGCTCCGCGGCCCCGGCTACTACGATTTCAACCAGGAACTGGGCCTGAGATATGAGAAGGCCGCCTTCGAGGAGGTCGTCCATGAGGTCTTTGACGATCTGCTGTTCGACTTCTGCACGCGGATGGCCGAGTACCAGGCGGATGTGCTGCTGTTGGCCGGCCAGCCGACCAAGCTGGGCTACCTGCAGGAGCTGGTGCGAAAGTACCTGCCGCTGCCGCCCACGCGGATCATCCCCATGTTCCACCACTACGCCGGAAACTGGTACCCGTACCAGGACGTCAAGGGCAACAAGCCCGGCTTGATCGTCGATCCCAAGAGCGCCGTGGTCGTGGGCGCCGCCATCGAGTTCATGGCCCGCAACGGCATGCTGTCCCAGTTCAAGTTCTCGATGCAGGGCAAGGACAAAGAGAACACGTACTACTGGGGCGTGATGACCGAGTCCACCTCGACGATCCGTGAAGAACGCGTGCTGTTCCATCCGGTGGAGGACGCAAATACGAAGGACGAATGGACGGAGTTCACCACGATCGCGCTGCGCACGGTGCTGGCGCGCAAGATGACCGGCGACGAATACGCCCAGGCCACGCCGATCTACGTGCTGAAGATGGAGACCAAGGACCGCATCGGGCCGACGGAAGTCACCGTCCGCATCCGCCGCGTGCCCTCCAGCGAGGAGACGGAGGAACACTTGGAACTGGACTCGGTCTCCGGCACCGTCGCCGGGGAGCCGGCCGTGTTGGACGAAAACGTGTTCTTCAACTGGCGGACGCTGGCGGACGAAAGCTACTTCCTCGACACCGGCGGCCTGGACAACATCGAAATCGGCCGTTAGCAGCGTCAAAGTAGCCATCACACTCCGTGTGATGATCGGCAACAAACACCGGACAGTGATTTCTCGAACGCCGCCTGATGCTACCGGCTCGTTCGGCGGATCGTTCCGCTTCCCACTACAGAGGGCAAATATGACTCCAGAAAACGCAAGAGCGGGCGCTGCCGCCGCCTCCGTGAACCTCATCGAAGTGCTCGACGTCCTTCGCCCGCAAGTCGAGAAGATCGAAGAAGGCTTCAAGGCGATCCGCGTCACGCTCGACGCCCTGGCCGAGCACCTGGGCGCAGCCCCCGCCGCGGCGGCCGAAAAACGCCCGGCGCCCGCTGCCGCGACGAGAGAATCCGCGCCGTCCGAGGAACGCCGGCCGGCGGCCGAACCGAAGGTTGAAGCGCCCTTGGTGTCGCCCGTCCGCGCGCCATCAACGGCTGGCGCTGCCCCGGCGCAGACGCCCAGCGACATGCTGCCCCCCACGGCCCAGATTCTGCCAGCGGCTGCGGCCCCGATTCCCGCCGCTTCCCCTGTGCCTCCCGTCGCCCAGGCCGTCCCCGTGCCCTCGCCGTAACCGGCGGGGCCGGCGGGAACTGGAGCCAAATCATTTTTGGCGATCAGCTCAAGGTCGATCCGGGCATCGGATCGCTCAGCGGTATGTTGCTGTCCGAGGTCCAAGCCAAGGCGGACGACGCCGTCGGTATGCTGGGCTACCTGTTAGCGTTCCGTGCGGCCGACCAGGAGCGAAAGCCTAAGCTGCTGAAGGAGTTGGGCGAAGCCTTTTACGTCTGGAAGCCGGACGGAAATCCGCGTTTGTTGACGCCGCTGATCAACTGGGTCCATGCCGTGTTGGACCGGGCCGGGATCAACAACCGCATCGATCTCGTCCAGGTAGGCGACCGCTACGACATGCAGCGGCACAACGCCAAAGAACGCGGTGCCGAGGTTTCCGCGGTGGCCGGCTGGGTCGTCCTTCGCGACAACGGTAAGGTGTACTCCAAAGCCAACGTCTCGGTACGATAATCGCGAGGATTCAAGTCGTGCTGCGCGCAAGCTGGCTCGCCGTCGGTTTTTCTGTCTTTTCCACGATCGGACTGGTCGCTGCCGATCCGACGCCCGTACCGCTGGATGTCGCCGTCAAGACCGGACTGGTCGAGGTCCAGGTGCAAGGGCGAGGGGTGTGCAGCGGCGATGCCGTTCGGGTCGAAGTTCGCCGCAAGGCGGATCGACCGGTTCACGTGATCGTCGAGCCGGGCACGGTTGTGGAAAGCACTTCCGGCAAGGTGCAGAGCATGGTATGCCACGGCGTGAAATACCAACAGGCCGGCGACAAGTACCGGCGCGTCAACGTGATGGTGTTGAACGACAATGCGCCTCGGACTTTCCTGCTGGAGGCTTTCTGTCGCGATTTTGCCAAACCCACGCCCGGTGCCGGCAGCTCGTTTCGCCTTGGCACGACGGATCGTCCGGCCACCCGGGTCATCGCCAAGGGGAAAGAGGCCGGCGCCAGCCTCAAGGCGATTCAGGTGGCGGTGTGGCTTCAAAAGGGCGTGAGCGAGGAAGACGTGCGGCGCAGGTTCCGGGCAACAGAAGCGGAAGTCAAGACGGCCGGCGTGCTGGTCCAGGCGGCGACCGCAGCAGAACAGGGGGACGCCGCCGCGGAAGGAAAGGCCGAGCAGTCGGTCCGGGTGCTGGTGAACGAATTGTTCAACGAGTTGCGCAAGCGCCGTCGGGAACTCGCTTACGTTCATGGCGATACCGTGGAAGTCACGGTGGACAGCGCACCGATTCGAACGGGGCCGCGCACGATTGGGACCGCTGAGAAGGGCAAAACCTTCCAGGTTTTGGCCGTCGACCAGGACGGCGTCCGCGTGGAGTTCGAGCCCGGCGAAGGCAAGCCGTCGCGTCGAGGCTGGCTGGCACTCGAACATGTCCGGTTGGCGGAAGGCACGCCGCGCGGCGAGGGGCGACCGTTGCTCCGCAAAGTCGGCGAACTGGTGACTGAGGCCGATCTGGAGGTCATTACTGCCTCCGAACGAGGCCACTGATCGACGGTTCGCCTTCTACGTCATCGAGCACTATGCCGATCCCAGCTACCGATTCGCCGGGCTGGTTTCGTTCATCGGCTATGCCTTCCGGAGGCACACGTACGGCGTCGGCTCCCGAAACGATCGCTGGCAGAAGGGCAACGAGTGCTGAGGCGTGGATGTATTTCATCGTCGGCCCTCCCCCAAAAAAAAACGGCTCGTCAGCAGAATTTGTGGGTCACGCGGCGAGAGAAGCAATGTTGAAGCGGACTGAAGACAGTGTTTGCTGAGACGGGGGACCAGTCCCCCGGACCCCCTGGGATTTTTCGCTTTGGTGC
>Ga0302237_1002579_pt1 | contig 11029 bp, 9 predicted proteins | sample AAG_UR_Ala_MG_FD_193530 | JGI IMG/M metagenome (GOLD analysis project Ga0302237, IMG submission 193530) | Enriched activated sludge microbial communities from anaerobic digester in WTTP, New Holstein, Wisconsin, United States - AAG_UR_Ala | ecosystem: Engineered > Bioreactor > Anaerobic >...
CTTTTCTCCTCTAAGCAAGCATGGCAGCCTTAATGCAAGGCATAAAATGCCTATCAAGAATGGTTGATTAAGTCAACTAATATTTTAATGAACGGGCAAGCGTTGAAGAGAGAAATCTTATTCAGAATAATTATGGAATTTTCCAATTCTTCATTGACGATTCTCTTGGTTTTTATGTATCATCTTTGGAAAAGGGGTGGTAAAAAATGGCCAGAATATTAATTGTTTATCATTCGCAGACGGGCAATACAATGAAAATGGCCGAGGCTGTGGCCGAAGGCGCACGCGCGGTGGAGGGAGTGGAGGTAATTTTGAAAGAAGCCGCACAGGCCACCTTGGAGGATTTATTAACGACGGACGGCCTGGCGCTGGGAACACCGGAAAATTTCGGCTATATGTCGGGGATGCTCAAAGATTTTTTTGACCGCACATACAACGAGGCGCAGGATAAAGTGTTCCGCATACCTTTCGTTGTTTTCATCAGCGCCGGCAACGACGGCGCCGGCGCGCTTAAATCCATCGAGCGCATCGCGCTGGGTTATAAATTAAAAAAGGTATTTGAGCCAGTTATTGCCAAAGGAAAAATTACAGAAGATATTTTGGATAAGTGCCGCGAATTGGGCGGGACAATTGCCGGCGGTTGCCAGATGGGCATCTATTAACTTTAGCGGATTTCTTCTTTTTCCAAATTGTTCGCTCATCGGGTTTGTCGTAGGCTCTAATGCAAATGAGTTATTTATCCGGCAAAAAGGTTTGTTGGCTGGTATGACTGACGAAGTATTAAGCTTTTACCAGGAGAAGAGCGATCTGCTGTATGGCTTAGATCACACATAAATAATTGTTTGCCACAGATTATTGTGAATCAGATTATTGCATGTCAATAACAAAAGATGAGGATATAATCAATAAAGGAACAGAAATCGATTCCCCGTGGCTATTGAAACCGGAGGAATCGATTACCGCAAAATTTTATATATCGAGAACACGGAATGCTTCGTCCTTATCAACATCCATAATATAATTAATGCCGCTGATGCGCGCTGCCTCGGGGGTGAGAGCGGCCAGATCGTTACGCGATATATGCTCCAGAGAAAATTTTCTGCTGCCGGCCATAAGCTGGCGGAGTCCTTGGGCCAATCTTTCATAGTATGTATAGAGTCCAATGGCGCCGGTTGGCAGTTTTTCAAAATCTTTGTCGCCCAGTTTCTGGCGCAGCGAGCTTGCGGTGACGAAAATTTCTTCCTTGGAATTGCCGAAACGTTCGATGTAAACTGGAACCTGCTGGGCCTCAATGGAAAGTCCTATCGTTTTCCCGACCATTGCCGCCGCAATGGGAGCGCGCGCCATGCCGATCATTTTGACGAAAGGCGCGCCCATCGCCAGGCCCTTGAATATTTGGTCTTCAAATGTAAATCCGCCGTTCACGGCGATAGCGGGCAGGTATTTTTTCTTTTCCGCCAGCTTTTTGGCGTATTGATACACAAGGGAATGTAACTCCACGGGAGGGACGCCCCATTCGTTCATCATCCGCCACGGGCTCATCCCTGTGCCGCCGCCCGCGCTGTCCACGGTAAGCAAATCCAGTTTGTATCTGGAGGAAAAAGCGATGGCTCTGGCCAGATCAACGGGACGATAAGCGCCAGTTTTGAGAAAGATATATTTCGCTCCGGTTTTCCGCAAGCGATCAATGGTTGAGGCAAAAGATTCTTCCGTTACCATGCCGACACGCGAGTGCCTTTCAAACTCTTTGAATTCCCCTTGTTCAAAAGCTTTAATGACATTCGGGTCATAAGGGTTCGGCAGGACAATATATCCACGATCATGTAGCATCTGAGCTTTCTTTAAATCCTTGATTTTGACTTCGCCGCCGATATCTTTCGCGCCCTGACCCCACTTAAGCTCCACGCACTCGACGCCGAGCTTTTCGATGGCATATTCATGCACTTTCAAGCGGCCGTCTTCCACGTTGGCCTGTACGACAATAGCGCCATAACCGTTGCTCTGGTAATCTCTGTAGAGAGTAACCCGGCGTTTTAAATCAACCGTGTCGATGATTTTGCCGTTCTTGAATTTGGCCTCGGGATCCATGCCGACGACGTTTTCCCCGATAGTAAGGCCGGTTCCCGCTAGGGCGGAACCTATGGCTAGTCCTTCCCAGTTATTTTTGGCGATGTTGGTGGAGCCGATCCCAGAAATGATCCACGGGAGGCGGAATTTTATGCCTTTATCATGGCCGATGGTCACCTCAAGATTAACGGCCGGAAAGATGGCTTTGTCGCTATCGGCTTCAATACCGTGTGCGCCGGTGATCGTTCCCATAATATTAAAGTGCGAATAGTCGACAGGATATTTTTTCTCGCCGGCGCAAGTTATTACCCCAAAGGGTTGGGGATATATAACTTCATGGCCACGGTAAGCTGATTTGCCTATTTCACACATGCCGACACAACCGTCGATACATGTTACGCACATACCCGAAGTTGACGTTATTGACTCCTCGGTTCTGTTTTTGGTAAGTGTTGCGCTTGAGGTGTTTATTCTTGAAAAAGACATATATAAATACTCCTTTCTGGGTTTAAACTTTTTTTATTTCGCACGCCACACAGGGTGACATGTAACACATCATATCGTGGAACTGTTCCTTCTCGATGCAAGGCGGCGCCAGGTTCGCGCAACCACCGCAGATAGCTTTTTCCGGTTCTGTATACGTGCAGCGGGTCTGACAGGCGGGGCAGACTTCTATACAGCCGCCGCAGAGCCGGCACACTTCGGATTTAATGTCAAACGGTGTACCAATGCTCCTGTTTTGCCCGCGGCCGCGGAATCCTATGGCTCCGGCCATCATTTGTTCCTTACACATCCGCACGCATAATCCGCAGAGAATACAGTCTTCGTACTCCTGGCGGAATCGCTGCTGGCGCACGTTATGCCGCGATGCGATATCCTGGATAGTCTTGGACTGCGGACAGGACGCGAGCAAAAGTTCGATGATTATTCTTCTTGCCTTGAGGACGCGTTCAGAGGCGGTTCTCACCTTAAGACCATCTTCAACGGGATAGGTGCAGGAGGAAACTAGTTTAGCGGCAGATCCTTCGCCGATTTCGACCACGCAGAGCCTGCATGCCCCGTAAGGTGAGAGCCCTTCTTTATGACACAGCGTCGGGATGGGAAAGCCGTAAAACTTTGCTGCCTCGAGAATTGTAGTGCCCTTTTCCACTGATACGGGCAAACCATTTATTGTCAGATTAATCATGTTGCACACCTCCCGTGGCAGCAGCCATTGGTTGTCCGATCGTTTGCTCGCTGGTGAAAGCGAGATCACAGCGCAGGCAACGTCTGCATTCTGCACGTGCCTGCTCTTCCGGCAAGGCCATGGTGACTTCACGGAAGTTCTTTATTCTTGCTGAAGGCGGCAGCACCGCGGGCTCGACGCGTCTTAATGCCTGGGCCGCCGTCTCGTCGACTGCGGTTGGTTCGATAAAGACACTAGGTAGCTTAGGCGTGGCCGGTATTGTCAAAGGCTTGTTTTGCAAAAAGCGGTCAATACTTTGTGCGGCTTTTTTGCCGGCGGCGATGGCGTCAATCACGGTGTTGGGACCAGTCACCAGGTCACCACCCGCGAACACGCCTTTCATGCTTGTCTCCAGAGTTTTTCTGTTGATCTTGATTCTGCCACCCTTATCGATTTCCAGACCCATGTGAGCAAGGAATTCGCTTTTTGGTTTTTCGCCGATAGCCACTATCAGGGTGTCCAGTTCCAGTCTGAATTCGCTTCCGGGAATCGGGGTGGGCTTGCGACGACCTGAGGCATCTATCTCGCCGAGACGGTTTTTAATGCATTCAATCCCCACCACGCGGCCTTCTTTAGAATAAATCTTGATGGGCGTCACAAGAGTTTCCAACTCGACGCCTTCACGGATAGCTGCCTCAATTTCTTCCTGACGGACATGGATTTTGACTGGCGAGATTAGGGTTTCAATTCTCACGCCTTCTTCAAGGGCCGCGTCAATTTCTTCTTCATAAGCAGGCATTTCTTCACGTGTGCGTCGATAGAGAAGAGACACACTGATGACCTCTTTCTGCCGCAGCGCCACTCTGGCGGCATCCACTGCCGAATTCCCTCCGCCGATGACGCCCACATGACCCCGCGCAAGCTCCTCGCCTCTCATGTTGAATGCTTTCAAAAACTGTATGGAAGGGAAAACGCCTTCGACATCTTCATTTTCCAGATTCAGAGGCCAGCTTTCATGCGCCCCAATGGACAGAAATATCGCGCTGAATTTTTGCCGCAGATCCTGGATAGTCAAATCTTTCCCCAGTGCTCTCCCGTATTCCATTTTGATGTTTTTGTTGAGAATGGTTTTGATTTCTTTCTCCACGATGTTTTTGGGTAGCCGATATGACGGCAGCGAGCAAGACAGCATGCCGCCCGGTCTGTCTTCCGCTTCAAAGACGGTAACTCCGTATCCGAGGAGAGAAAGACAATGAGCCGCGGTAAGTCCTGCCGGTCCGGCGCCGACGACGGCGACTTTTTGTTTCTTTTTCCTTCCCAACTTCGGTTTATAGGCAGAAGAATCGATTCTGTCGGTGACAAACCGTTTGATGGCACGGATGCCGACGGCCTCTCCGCCGCTTATGCCCAGATTGCAGCGGCTTTCGCATTTGCGGTCACATACCCGAGAGCTAACGGAGGGAAACGGATTGGCCGAACGGATCACACGGTAAGCTTCCTCGTATTCGCCTTTTTCCACAAGGGCAACATAGTGCCACGGTTCAGTGTCCACGGGACATGCCGCCTGACAGGGGGCTCCGGTGAGTTCTTTACAGACGAAAGCATCGCATCGTTTGTCGTTGATATGCCGTTCATATTCGTCACGGAAATATCTCAACGTGCTCAAAACGGGATTTGCCGCAGTTTGGCCAAGACCGCACATGGTGGTGTCCTTAACGGTCTGTGCTAACTCCTCCAGAAGAATCAGATGTTGGGGCGTTCCCTTGCCGAGTGTGATGTCTTCCAGAATTTCATACAGCCTCTGCGTTCCTTTGCGGCAGGTGAAGCATTTCCCGCAGGACTCGTTTTTAAGAAAGTTCATAAAATATTTGGCCACGTCCACCATGCAGGTGTTCTGGTCCATGACAATCATGCCGCCCGACCCCATGATGGAGCCGACCTTGGCCAGGCTGTCGTAGTCTATGGGCAAGTCGAACATTGAAGAAGGTATGCAGCCGCCAGATGGGCCACCGGTCTGTATGGCTTTAATTTTAGCTGATCCCGAGGGGCCACCGCCGATATCATAAACCACCGTACTAATCGGTGTGCCGAGCGGGACCTCAACCAGTCCGGTATTTTTTATCTTGCCGACCAGGGAGAAAATCTTGGTTCCGGAATTATTTGCCGTGCCAATCTTCAGATACTCGTCGGCGCCGTGTTTGATGATGTAGGGAATGTTCGACAGTGTTTCGACGTTGTTGATGCAGGTTGGGTGACCGAAAAGTCCTTTTTGAATCGGAAAGGGAGGACGCTGACGAGGTTCACCCATCTTGCCTTCGATGGATTTGATCAATGCCGTTTCCTCTCCGCAGACGAATGCACCGGCTCCTTGAAAAATTTCAATATCGAAATCAATGCCCGTACCTAAAATGTTTTTCCCCAGAAGATCCAAACGGCGGGCTTCTCTCAGGGCGATGGAGGCATGCTTGATAGCCAGAGGATATTCCGTGCGCACATAAATGATGCCATTATTGGCTCCGATGGCGATAGACGCGATGATCATGCCTTCGATGACCGCATGAGGATTGCCTTCGAGCATGCTGCGGTCCATGTACGCGCCTGGATCCCCCTCATCCGCATTGCATATTATGTACTTCGGCGTATGCCCCTTATTTACATTCCGCGCCAGTTCCCATTTTTTCCCGGTTAGAAACCCCGCACCTCCTCGTCCGCGCAGCCTGGATTTCAGGATTTCTTCCACGATCCAATTACCGTCCGGTTTTTCCAGCGCTTTTTCTAGTGCCTCATAACCGCCCGTTTTCAAATAATCGCTGATCCGGATGGGGTCCAGATGCTGGTTTTGGCCGAGAACAATCCGGGTTTGCCCTTGAAAGAAGGGAATATCCTGTTCTGTAAAGCGTTTGACCGTCGAACCCGGCTCTCGGTATAGGAGTTCTTCAACTACCTCGCCTTTTACGGCTGCGTCGACTATTCTGGACACGTCTACCATCTTCAACTTCGGGTACAGATTATATCCCGGTTCGACGATGATGAACGGGTCCATTTCGCAGAAGCCCAGGCAACCTGTGATGCGGAGAGCAAGTTTGTCTTGTAGATTTTGCTCCAGAATCCGACGTTTGATGATTCGTATTAAATCGTTCGAGCCACTGGCCTGGCCGCCTGTCCCGCCGCAAATAACGAGGCAGGGTTTGGCCGGATGTTTTTTATGATTCTCGATAATGGATTTGCGGTACGCCTTGAATTCAGCGACGGTTTGAAAAGCATTCATTTATTTTTCCCTTTGTTGGATTTTTTATGCAGATTGATCTGATCCAGGTTCAATATGTGCCCCTGACACCCTTGGCGCGTACACACTTCCCATGAGCACTTTTCGCGGACAAACAGGGCGGCCATGGAAGCGCCGCATTCCGGGCAGGTGGAAAAACTCGGGAATTCATTATGGCAATGCGGACAATGAAAGCGGGATAGCTCGTTTGGCGGGAGCTGATTTTCCAACTCAACGGTGTGTTTGCCGTAAAGGGATGACATGCGCAGCCACACTTTTTTACCGTTCATCGAAACATTGAATTTAACGGACGGATGGCCGTTGATAATATAATCGTGATCCATAAGGCTTTTTCCGCAGAGGGGACAGGAAACCTGCAATGAAAATATACGGATGTCCGCTTCAGCAGCGATGCTTCTCCCGCCGCCTTTGGTTCTAGTTATGATTTCTTTTACGCTGCTTTTACTGACATGTGGAAAATATTGGCCATCAGACACAACAGTCGGTCCCAGAGCGCAGGCTCCGAGGCAATTGACCGTTTCTAAAGTTATTTCATTGTCGGGCGTGGTTTCGCCCGGAGATATGCTGAGTTCACGTTTGAATTCCTCGACGATGTTTTGTGCGCCACGGACATGGCATGCCGTGCCCAGACATACAGAAACGCAATGTTTGCCTTTGGGTTTCAAACTGAAGGCTTTGTAGAAGGTGGCGACGCCGTAAATATCCGTCAATGAACATCCGGTTTCTTTGGCCAACAGCCGCAAAGCCTTTTCGGGTAGGTATGTATAGGCTCCTTGGATTTCTTCCAGTATGGAAATAAGCGAGACCTTGTTTTTGTTGTGCTTTTTTATAATATCAAGAATGTTTTTTGTATCCATGTATATCCTTTCCTCGATTGAACAGATCTTCTTTTGTTTCGCGAAATGTCTTACCTGTATTCCTCGCAATGCCATACACCCGACTCTGGTTTGGGAAAGCTACATACAGGATATTGAGCACAATTGCTGCACAGGCCTAGAATTTTGGAAGGTGCCTGTTTAAATCTTTCGGAAGGCTGTTCGGGCGAACGGACGGCAGCAGGAAGACAAGCGGTTTCGTATTCCTCACAATGCTGAACACCCATTATGTTGTCTTTAGCACGCTTGAGTATACATTTGACTGAATGCGCACAGGTCGAACATAAACCCCGTGTCTTTTTGGTCATATTGCCCCCCTTATCTTTTGAGTTATTCTCATGGGCAAACTGCGTGCCATATGGATAAATGCTAAAGCTAATTACAAGGAAGAAGGAAAGTGTTGGAAATTAAAGGCTAAAAGAAACAAGAGTTCGGTACGGCGAAGCAATTACAACGATAATTGGAACAAAAAACAGCTAGTGAATGGGGATATTTCCCCCACCTGGGGAAATATTCCTCAATTTCGTTATTGGCTTCTTGCCGCGGAAAAGACTGTGGTTTTTTTAAACACTTTTGTTGTTTTTCTTGGTTGCTATGTTGATTTCACTATCATTCGGCTTGAGCTTGTCTCGAAGTGTTTTGCGGTCAATACGTAAGATTTCTGCTGCGCGTGATTTATTGCCGCCGACGCTTGCCAAAACTCTACGTATATAGGCGGCTTCTTCTTCGGCAAGCGGTCGAAAAGGGACCGAACCGGGCGTGATGGAAAAACGCATAACCGAAGGCAGGTCAGTGATTTCAATTTTTTGTCCGTCGGTCATGATAATGAGTCGCTGGATTAGATTTTCGAGTTCTCGAATATTTCCCGGCCATGCATAGCCCATAAGGGCTTGCACAACCTCGTCGGAAAAAGTGGGAAGATTTTTCCCGAGTTCGTCGGCAAACTTCCCGGTAAAATGAGCGATTAAATCGGCGATATCTTCGGGGCGGTTTCTCAGCGGAGGTACCGTAATCGTTACGACGTTCAGGCGAAAGAATAAATCCTCACGAAAAACGCCTTTGTTGACCAGTCCTCTTAGGTCTTTATTGCTCGAGGCGATAATGCGGACATCCACCTTCCGGCTCTTTCTGTCGCCGACCATGCAAACCTGTTTATCCTGAAGCACTCTGAGAAGCTTGACTTGCATGGCAATGCTCATCTCATTAACCTCGTCGAGTAATATAGTCCCGCCGTCCGCAGTTTGGAAAAATCCCGCACGGGACTCGTTGGCGCCGGTAAATGCTCCTTTAACGTAACCGAACAATTCGCTTTCCAAGAGTTTTTCGGGAATGGCTCCGCAATTTACCGGAACAAAAGGTGCAGATGCCCGCCTGCTACTGTAGTGGATGGCCCGTGCAACCAGTTCCTTACCGGTACCGCTCTCCCCCACCACAAGCACTGTGGCATTAGATTTAGAAGCTTTCTCTATATCCGCGAGCATTTTACGGACGAGCCTGGATTTGCCGACGATGCCGTAAGAAGCGGAAAATCGAGGCTTTTCCGCTTGCACAATCCTGCGCAGTTCCTGCTTATTGAGCGCTCGTTCTACGGCATGGAAAAGTTCCTCATCCGTAAAAGGTTTCGTAAGATATTCCTCCGCCCCCATTTTTACGGCTTCGACAGCGCCCTTGACTGAGGCATATCCGGTAATCATGATCACTTCGGTTTCATAAAAGTTTTCCCGGATGTGCCGTATCAGATCAAGGCCGCTGATTTTGGGCATTTTATAGTCCGTGATGACAAGATTGATGGGGACGCTTTCCAAAATTTTTACGGCATCTGAGACATTGGATGCCGTAAAGACCTGATAGTCTTGTGAACTGAGATTGCGCCGCAGAATATCAAGAGCGGTAGGTGCGTCATCCACGACCAAAATCTTGTTTCTTTCGAGGACTTTCATATCCCATATTCCTTTGAAACAGTTTCCTGTTGCCGGGGGAAAGTTACCGTAAAATGCGTTCCTTTATCTTTTTCGCTTTTGACGAATATTTCTCCTTTATGCGAAGCTATAATGCCGTGCACCACCGAAAGCCCGAGACCAGTGCCTTGATCGACATCTTTTGTGGTATAAAAAGGCAGAAAAATGTTTTCCTTGACTTCGTCGCTCATGCCGATTCCTGTATCTTCGACCACAAATTTTACCGAAGATGCGTCGAAAGAAGTTTGCAGCGTAAGTGTGCCTCCGTCGGGCATGGCCTGAAGAGCATTGACAATTAAGTTGGAAATTACTTGTCTGAGTTGGGATTTGTCAGCCAATATCTCTGGCAGCTCGGAATCGACAACACGTTTGAGCTCCACGCCGGATTTGGCGCACATCGTTTCAAACAGTTTCAATTCATTCATAATGATCTGGTTCAGGTTTACCGGGGTGCGACCCGGTTTGCCCTGGCGGGCAAAAATTAAAAGTTCCCGGATAATGTTACGGGCGTGCAAAGAAGCATCCGCGATTTTTTCCAGATCACTTTTTGTCTGAAGGGGCAGGTCCGGTGTTTTCTGCGCAAGTTGAGCAAATCCCAGAATTGTGTTCAGTGGTTCGTTGAGTTCATGGGCAACGCCGGCGGCGAGCTGGCCGATAGCAGCCAAACGATCAGTTCGGATCAGTTGTTTTTGAAGCTCGGTTTTGATGGCGCTGTCTTCTTCATGTTCAATCATGAGCGCAATTTGTCTCGCGATATTGTCAATCAGGTTTTGTTCTTCATGGAGGAAAGGGTTCATTTTCAGAAGACCGCGCCCGTTACGATAATGAATCTCAACAGTTCCCCGATTCCTGCCGGCAATACAGATGGTGGCGGTTTGCCGTCGTTCACCATTACAAAATCCCGGACTCTGAAAGACTTGTCCGTCAATAATGATTCTGGCGCAGGCCCGATGTTGGTACTGCCAGGCGGGGGGGAGTAGCTGCACGATATCTTTAAGCTTACGTTCGAGCGGAAGATTAGGATTAGAGGCCACCTGCGCAATGCCATAAAGACAGGTGAGTTCCTTCACCCGCTCACGGAGTTTGGTTCGCGAAACATCGGTATTCCCGGCGGAAGCTTTGTGCCCATTTGCGCGGATATTTGTTTTTTTTTGTTTACGTTGCATTAGCTATATCTTTTGCCTAAAGCTTCCAACATTAGATTTTTGTATGCTCATTAATTTAACTTATTATCTTTTATCAAAATTGTGAACAAAAATTTACCTGATTTACTTTTCGAGCAAATTTTTTGTCTGTTTTGTATGCGGCCAATTATTTTATTCAGATATTGAAGACGACCGCACAGTAAAAATGCTCGATAACGATAATAAAGAACCCGCAAACACAGCTGCCTTGCATATATGTAAACGGGCTCTTTTGTTTTACAAGACGAAGAATTAAATAACACCGTAAGCCAGCATTGCTTTGGCCACTTTGGTAAATCCGGCGATGTTGGCGCCGGTGACATAGTCACCCTTTTTACCGTATGCTTCCGCTGTTTCGTAGCAGGCCTTATGGATGCTTTTCATAATAATCAGCAGGCGGTTGTCAACTTCTTCACGCGTCCAGGAAAGCCTTAAACTGTTCTGGCTCATTTCCAGACCGGAGGTGGCTACGCCTCCGGCATTGGCCGCTTTAC
>Ga0302237_1002582_pt1 | contig 11026 bp, 6 predicted proteins | sample AAG_UR_Ala_MG_FD_193530 | JGI IMG/M metagenome (GOLD analysis project Ga0302237, IMG submission 193530) | Enriched activated sludge microbial communities from anaerobic digester in WTTP, New Holstein, Wisconsin, United States - AAG_UR_Ala | ecosystem: Engineered > Bioreactor > Anaerobic >...
TCCCACGGGGAAACACGGAGAGCGATGGAGATGATCCTTTCCCGGACCATGGATTGTTTCAATAGAAATCTCCCCATCAACGTCCTCACCGTGGACAACCATGCCGACGGGGTCTTCATCTATCTGAAACTGCTTGCCATGAGAGACCCCAAAGCGGAAAGAGCCCGCACCCTGCTTTCCTGGAACGGCGGCGGGGCTCATTCCACCGGAGTCGGCATCGGGAATATCGATTCCGTCGGAAACGTCCATCCTGACCAGTTTTGGCAGGATTATTCTCTGGGGAACATCAAAGAGCGCTCCTTCGGGGATATATGGGCCGACGAATCGGATTCCCTGATGAAGGGGTTGAAAAACAAGGCGGATTACCTCAAAGGGCGGTGCCGTGTCTGCGAGTACAGGGCCCTCTGCACAGGGTCGATGCGGGTCCGGGCCTTCAGGCGCTGGGGGGACCCGTGGGGCCCAGATCCGGCCTGCTACCTGACGGATGAGGAAATCGGGCTGAATGATAGAAAGCGGGAGGAGTTGGCCGCCCACGGCGAGCTTTTCACATAGTCGGGGTTTCAACCGGAGGGCGGGCAGGAGCTGACGGCCGCCATGCATGGTAAACAAGAAAGGGGACGGAGGTTTAAAAAGGGGACGGAGGTTTGCGCGCCAATTAAAAATCGTGTATATTCGATTTATGCCTATCTCCAGGCTCCACTGCCTTCGGTTTCTCCTCATCGTGAGCTTTTTGATGCCCTTTCCTGTGGCTGGAGAGGGGGCCGCCGGGGACGGAGGAGAGAAACGCCCTTTTATTGTTTCCGCGGACATCACCGGGGAAGAAAAAGGGGTGGCTCAAGATTTTGCGGATCTTTTCCGGAGAAGCGTTGCTCTGGAGCTGAATCTCGAGGGCTTGTCCCTGTCGGATCGAAGAAATCCGGACGTGCTCGTTCGAGGGATCTTTCGTATCGAAGAAGACTCGATAGTTTTCAACGTATCCGCCGAGGCTATCAGGACCGGAGAGAGCCTTTTTGGCCTTTCCGCCCGGGAAGAACTGGATTTTTCCCTCGACGCCGCCCTGCTTGGACATGCACGGCTGCTGGTTCAGGCCATAACAGGTTTTTACCAGCGTAATGAGCATGTCTTTTTCCGACCTGAAAGCGGCTCGGAGGCAAAATCCGGGGAGTCTGCCCTGATACCTGGCAAGGTGTCGCCGCCGGATGAAAGCGTCCCTGGATTGGATGTGGGTGCGGCCAGGAGACAACGGACAGGCATTCATGTCGCCGCAGATTTCGGCGGTTTTTTCGCCGTGGGGGAACCGGCGAGGTATTTCAAGTCCGGGTATGTCCTGTCCGTTTTTGCCGGGTATGCCTTTTCTCCCGAACTGGATTTGGGGTTCAGCGGAGGAGCTGTTTTTTATTCGGCGGAAGGGTATGCGGCGGGAGCAAGAGGCTTGATTCTTCCATTTGGATTGGGTCTGCGTTTTCGGCCCGAGAGCTCCGGTTCCGTGGTTGCCGGCATCAGGATGGATGGAGGAGCGGCGGTTTTTTCGGTGGCGCCGGAATACGGCTCGTCCCAGGCAAAAATCATTCCCGCCGGCGAAATGGGAGTAACCGTTGAAAGGATCGGGAAAAAATTGTCATTACAAGGAGCCGTGTGCCTGACATTTTTTATTGAAGGCGAGAGCCTGTTGTATGGTTTCTCCCCCCGGATAGGTCTTTCTTTTTAACGAGGTGTGTCTGTGCCGATATTTTTTCGGTCGCTTTCTCGTGGAATCTCCCTTCTTCTGGCAGCTGCGCTTCTTCTGATGATGTCCTGCGCCCAGCCCTTTGAACTGAAGGATCTGGTGGACGGGCCGGACGGGAAAGGGCTGATCGTGTCCCCGGTTTCAGCGGTTCTGCAGGTCAATGGCAGTCTTTCCATGGCTGCCTCCGGAGGGATTCCGCCGTACGAGTATATGGTGGTTTCTGGGGACGGCAGCTTTGTGGGCAATCAGTATCACGCGCCTCCGTCCCCGGGGACGGAAAGGATTCGGGTACGGGACAGAACGGGAAGGACCCATGAATCGGTGATCATCGTGGAGAACCCCGGGGGGCTTGCCCTGGGGATAGCGCCGAAGAGCGCCACAGTGTATACGGGACAAACCATCGAGTTTTCCGCCCTGGGGGGGGACGGAGGAATAAGCTATACCCTCGATGGAAACGCCAGCGGCGGGACGCTGACGGGAAATGTCTATACCGCGGGTCCCGCGGCGGGAACGGACACGGTGACGGTGACCGATGCCGGGGGACATTCCGCTTCCGCCACGGTCACCGTTGTCCAGAACCCTGTGGGGCCTCCTGCCACGGATAATGTGAATTACCTGGTGTCCGGAGTGCCGTCGGGGGGAATCAGAAGCCAGGGAAGTTCTCTGACAGCCCAGTTCACCGTCCTGAACGCGGGAACCGCAGACGGGAAGGCGGATGTTTCCTGGAAAGCCTATCTGTCCCCGCACCCCTCGCTGTTCTCCGGGGGTGTCCCTTTTGCCACCGGCCAATTCGCCGGTCTTGCTGCGGGCCATTCCAGGACGGTTGATGTGGCAGGCGCGACCTGGGCTGATCCGGGGACCTGGTACATCCAGTTGCATTTTTTTTGGGTTTCGGACGAACCGGAAGAGAACAAACCGAACAACTGGGGAAGCAGCGGCGCGTACAGTATCATACCGGCTTCACTGGGACCCAATTACATTCCCAGTGCCGTCACGTGGAATCTTCCGTACCCCACCACCGGGAGCGCCGTGGAAGAAGAGTTCACCCTTGCCAACATGGGTTTGTCCGGCCCGGAACCGGTCACGTGGGAGGCCTACGCGTCGGTTACCCAGAGCGCCGCTACGGGAACTCTGATCGGCACGGGGACGGTTTCTAATCCGCCGGGATCTTTGGGTTCCATGAAAGTTCCCGTCCTCGGCGCCCGCTGGCCCGATGCCCCGGGCCAGTACTATCTCATCATCAAGGCCTGGTCTGCCAACGATACTTCCCCGGATGACTTCACCGTCTCCGAACACAAATTCACCGTAAACCCTCCCCCGGAATACAGTATCCAGGGGGTGACATACCCCACGGGAGGGGCCCGGGCGGGTGACCCGGTTACGGAAGTTGAGTTTTCCATTACGAATCTTGCCGGGGCCGGTCCGGGAAGAAGAAATATCCACTGGGAAGCCTGTCTCAGCCTCGATGACGGCTTCAGCGCGGATGATCTTCCTCTGGGAAGCGGGCAGATCGCTCCCCTGGCGCTGGGAAGCAGCTTCACCATAACTCCCAAAGCCCCGGATCTGGGAGGGGTCTGGCCGGGATATGGGCGCTGTCGCATCCTGATCCGCGTCAGCGCCGCCGACGCCGTATCGCCGACAGTCTCCCATGTATCACCCCCGATCGAGCTTTATTTTGAGGACCGGGAAGGATCGGGTGGAGGTGGAACCCCACGGAACGATGCCAAAGGGCCTCTCGAAGAGCAGGCCCAAAAAATCACCGTTACTCCAAAAAAGGGGCAGACCCTCGTCATCCGGGGCTGGCAGGATACAACGAGCGGCTTTAATGGATACGACACTTTTTTCATAGATCTTACCGGCAGCGGCATCTCCACCATCAGCCTTTACGCCACCCATACACCTAATACGCTGCTGGTCCTGAATGTGTGGAATGGTTCAGGAACAAATTGGGACAGTTACGACTGGCCCCAGAGTTCGCATCCTACCCGAAGGCCCGGGATAGGAACCCTTGAGGCTCCCTATGTGTGGGGAGATGAAAAGGTGTTTTTTGGCATCTATTCGAATAAGCATAATGCCACCGCGGCGGATACATACACCATCTACATCAAGGGAGAATAGGCTCCGGGGTTTCCCCCTGGAACGGCTCTTCGGCGGGGCCGATCGGGAAAGCGTTTTCAGCGCCCCCTTCCATTGCCGGGAGGCGTTGGTTTCGTTTCCTCCCTCTGAAAATGCGGGAGGCTGAAGAAATTCGCCTTCCGCCGCATCCCTTTCAGAAGCGGTTTTTCGATCAGGGCCGGGACGGCGGCGGCTGAAAGGGGATCGCCCGCCGGTCGCGAGGCTATTGTCGGTGACCGGCCCCCAGATGGAGAGGTAATGTCGGTTGCGGGACCATCGGGCTGTCGGTCGGGCTGCGGCGCTTCAGGGAAATTTTTTCATCCCGACAGGCTGCTATCAATTTCCGTCTTTCCCCTCCAGCAGTTTTTTCAGGGTTCCGAGAAACTCCGCCAGAAGAGCCCTGCGCCGGGCGTCGTCCGCGGCGACAGTCGGGGGTGGGGTGGTTCCTCCGTCCCCGGAGAACCGGTCCCCGTCCCCGGAGAGCCGGTCCGTCAGGGCGGTAATTTCCCGGAACGCCTCGTCCCGCCCGGCCAGAAGGTGTTCCTTTCCATACGCTTCGAAAACGGAGTCGATGGTCTTGTACAGGTCGGGGTGGGTTTTCCGCACCTCTTCGCCGGACAGGGCCTGGCGGATCCGGAGTTTCGCGTCGAGAATGGAAACCAGGGAGTCTCCGTGGCTCTGCTTCCCTGCCCCCGCCACCACGCCGTACTGGGTCTGAAGCCTTTCTATCCGATCCAGGAGGCGGTGACGGCGGTCCTCCGCGACTCGGGCCCGTTCCAGGAGGGCTTTGTCTCCGATGGACAATTCCCCCGGGGTGGTGACGATCTCCGGAGTCCTCCTGGCGCTCTCCAGGGCGTAGCCTGCCTCCAGAAGCCGGGGGACCATCTCCTCCAGGCCCGCCGCCCGATCCGCCAGGAGCCGCAGGGCCTCCCGGTAGCGCTCCACCGAGGCTTCGAAGCTCCCCTTCGTGAAATAGCCGTCCGCTTCGGCCAGTTTTTCTTCGAGCTTTCGCTTTTCCCGGGCCGCCTCAGCAGCTCGGGCCGCCTCAGCTGCTCGGACAAGGTCCTGGGTGTCGGCGGCGGGGACAGGTTCCTGGGGCCTGCCGGGGACGGCCATATTGCTTCGCACCAGGCGTCGCAGGGAATCGATGATGAAGGTCTCCACCTTGCGCCGTTCCGCCACAGCGGGTATCTTCATCGCGCCCGGGCTTCCGATGAACCCTTCCAGTTCGTCCAGCTGTGCCAGAGCCCCGGGGTAGTCCTTCCGGCGGAGCCGGGCGTTCACCTCGTCGTACAGGGACAGGATCCTGGTTTCCACCAGCCTGATTTCCTCCTGCCGGCGGTTCATCGCGTCCAGTTCCTGCAGAGTCAGGCTGCGCTGGGCCGCCGCCTCTTCCTGGGCCAGGGCCGCGTCCCGACGGACTCCGGCAAGTTCGCCCCGCAGGGCATCCTCCAGACTTTTCCGATCCTGCCGGGCCGCCTCCAGTGATGTCTGATAGGTCTGGATCTGCCGGTTCATGTCGTCGGTTTTTTCTTTCAGTTCCTTTTCGAATGCCGCCTTCAGCGCCGCCTGTTTCCCATCGTATTCCCGGCGTTTCGCTTCCTCGAAGGATTCGAGACGGGCTTTGAGCGTCGCTTCCCCGAGCCCTTCAGCCATGAGTCTTTGGCGCTCCGTTTCCAGTTCCCGGGACAGTTCCATCTTGAGCTGCAGCTCCCGCCGGGACAGTTCACTTTCCAGATTCGATGCCAGGGAGGCGGTGGTTTTTTTCGCTTCGTCGAGGAGCCGCTGGATGTCGTCCATCTCCGCCTGCTTCCGGGAGATTTCTTCCCGGGAGGAGCGGCGGAGTTCCTCGATGATCCGGCCTTCGGCGGTGGCCAGGCGGTGTTCCTCCGAGACCAGGGACGATTCGCTCCTGTTGAATGCCCAGAAAAAGACCAGACCCAAAACGACGAGGAGACCTCCGAAAATCAGATTGACCGCCAGAGGTAGGCCGCCGCCGGAATACCGGGCATCGAAGCGCATGGTGGTTTCGTTGATGATGAGACGGTTTCTTTCGAGGATCGCGTCCATCTCCGCCATGATGTCCTTTTCTTTGTCCCGGATAAAATCCGCCGTTGATGGGGCGGTCTTCGCCTGGGTCAGCTGATTCCGGATGGTTTTCGCTCTGGCCAGAAGACCTTCGGAGCCGTGATGCGGAAATCCGTTTCTGAACCGGGAGGCCTTGAAAAGGAGGCCCTTCATGTTTCGTCGTCTCCGCCGCCGTTGGTGAGGGGACGATTGACGGAGGGGAAAAAGAGTTTATACTCGAAAGCAATCATGACGATTCGCAAGAAAATCATCCTGGTGGTTCTGCCCCTGATCCTGGCGCCCATTCTTCTGACTGTTCTGGTCTCTTCATTATCGGCCCGCAATGGAATTACCATAATAGCCTCGGATTTCCTGCGGTTCAAAAGCGACACCCTGGTCAATTTCGCCCGGACCCAGTGGGAGCTTCTCCTGTCCAATGACCTGGCGAAAGACCCCCGGTTCGTCGACGCCGCCAAGGAGGCGGTCGCGGGTTTCGCCGGGAACATCGCCCAGAGCTCCACCGAAATCATCCTCGCCGCGGACCGGGAAGGGCGTGTCGCCATGGGAACCCGACCGCTGAAACCGGCGGAATCGGAGAAGCGGGTTCTGGGGGAGCTCGCCGCCGCCGGGAAAAAGGGCTGGAAGCGGCTGGAACTGGAGGGGGAGCGGTACGTCGGGCAGGGGGTCGAGTTTGAGCCCTTCGGGTGGTATTTCCTGACCGCGGAAAAGGAGAGCGTGTTCTACGCCGCGGTGACCCGGATCTATCTGAGGACCGCGGTCATTCTCGGCCTGTCCCTGGCCGCCGCCGTCGCCATGCTGGCCCTCTTCTCCAGCCTTCTCACCCGGCCGCTGGGGGCCATGGTGGATGTGATACGGGAGATCATCTCCACCGGGGATCTGTCGAAGAAAGTGGACCTCCAATACCGGGACGAGACGGGCCAGCTGGGTCATTTCTTCAACCTGATGACCGGGGAGCTGGAGAAGGCCTACGGCCAGATCAAAAAATACTCCTACGAGATGGTGCTGGCCAAAAACACCGAGTCGCGGATCCGCCACATTTTTCAGAAGTATGTCCCCAACAACGTCATAGAAGAGTTCGAGGCCAACCCTGAGAGCATGCTGAAGGGGGACAACCGGGAGCTGGCGGTGCTTTTTTCGGACATCCGCTCCTTCACCGCCATATCGGAGACCATGAGACCCGAGGTGCTGGTGGAATCGCTGAACGCCTATTTCGAGAAAATGGTGGATGTGATTCTTTCCTGCCAGGGAATCGTGGACAAGTACATGGGGGACGCCATCATGGCCTTCTTCGGCGCTCCGGTGAAAAGTGAAAACGACGCCCGGAAATCGGCGGAGGCGGGGCTGGGCATGATTTCCGCCCTGCGCGTCTTCAACGAACGCCAGGCCGGACGGGGACTGCCGCCCTTCGAAGTGGGGATCGGCATCAACTACGGGATGGTCACCGTGGGGAACATCGGGTCGGAACGGAAGATGGAATACACCGTCATCGGAGACATGGTGAATCTGGCGTCCCGGCTGGAGGGGCTGACGAAGATGTACCATGTGCCCATCGTTATTTCCGAGTCGGTGCAGAAGGAGATCCGCGGGGTCTATCCCACCCGGCTTCTGGACAGAGTGGTGGTCAAAGGGAAGAGCACCGCGGTCAAGATTTTCACCGTCCGGGAGTCGTTGACCCCGGCGGAGCGGAACCTCTGGGAGGGTCATCAGGAGGCCCTGGACCTGTACATGGACCGCCGCTTTCGGGAGGCTCAGGACCTGTTCCGGGAGCTGCTCCGGATGGCGCCCCGGGATCGAACGGCGGGGATCTACGCCGGCCGCTGCGACGAGTTTCTGCGTGATCCCCCGCCGGAGTCCTGGCAGGGGGAATACATCGTTACGCTGAAATAGGGATGACGATTTTCCCTTGAAGGCCCGCCGGAAAGACGGTATCCTTCTCCCATGGAAACAAAACTGACCGTCTTTATCGAAGAGGACTACAGCGGGAAGGCTCCCAGGTTTCGCGCCCAGATCGAGAGGCTGAGGGCTCGAAAGGATCTCGGTTTCCGCTTCGTCGCCTCCCCGGGAAAGGACCTGGGAAGCGTGGTGCGGCCGGAGGACATTGCGGAGGCGGATCTCTACATTCTGATGGGGAAGCGCCGGATGGACGCCTCCAGTTTTCAGGGCCTGGAAAAGCTCCAGTGGATCGGCCGCTTCGGGGCGGGTTTCGAAAACGTGGATATCCCCTCCTGCAACCGGAAGGGGATTCTGCTGAGCAATGCCCCCCTGGGCATCCGGCAGCCGGTGGCGGAACTGGTCATGGCCTACATTTTTTCCCTCACCATGAGGCTGCCCTTCTTCGACAGGTACATCCGGTCGAAGGGTTTCGCCGGCAAGGGGGAGCATCCCACCCGATGCGTTCAGGGGCAGACGCTGGGACTCGTCGGGGCCGGGGGCATCGCCCGGACGGTGGTGGAACTGGTCCGTCCTCTGGGGATGAAGGTCCTGGCTTTCGATCCCTACGGGGACGCCGCGGCCCTGAAGGCGGTGGGCGTGGAACTCTGCGGCCTGGACCGGCTCCTGGAATCGTCGGATTACATCAGTGTCCACGTCCCGCTGAGTCCCGAAACCCGGGGCATGCTGCGGGAAGAGCATTTCCGGAAAATGAAGCCCGGAGCGTTTTTCATCAACACCAGCCGGGGGGGCATCTACTCCGACGCCGTGCTGGCTCGGGCTCTCCGGGAAGGCTGGATCGCCGGCGCGGGAATCGATGTCTTCGAGGACGAGCCGGAGGTCATGGGGAATCCTCTCCTGTCCTGCGACAATGCGATCCTGACCCCCCATACCGCAGGGGCGATGAACAATATCGATTCCATCGGCATGGTCATGGAGTCCCTGGTGGATTCGATCTTCAAGATCGCCGAAGGGGGCCTCCCGGACAACATCGTCAATCCCGAGGCTTCCCGCCGGCCCGTGCCGCCGGAGAAGGTCACCTCGTCCTTTCAGCCCAGATGAGCGGCGGGGAGAGGCTGTACCCCTGGCTGGAGGCGGCCCGGGAGAGAATGATCGGCCTCCAGCGCCTCCTCACCTCCGTCCCCGCTCTGGCGCCGGAGAACCGGGGGGAGGGGGAGGCCCGCAAGGCGGAGGCCCTGGGGGCCTGGCTGGAGGAGGCGGGCCTCGGCCCGGTGCGGAATTACCCGTCCTCCGATCCCCGGGTTCCCGGGGGCGAGCGCCCCAATCTGATGGTTCGGCTCCCGGGTCCGGGCGGCGATGTCGTCCCGGGCCATGCAGGCGTGGGCCATGCAGGCCCGGGCAATGCGGGCCCGGTCCGTGAAGCGGGCCCGGGCCATGAAGCGGGCCCGGTCCGTGAAGCGGGCCCGGTCCGTGAAGCGGGCCCGGTCCGTGAAACAGGCGTGGCACACGAAACAGGACCGGGCGGGGACCATGCCTCCGGCGCCGCGTCCAGACCGGCAGCGGGCCGAAGCTTCTGGGTTATGAGCCACCTGGATGTGGTTCCCCCGGGGGATCCGGCGAAGTGGGAGTCCGACCCCTACCAGCTGGTGGAGCGGGGCGGAAGGCTCTACGGCCGGGGGACGGAGGACAACCAGCAGGGGATGGTAAGCTCCATCTTCGCGCTGCTGGCGCTGAAGGAGGCGGGAGTCATCCCTCCCCGGGACGTGAAGCTCCTCTTCGTCGCCGACGAGGAGGTGGGATCCACCCACGGAATCCAGGCCCTGCTGAGAGACCATGCCGGCCTTTTCGGGAAGGGGGACACCTTCCTCGTTCCCGACGGCGGCCGGCCCGACGGTTCCATGATCGAGGTGGCGGAGAAGAGTCTGCTGTGGCTGCGCTTCACCGTCCAGGGCAGACAGGTTCATGCGTCCATGCCCCATCTGGGGGTCAACGCCTTCCTGGCGGGAAGCGACCTTGTCGTGCGCCTGGGCAGGGGGCTTCCGGAGGCCTTTCCGGAACGGGACCCCATCTTCGAGCCCCCCTTTTCCACTTTCTGTCCCACGAAGAAGGAGGCTAATGTCCCGAACGTCAACACCATCCCGGGGCTGGACGTTTTCTGTCTGGATTCCCGGATCCTCCCTTCCCGGCCCGTGGACGAGGTCCTGGGGGAGATCGACCGGATCTGCCGCGCCGTGGAGTCGGACCACGGGGTCCGGGTGAGCCGGGAAATCCTGCAGCGCAACTCCTCCGTCCCCACCCGGGGGGACTGCCCGCTGGTTCTGGGGCTGAAAAAGGCGGTGCAGAAGGTCTACGGCGTCCCGGCGGAGGTCATGGGGATCGGCGGCGGCACCGTGGGGGCCTATCTGCGCAACGCCGGCTACGATACCGCCATATGGTGCACCCTGGATGAGACCGCCCACATGCCCAACGAGTACTGTGTGGTGAACAACATGGTGAACGACGCGAAGGTCATGCTGGAGCTTATGCTGGCGGGGGTCTGAAGGAGGGTCCTCTCCGGGATCGGGCCGGGAACCGGCGCCGCCAAAGCTTTCCATCGGGACCCGGGCTGCGGATGACCGGGATCCGAGCCTGCGCGGACCGCCGCGGCCGGCCCGACTCCCCCCGGAGCCGGGCCTTTCTGTCGGGTCCCGGCCTTCTTGCGGGGACCGGGCCGGGCCCCACGGGGGAGCGCCGCCTCAGTCCAGGTCGCAGATGATCAGGATCCGGCCTTCGGAGAGGATCCGTCTGGCCGAAGGGCCGGCCAGGAAGCGCTCCGCGTCCTCCCGGGGGATCACCGGGTTGGCGGGATGGATGCCGAAAAGCCCGGTGGCGATGACCCGGAAGGGTTCCTTCCCTATCCTGTCCCGCCAGGGCCCCTCGTCGAAGGACGAGGTGTAGGCGGCGGAGCCCCAATTTGTGAGGTAATCCGGCTTCCCCATGGGGGTGAGAAAGACCGGCTCCATCCGGCTGTCGAAAATTTCCGGAAAGAGGCAGGGACGGAGGCGGTCCTCGCGCCGCTCCCCATGAACGGGCAGCTTCCCCTTGGCGTAGATCACCAGGCCGGTGAACTCCTTCGTCGGCCGCCACCCCGGCGTGACCGGCGTCCTTCGGGTCTCTTTATGGCGGATGAAAAGAGGGGCCAGCGTTTTCCGCAGCGGATAGGTGAAG
>Ga0302237_1002585_pt1 | contig 11019 bp, 9 predicted proteins | sample AAG_UR_Ala_MG_FD_193530 | JGI IMG/M metagenome (GOLD analysis project Ga0302237, IMG submission 193530) | Enriched activated sludge microbial communities from anaerobic digester in WTTP, New Holstein, Wisconsin, United States - AAG_UR_Ala | ecosystem: Engineered > Bioreactor > Anaerobic >...
CCGCCCGTTCGTCCCCCCAGTCGCATGCCACCTGCAATCTGCTATCTTATGCAGAACGTAAGGATTAACACGGCACAGGCCATACGAGGGCGGAACAACCATGGCAGATGGCTCGAAATCACCGGTTTGGGTCGGTTTTGATCTGGGCGGCACGAAAATGCTGGCCAAGGTGTACGACGCCAGTTTCCGCGAACTGGGATCGGAACGTAAACGGACGAAAGAACATGGCGGCGCCCAAGCTGGAATGGAACGGATTGTCAAAACCATTCGCAAAGCCCTGGAAAACTCCGGCGTGGACCCTGAGCAGTTGGGCGGAATTGGCGTCGGTTTCCCCGGACCGGTAAATATGCAGACCGGCGAACTGCTGGAAGCCGTTAATTTAGGCTGGGAAGATATGCCTCTGAAAAAAGGTCTGGAAACCGAATTCGGCTGTCCGGCGGTGATCGCCAACGACGTAGACATGGGCGTGTACGGAGAATACCGCTTTGGAGCCGCCAAGTCGGCTCACTGTGTTGTGGGCGTATTCCCCGGCACGGGCATCGGCGGAGGATGCGTGTACGAAGGCAAGATTTTCCGCGCCAAGTCGTGTTCCGCCATGGAGATCGGGCATATCCAGATCAACCCGCATGGCAAGCTCTGCGGGTGCGGGCGCTATGGGTGCCTGGAGACCGAGGCCAGCCGTCTGGCCATCGCCGCCGAGGTGGCCAAAGCTGCCTACCGGGGCGAAGCACCTCACCTGCGCAATACAATCGGCGCGGACCTGCACGAAATCCGCAGTGCCGTGCTGGCCCAGGCGATCGAGGAGGGCGATACGGTCGTCGAACAGATCATCCGGCGGGCCGCTGAGAAGATCGGGATGGCGGTCGGCAACCTGGTGACCATCATGTGCCCCGACGTCATCGTGCTCGGGGGAGGGTTGGTCCAGGCCCTGCCGGAACTGTTTCTGAAGCCGGTGACGACCGTGGCTCGCAACACGTGCATGCCGCCGCTGGTCGATTTCTTCCGAGTGACCGTGGCCAAACTGGCGGACGATGCCTCTGTCTTGGGGGCCGCCGCCTGGGCGGAAGAATGCCTGCAGGGGGCCGATACTCGGCATAAGAAGAAGTCGTAAGTCAATGAAGACCCTCTTGCTGCTCCGCCACGCCAAGTCCAGTTGGGATGACCCCGTCTTGCCGGACCACGACCGGCCGCTGACGGAGCGCGGCAAGAAAGACGCCAAACGCATCGGTCGGCTTCTCCGGGAATTCCGTCTGGTGCCCGAGCTGATCGTCAGTTCGACCGCCCAACGCGCCCGCAAGACGGCCAGCAAAGTCGCCAAGGCTTGCGGATACACTGGTGAAGTCGAGGTTGCCAGCCGGCTGTATCACGCCTACTCAAGTCAATTCATCGAGGTCCTCCGCGAGATCGGCAACCAACACGCGACCGTGCTGGTGGTCGCCCACAATCCGGGCCTCGAAGAACTGGTGCGGCATCTGACCGGACAGGTCGAGACCATGCCGACCGCGGCGCTGGCCCAGGTGAGCCTGGACATCGAACGCTGGCAGGACCTCATCGTCCCTCCAGGCGGGAGGTTGCTCCAGGTCTGGAGGCCCAAGGAACTCGCGTGAGTGAGCGGAGACGGATCGTATTGGTGGTCAGCCTCGCGAAGTCGCCTTGCCACGGCGTCTCGGAGAGACCGGGCTGCGTGGGGCGCGCTACTCCCATTCGCCCAAGGTCACGCGTTTGCTGAGCGTTTGGCCTTCTCGCACGACCTTGACCGTCACGGTGTCGCCCGCGACGTTGGCGGCAATCAGAGCAATCAGTGTCTTGTAATCGGCGATCTTCTGTCCATCATATTCGAGGATCACGTCGTGCATCAGCAGTCCGGCCTTTTCCGCTGCGCTGTCGGGGCGGACCGTATAGATGATGCACCCTTCCGCTCCATCCTGGCAACCCACGCCCAAGAATGCGCCGCGCCGATAGTCGATATCGCTGTTCGGCAGGTCCTGTCTCAGCTTGTCGACGCCCGCTGCGGTCAGGTTGCCGCCGTAGATGCGGAACTTGTCGACGCCCTGCAATTGCCGCAGCGTTTCAATCGCTCGGTCGCTGACGGGGACGTGTACCAGGCTCAACACCGACAACTCCTTCAAGTCCGCGAGGTGTTTCAGCCCTTCGTCGGTCACCTTGGCCCGCTTGACGGTCAACATCGGGAGTTGGCTCATGGACGCGACATACTTCAGCCACTCGTCGGTGACTTGAGGCCCCTGCAGGACAAGCTCGCCGGCGTCTCGCAACCAGCGCAGTCGCGACAGGTCCTGGAGTCGCCCCTGCCAGGCTTCGCCCAGTTCGACCGTATAGCCTTCGACGAACCCGAAGACGCGGTCCGCTTGCCGGTCGGCGATGCCGGCCCCCAGGCGCCGCAAGTCCTGGATCGCCCGCTCCTGGCGAATGAGATCCAGTCGCCGGAGCGCCGTCCGAGCGCGGCGGGCCGCTGACGTCAATCGCGGCTGGGCGATCCTTTCCAAGCCAACATGCGCGGCGTCCGAAACGGCGGCGTCGCCGCTGAGGGCCAATTCCTGGAGGATGTAAATGGCCCGCGTCGTGACCTCCAGATTGTTTTCCGCCATAGCCGCCAGCACGGGTCCGACGGCCGCGCCGCCGGTCGAAATGAGTTTCTCGGTGGCGACTTCCCGGTCCACGAAGCGCTCGGCGTTCAACTGATCGATCCAATGCTGGATCTGCGCGGCGGACGGGGCGTTGGCCGCAGCCGCAGTTGGTGCATCCGCCGGCACCGCTGGCGCTGCTGCCAACGGCAGCACGATCATCGCGACGAGAACGCACCAGCCGTTCATAACTCAGATCTCGACGCGGCCTACAGCCGCAACCTCATAGGTAGAACGGACTTCAATCCGTTCGGAACGGAATGAATTCCGCTCTACGAGACGGGCGCGGCGCGCCCATCCACGATCCGGAACCAATCCCAACACGCCCTTCCGCCGCGCGTTGGCAGGCAAGGCTCGCCACTAATTCTATTTATTGCCGTGCCCTGGTGCTGTCAATGGCATCTGGCGAGCTGACCACGATCCGAGACGGATTGCAGTGGACAGCCGGCGGTGTTTTTCGGTACCCTATGCCGCTCGGTACTCTTTACCGCCAAGCGTCACGGGCTTTCGCAGGCCCCATGCCCACCAGCGCAAGGATGCACGGAATGGTCAAAACTCTCTGGATTCCCGCCCTGTCTCTGCTTGCCGGACAGATCCCTGTTGCGATGGTCCAGGCCGAGGATTTTCGCGTCGAGACCGATGTTTTTCTGGGCGGTGAAAGGGAGCCGGTAGCCCAGAATGTGACGCTGTTCAGCGGCGGTCTGGTCTACGATTTCCCGCTCATCGGCCCTCAAGAAATCACCGTCTTCGACAGTGGGCGAGGCCGTTTCGTGCTGCTGGACGTCCCCCGCAAAACCAAGGCCACCCTGACGACGCAAGAGTTGTTGCAGACGACGGCGGCCATCAAGGTCCAGGCGCAGGAACTGGACGGCGTGTTCGCGTTTGCCGCGGACCCTCAATTCCAAGTCGAGGCCGGCGGTCAGGAAGGCTGGCTGACCCTGTCCAGCAGCCTGTTGTCGTATCGCGCCAAAGGGATCAAGCCCAGGCTCACCGCCACGGCGGATACGTACCGGGAATTCGCGGATTGGTACGCGCGGCTGAACGCCACCCGGCCCGGCAATTTGCCGCCCTTCCCCCGATTGGAGCTGAACCGCTCGTTGGCCGAACGGCAGCAGGTTCCGGAAGAAGTCGAGTTGACCGTGGAGCCCAAAAATCGCTGGGCCGGAAGGAAACTTGTCGTCCGCAGCCACCACATCTTCAACTGGCGTCTCTCGAATACCGATCGCAAACGCATCGAAACGGCCGGCACGTACATGGCCGATTTCCAAGCGTTGAGCTTTCAGGAGTACCGCCTGCCGCTGTTGATGGCGAGCATGCCAGGCGGCCAATGACGGGGTGTCAGGCGAACGCTGGGAAGATCGCTATCCGGCCCGTGATTTGGGCGGCGTAAAGCGGATCTTTTCCACGAGCTTGACGATGTTGCCGTCGGCATCCGTGTAACCGGAAACGGCCGTGATGGCCCGGATGACGTACTCGTAGTGCAACTGCGGGTCGCAGTCCAATTCGACCTCGGCGGTCGACTGCACGCTGCCCGGTCCGCGCTCGTCGCCGATCACGCTGATGATGTAATTGTGCAAGCCGTCGAAGCTCAGGCCGAAGTCGTTGTCGTTCAGCCGGATTTTGTTCAGCTGGCCCCCGGTGGTCGCCGTCAGCCGGACTTTCATGGGCGGCAAGGTGTCCGGGGGCCGACCTTCGGTCTTGGCGGCCAGCGGCATCTTGATGTCGAAATCGCCTTCGGCCGCGACGATCTTGAACGACATGATGAAGAAGGTCAGCAGCTGAAACACGATGTCGATCATCGGCGTCATCTGCATTTCGACCTTGGCTTCCGGACCTTTTTTCTCGATTTGCATGATGGAACGGTCCCGTGTTTGTTGCCGATCATCACACGGAGTGTGATGGCTACTTTCTAGTAACCCCGATCTTCCTTGGCTCGCAGGACGAATTTCTCGAACCGGGCCAGCTGGCAAGTCTTGATCACGTCCTGCACGGTGATCGTTTTCGCATCCATGTCGCCGCGCACGATGACCGTCGCCACCGCAGGCGACTTGCCGCGCATCGTCAACACGCTGGCCTCGCGATCCAAGAACGGCTTCAGTCCCTCGACGGACACCTCCTGGCCCCCGATGATCACCGTGTCTTCCTGGGTCACGTGCAAGGTGATGGGGGATTCGAGGGGCATGGCCGCGGGCTTGGCCAATTCGCTGGCCGGCAGCTGAATCCGCTGGTTCTGATCGCCTTCGGCGAAGTTCAACAGCATCATGAAGAAGGCGATGAGCTGGAACGTCATGTCGATCATCGGCGTCATGTCCAGCTCGGTGATTTCGGTCTTGACTTTGGAGAGCTTCATCAGCGGTCACTCCACAGCTTGGAACGGTTCCAATGCCAGCAGCCCGGCATTTCCAAAACAGCCGGACTGCTTTGGTTGCAGCTGCGCGTCCTCACGGTTTCGCCGTGCCGCCGACGCCCTGGAACCGCTTCATCAGGTTCTCACTGATGATGCCGGCCTCCAGCAGCAGCTTGCTTTGCCGGTTTTTCAGGAGGTTAAAGGCCAAAATGGCCGGGATCGCCAGCCAGAGACCGATGAGCGTGGTAACCAGGGCCATCGAAATACCTTGGGCCAACTCGGAGGGCTTGGGCGTGGTGCTGCTGCGGGCGATGACCTGGAACGAGGCGACCATCCCATCGACCGTCCCCAGCAGGCCGAACATTGGGGCGATGGTTCCGATCAAGGCCAAGATGCTCAAACGCTGGTCCATCTTGAGACTCTCCTCCTGTCCGGTTTCCTGCATGGCGGCCAGGGCGTTGTCATAGCCGGTCGAGAGCTTGGCCAACCCCGAGGCCAGCACCTGCCCCAAAATCGACTCGTCGGCCTTGGCCAACTCGTAGGCCTCCTGGTACTGTTTTTCATTCAGATGGCCCTCGAACGTCTCGACCAGGTGCAGGGGGCAGATGTTGTCCCGCCGCGTCACGAGGAGGTTCATCACAAAAAAGGCTACGAGCGTGAACGAGATGGCCAAGAAGATGACCACGTACCGCAATCCCAGCGCTTTGTAGAACCAGACCAGGTAGCTCTCCTGCATCGCCGCTTCTTCATCTGCCGCGGCGGTGTCCTCTTCCGATGGTCCCACTGCCGGCGCCGCCTCGTCGGCCGCCATGACGGGCCTCGCGGAGGTCAAGTAGTCGGTGGCGAAGACACCCAACACCAGCAAAACCATCAACCAGAACACGACACTCGCCCGGTAGCCGTTCAGAACACCTTGCCGCATAACTCCCTCCGAAATACTGGCTTGGGGAGGACCCCCGCTGGAACCGCCCTGTGGATCGGAAAACGCTCAATGTTTAGATTCTAATAACCCTGCACGCCAGGGGTAAAGGACCGCTCGAAAAATCTCCCTCCAACCGCCGAAGACCGTTGGGATCTAGTTCATGGTCGCCCAGCGACTGCCCGGGTAGCGGCTGCGCAACGTGTTTCCTGCCTCGACCGCCCGGTCGGACTTGTTCACCGCCGCCCACAGTTTAGTCAAGTGATACAAAGCCTCCGCGTGCGACTCGCCGTCCGTGAAGAACAGCACATCCGTGTGCAGGTAGGCCATCAAGGCTTCCTGTGTCTTGCCGGCTTTCAAGTAACACGCCCCCAGCGCGTTGTAGGCTCGGCCGAACAGCGAGGCGTCGTTGGGATCGTGCTTGGCGATCAAGTCCTCGATGATGGTAATGCCTTCCTCGTGCCGGCCGATGGCAGCCAGGCAGACGGCGCGGCCGACCGTGGCCTGCATTTTCTGCTCGACCGCCTCCGGCGTATTCAGTCCCGAACTCAGGATCTGGTCGTAGGCTGCCAACGCTTCCTCGTGTTTGCCTTCGGCCGACTGGGCGCGCGCCTGCAGGACGGCCGCCCGCATCTTGTACTCCGGCCAGTCCGCCTTGGCGAGCGCCCCATAGTATTTGGACGCCTCGGCGTATTCGTTCAGCGCAAAACTCAAGTCGCCCAGCAGTTGGGCCGCTTCGAAGAAATGGTAGGTTCCGGGGTTCGCGCGGATGAACCCGAACAACCCGTCCCTGGCGACTCGTCGGTCGCCCCCGGCCGTCAGCGCCAATTTGGCGTTGCAGAAAGCGGCGTAGTATCCGGCCTCCTGCTTGACCGCGTCAATTTGGATCTCTGCCAGATTCAGCTTCTTCAGCGAGGCCAGCGCGTTCTCGTACTGGCCGGCAAGCGCCTGGTCGCGGGCGGTTCCCACGTCCGCCGGCTCGTCTCCAAAAGAGAGCTTTTGGATGTCTCGAACCTCGATGTCTCGCGCCACGCCCGTCGTCTCGATCTTCACGGTGGTCGGGCTGATGCCGACGATCGTGCCGCGGACCGGCGTGCCTGTCTTGCCAAAAATCTGATCTTGCTGAGCCGGCGCCGGTGTGGCGACGAGCACGCTGAGGGCCAGGGCCAGAAGGGCCAAGCAACGTTTCATCGATAATCACTCCTGACAGATGTCGAAGGTCTTGGATTGTCCACTGGTTCCTCACGCGGCCCGGTGGCCGCTACCCAACCTACGAAAATGCTGCGTATTGGACTCTAACTCTGCGGTTTGCCCGGCGCCGCCGGCGTGGCGGGCGGTTTGAGCGGCGGCGGTGCCGGCTTTGCGGCGGCGTCGCCGGCTTCGTTCCCGCCCGGTGCGGCCGCCCCCGGCAGCTGCAACTGCGGAAGGCCCAAGGGCCTCTCGCCCAAAGCCTTCTGGATTTCCTTCAGCAGGGCGTCGTAACGAGGTTTCCACTCCTCCCACTCCGGGCCGGACCCGAACAACTGCTGCGTCTGCAGTATGTTGTCTTTGCCTTTCTTCAAGTTCTCCTGCTGATCGCTCTTCAGGCTGGGGATGCGTGCCAGGTGGAACCGGCAGAGCGCCAAATTGTAGCGGGCTTCGTGAAACACGCCGCGGTACTGCGGGTACTTGGCCGCCGTCTGAAACAGCCGGCCCCAACCCCAAATGATGCTCTTGGGCGGCGCGCCGGCCTTCTCCTGCGAGCCGCCCATGGCCCTCAGGTACAACGCCCTTTTATCTTCCTCCTTGGCCAACATGGCCCAGTCCTGGTACAGCTTCGACGCCTCGACCTGGATGTTCAGCATCGTGTTGTTGGCCGTGAGCACCTCGATATAGATGTCTTTCGCCTTGGTGAATTGGTACACACGGCGGTACGCCTCGGCCATTTTCAGCTGGATCTGCGTTTTCAGCTTGGGATCGTCAAACTTGACCTTCTCCAGGATGGTCTGGTAGGTTTCCAGCGCTTCCTCCGAGTACTTCTTGGCTTCGGCGGTGAGCACGGGCTTCGTCTGCGTGCTCGCGTCAAAGCCTGCTGCGATCCCGGAGAACGTGTTGGCCACCCAGTACAGCACGCTGAACTCGGTGGCGGTCGTGCGAATCTGCGTCAGGAAGGTCTCGAAGCCCTTGGACAGCGCCGTTTTGGCTTCGCGCGTCGCCAGCTTCATCTGTTGCTCCAGATCGCGGGCCAAGCTGACGTAGATCGCGATCAACTGGTCCTGCGGGATCTTCTCCTTCATCGCCGCCATCACTTCCGTGGCCTTCTTGATCACCGCGTCGCTGTCGGCCGCCCCGGTCAGCGAGGAGATGTACGCCCGCAACGCGGTCTTGTAGGTCTCGCCAGCGAAGCCCTCCCGCTGGGTGGCATGATGATCGGCTTTGACCAGCGCCAGCGGGCCCAATTGCGCGTCTTCCAACACGGCCACCGCCTTGTCCGCTTGGCCCGTGTCCACGTAGATCTGGGCCAGCGACAGCGAGGCCGTGGCGGCCGATTCGTCCACCTTGCCGCTGGCCTTCATCCGGGTGACGCCGTCCTCGAGAATCTTCTGCGCTCGGGCCTTGACCTCGTCCAGGGCCTTCTTCTTCGCAGCCAGATCCACGTCGTCCGGCTTGATCTCCTCCCCGGACTCCCATTTGCGGATCTCCTGCATGCCCTTCAAGTACTCGCTCCACATGGCCTGGCCGGTCTTGATCTCGGCCTCGCCGCGTTTGGGCGAATCGGTGGGAATGTCGTTCAAGTACTTCTCGGCCGCGTCCAGATCGCCGGCCTTGATCATCAGCGGCACGAGCGTGTTCAGGGCGTCGATCGCTTCGGGCTGGTCGGACCATTTCTGCGTGATGTACTTGGCAATGCCCGTGACCCGGCCCGACTCGAAATCCTTGTTGTCCGACTCGTTCTCCGTGTACAGTTTCAGGTAGGCCGCCATCGCGATCTTGGCGCACTGGCGCGCGCCGGCGCTGTCCGGATAACGCCGGGCGACGAATTCGCCCAGCAAACCGGCGTGATAGTAGTCGTTGGCCGAGAAGTGCAGAAAGCAGAGGAAGTAGCGGACGACGTTCAGATCGTCGGTTGATGTTTTCGCATCCGCCAACTGCAGGGCCTTTTGGAAGCACCCCATCGCGTCCTTGACCGCCGTCTTCAGCGTTCCCTGCGCCTCGTCCAACTGCCGCTGCAAATCCGCCTTGGTCTTGGCGTCCGACTCGGCGGCGATCCTGGCTGGGAAAGTCTGGACGACCAGGTTTGCCGCCTGCAGGGCGTCGAGCACCTCCCGCCCCGCCTGCTTGGCTTCGTCAAAGGTCTTGAGTTCCTTCTGGGAGCTTTCCGCCGCCAGCTCGGGTCCGCCGAACTTGGCGACCAGCTCGCGGGCTTTCTGCTGCAAGTCGCCGGGTTGCTTGGAGACGAACAACGCGTGCTTGCGGGCTTCGCTCTGCAGACGCTTGGCTTGCGCGTCGCCGCCTTTCGCCTTCTTCGCCGCGTCGGTCTGCGCCCATTGCGCCTCGGCCAGGGCCAAACGCAACTCGAGCCACTCCGGCGTCCTGGATTCCGCCGGCCGGGCGTTGTCGATCCACGGCTCCAGCCACTTGACCGCCTCCTGGTACAGCGGCGGCTTGCTCGCCAGCCACGCCTGGGCCGCCAACTGCATGGTCTTCGCCTTCAGCGCGCGGAACTCCTCCGGATTGTCGGGTTGTTCCAGCAACTCGCCGAAGAAGCTCAACGCCTCCTTCAGCTTGCCCAATTTCTGCATGCAGCGCCCCTGGTACATGCGGGCATACAAGCCGGCCAAACGCGTGCGGTACTTGCCGTAGATCTCGCCGTACTGCGCCGCGGCCTCGGTCAGCATCGTCGTGTGGTCTTGTGATCCCTTGGCCACGGTCTCCGCCATCTCCTCGCGGACGGCGGCGGCCAACAGTTGCACCTGTAGATAGTCGGCACGCAACTGATCCAGCAATTCGGCGGCTTTCGCGTCCTTCGGGTCGACCACCTTCATCTTCAAGAGGCGTTCCCGGAGATCGTTCTGCGCCCTGGTGAACACCTTGTACGCTTCGTCGTACTGCTGCTTGGCCGCCGCGTGCTGCGCCGCCTTGTCCGCCTTGGGCTGCTTGGCCTGCTCCATCTTGATGCGGGCCCGCTCGACCAGCAGATTCCCCAACTGACTGTTCGCCGAGTTCACCAAGGTGTGTTCCGGATGCTGGCCGACAAAGCGGTTGAGCGCGTCGCGGGCTTCGTCCAACTGCTTCTCACGCAAGGCCACGTCGCGCTGCAGTCGCGACGCTTCGATCAACGTCGAGCCCAAGTCGTACAGCATGGTCTCCTTGAGTTCGACCGGCGCCAGCCTGCTGGTCCTCATCATGTTCAGATAGTCGACCGCCGTGTCGTAGTATCCGCGTTCCCGCAAGCCCTGGAGGAACTGCCGAGCGGGTTCGCCGCCGGATGACGGCACGGACGCCAGCGCGGTCAGCCACGCCGCCGCACCAGCCCAGAACCACGCCCTACCAACATGCCGCTTTGTCATCACCAACTCTCCACCACCGGTTCCAGTTCTGGCGAACCCTCCTCCATCCGGATACGAGTCTTAGATTATCGTCTTGCGCGGACTGCCGCAAGATGCGGGAACGTCCGAGCCAAAGAAGCCCAGGTTTTCGAAAAAGCCCGCCTTCTGGATCCCTCCCAAGGCGAACCGGCCCCAAGAAGTCCGGCTTTTTGAAGAAGCCCGGCTTCTGGCTCCCCCCCAGGCTCTTCCGACTCCAGCCTTACTTGGAACCATATTCCCGCCACTGATCGGCCATGATTCCGCGCGTGCCGGAGCGTGCGGAAGCCGCCCCACGCTCGCGGACCAGGCCGGACAGGCCCTCCAGCAATTCCACCAGACGCCGAAATCGCGGCTGCTGCGCCAACGCCGCCGTGGCGCGATCGGCTCGAGCCAGCACATGATCCAGCCTGCCCGGCTTGGGGTCGTACCGGTAGCGGTCCGGCGCGACCAGGCTGTAATTGAACGACTGTTTCAACACTTCCGCCGCCTCGGCCGCGACCGCCGCCGCCTGCAGGGACAGGGCCGCGCCCTCCAGCGCCGTAG
>Ga0302237_1002586_pt1 | contig 11018 bp, 9 predicted proteins | sample AAG_UR_Ala_MG_FD_193530 | JGI IMG/M metagenome (GOLD analysis project Ga0302237, IMG submission 193530) | Enriched activated sludge microbial communities from anaerobic digester in WTTP, New Holstein, Wisconsin, United States - AAG_UR_Ala | ecosystem: Engineered > Bioreactor > Anaerobic >...
TATATAATTATTTTTTCCTATTATAAAATACCGCTGTGGCAGTATACTGCGCTCAAGCATATTGCCTGAAGCATCCTTATAGATAATTGTAATACGATAACCCAATGGTATACGGCTATCAATGGGATTACGAGTGCTGCGCATGGCAAGCGAATCAGCACTTATGATGCCACCATGATATCGCTCTAAATCACGGATGCACCAATTTTCAGCGTTAAGCCTTTCAATTATTCTTTTAAATATTTCCATAGATCCTTCGGCATCACTTAAAGCATGATGTGCATTAATGGTAATGCCAAAATGAGAGCAAAGTTTCCCTAAATTGTAGCTTGGCATTTGCTTAAAAGTTTTACGGGCTAAATGGACAGTATCAAAAGCCTTCATATCCGGTGTTGTTTTACCATACTGATGAAAAGCAGAATCAATAAATGAAAGATCAAAACGGGGATTATGGATAACACAATAAGCTTTAGCAGTAAACCGTTCAATTGTGGCAAACAATTCAGATATTGTGGGAGCTTTCTTCACCATTGCGGCAGTAATGCCATGAAGCATGGTAACGTGTGGTGGAATAGGCTTGAGAGGATTTACCAGCGTATAAAAAGAATCCACAACCTTATCAACGGTAAAATGAATAAGCCCAATAGACACAATCCTGTCAATAATAGGATTAAGACCGGTTGTTTCACAGTCCAATGCACAAAATAATGTATTAGTGACAGGTGCCGTAAATTCCATAGAGCTTAAAATTCTCCAATAAATCGTATTTCGGGTTCTAAATGAATAGCATAAAGTTTCAATATGGTTTCCTGGATAAATTCAACCAGATGCTTTATATCAAGTGCAGTAGCTTTGCCAGTATTAATAATAAAATTAGTATGCAACCGTGATACTTCAGCTCCACCAATGCCGTAACCACGCAATCCAGCATCGTTGATAAGCTTCCAGGATGAGTGCCCATCAGGATTCTTAAAAACAGATCCGGCAGAGGGGTAATCTAAGGGATGTTTATTTTTGCGTTCTATAAGTATTTCTTTTACTGTTTTTTTAACATCCTGCATATTTCTTGCATATTTCAGCTTACATTCAGCACTTATAACAATTGCTTCGTCAGGGAGCATGGATTTTCTGTATGAAAACAATGTTTCATTACCAATTGTTTGAAGCGTTCCATCCATATTATAAAAAGTAATACGTGAAACTATATCAGAAAAAGTACCCATAGCAGTACCAGCATTCATAACAATGCCACCGCCAATACATCCTGGAATACCCGACATAAATTCCATCCCTTCAAGACCATGTTCCAATGATTGATTAACAAAAAACTTTTTGGTTGACCTGGCATCAACTGTTACAATAGCATCCTGAATAATAATAGCTCCAGGGGTATCATCGCTGCTGCCAATTCTTAAAACCAGTCCTCGTATTCCTTTATCACCAACTACAATATTGGAGCCACCGCCTATAACGGCAACAGGCATTTTTACCTGCTTTGCGATAGTGACTATAGAAGGGATTGTATCATTATTATATGGTTCAATTAAAATATCAGCAGGACCACCCACTTTAAATGTGGTAAACTTACTCATTGGTATATGAGTATATACTCTGCCATGTTGCGACAACTCTTGTACTATATCATTTGAACACATTTGTTCCACAGCGCAAATACTACCTCCTGGAAATTAAAATTATATGGCAATGTCATTGTGATTGCATGCTATCATCCCAATCATGCAGGGTTATAGTACTTTTTCAACTCTCGTTATTAAGCCTGTCGAAAAGCAAGATTGCAGTGCTGGTGCCGATTCTGCCACAATACGTTCACTGACCATGCTGAATTATTGTTGCAAAACCCCTACCCTGAAATGAGTTTGGATAATAACATTGCCATATAAATATTAAATATACCAGTATTAAGATTATAGCATGAAAATCAATTATATTTTTTAACTTCTTCATATATATATAGTATTTATACAACTATTACCTGTAATTCATCAGCCCTTTTTAGGGAACCTTCAGTATGTTCCTTTCCAATCACAACAGGTATTCCAGGTAACCCCATACATTTTTCAATAACCTTTGTTCTGGATGCAGCTCTTTCAACATCCTGTTTATCAACAACAACTGATACTTCAGCAACTATGAGTACTTTCCGTTCTTTATTATTTCGCAATGCACCGGTAACCACTACATCACAAAGCAGAGCATCATCACGTTCATCATCACCTATAATACCAGCATCAAGCGCATCATCAAGAATATTTGCAAGCTCTATGTGGCTTATTAGCTTGCATTTCCGTATTATCTTTCCAAAGTATGAAGGTGCACGCTCACGAACCTTTCTTTCAAAACTGTCACCTTTTAAATCACCCACATCTGATTTTAAGACGCCAACATCTTGTTTTAATACTGCAACATCTTCTTTTAATACTGCAACATCTTCTTTTAATACTGCAACATCTTCTTTTAATACTGCAACATCTTCTTTTAATACTGCAACATCTTCTTTTAATACTGCAACATCTTCTTTTAATACTGCAATATCTTCACCCTGTTTCTGGACAGTTTGTTTTAACGGTTTAAACTCATTCTCAATAAAATTTTGATACTGTTTGACAAATTCATCAAATTTTTTGGGTAAATTAATAAGCTCTTCAGTCAGGATAAGCTTCCGCAATTCATCCAACCAATCGGGGTGATCTCTTAAAATAGATATCAGATCAAAGTATGATCGTATCTTAGCTTTTTTCATCTCTTCCATACTGTCTGTAAGATAGCTATCAGTTGTTGTTTTGTCAACTATCATTATTACCTCCTGGCACACATTTAATATATTTATCAAGGAATCTTCATCCCTTCAATAAAAAGATTTTTCTTCTCTTCCTTCACCTCCGAAAATAGAAATATAAACCCCATTCCCGGGACCTCTTCTTTGCAAAGCGAGGGGAGTATTGGTTCCGGTTTGTATAATTTTGACCTCTTATGGGTTGCTATAAGCCGGCCATCGTTGACTCCTCTGAAAATAAAATTATACGCTCCTATCATGCTGTATTCGTTCCAGCATTTTATTGTTCCATAGGGATCCTGAATCAGAGTTCAGGTTGACACTCTGCACCCATGACATTCATGGTTTTACCCGGAATCTATTTTGTAATCATCTATTTTGATACTATACTGCATCCCTAATGGAGTTTATAACAATTGGAACCATTCATTGAGAATATCTATCTTTTTTTTGTTTTTAGCAATAGTGCCTTTTTCTTTTTTTGACCAGCTTCTCCAATATTGTTTTTTGAAATTTTACCACCTTCAATATGATATTGCACATTGCTTGCTTTAACAATACGTTCATCGTGTGTTGCAATAATGATAGATATACCCTTGTCATCTCTTAGTTGTGAAAATAGTTTCAGTATATCATGTGAGGTTGCTGTATCCAGGTTACCGGTTGGTTCATCAGCCAGTATCAATTTTGGTTCATTGATGATGGCTCGGGCTATCGCAACACGTTGACGCTCGCCACCTGATAACGTTGTGGGATTTCTTTCCAGGATATCTGTAATCTGTAGATAACGAGCCAGTTCCATAATCCTTTGATGGAGATTACGGGTTTGTTTATTTAAAATTGCAGGGAAGGCAATATTGTCATAGGCAGATATATCTGAGAACAGATTGAAGAATTGAAATACAAATCCAATATCCCTGTTTCTGAACCGTGAACGTTTAAGGTCGCTCCATTTAAAGATATTGTCGCCCATAAAATGCACAGTGCCTTCATCTGGTTTTAAAAGTCCCGATAGTACGCCTAACAAAGTTGTTTTACCCGAACCTGATTTACCCGTAAGTGCAGTAATAGTACTTTCGTTAACTTCAAAACTAACCTTATCAAGGACTCTTCTTTCATCATATTTAACACTAATAGAGTTTACCGACAATAATGCCACGATTCCACCTCACTGTTTACTTAATGCTTTAAATAAATTCATATTAGAAGCGAATATTGCAGGTATGAGGGCTGATAGTGACGATATTGCAATAGAAAACAACACCATTAACGCACCTATATGCATACCAACAGGTTCAAGCCCTATACCTTGAAGCGCAGGTATAAGCGACGAAAGCCTTGCACCTGCAGCTTGAATTGAATAAGCTCCTGCCAGATAACCTATAAAACCATATACCCCCCCAATGAATGCAGCTTCAACCATAAATGTCATTATAATCCTTAATTTTGATACCCCTAATATTCTCCGCAATGAAAAGCTATAGCTTCGATTATAGATAATTATCAGGTACGAATTAAATATTGATATTACTGTCAACAATAATAGGAAGAAACCAACTAACAGGGAAAAGCCATCTATGATACTCATTGCCTGATTTGTTTTACTGGCTATCTCATCAAGTGAGGTCACCGCAAGCCCCATGGATTTTATTTTTTTTGTAATCTGAGGAAGCATTTTAACATCTTTAACCTTAGCATAAAGCCTGATATACAAAATAGGCTTTTCACTTTTTGTTTCAGCAGCATACTGAGCAGCAATTGAATTTACAAAACTATCCGGTACAACAACCCCGGTAAGGTTAAACGTGCTCGAGAATGAATGAACATACGCTGGTACCTTAAAACGCTTTTTTGGTTCTATTCCTTTCGGAGTTTCAATTATCAAGGTAACCGGCAAGCCTTTTAAGGTATCTTCCGTAAAAAGTGGAAGATTATTGATAACAGCAAAGTTGTTAAACATATCAAGAGCTACCTGCGGAGCAATGACCGGAACCTCTTTGTTGGGATTAAAGGTAAATGATTTATAATCAGTAACTTTGTCTTTTATGAATTGCCGGCTTACCCCACAAATTGGAACGTAGGGTGTATATGATTTACCAAGAAGTTCAATCCTTATCTTTGTTGCAGCATTAATACAGGTTACTGCATTCACCGAAGAGATATAGGGCATTTTACGTATAGCTTTCACCTTTTCGGCAGAAATACTGTTTATTGCATACGCTAATGTTGGCTCACCCGATTTAGCTTTTGGCTCAATAATCATTTCATTAATATCTAATGAGCCAAAAAGCCTTTTATCCACAAATTTGGTTACTGACTCACGTAACGAAAGGTACAACACCAAAAAAGCAATCAGCAATATAATACCAAAACTTGATAGCAAAGCTTTCCAGATATTTTTTAAAATCTCTTCAAATATCATTATAGCATTGCGCAGTATATACTGTATCATAGCATCAATAATCCTCTTTAATTAGAAATAAGTGACAATCACCGGTAATAAAGTATTATAATTAATACCTATTTCTCATGTCATTAATAAATTGAAATTAATAGCTTAAATAATAAAAAAATTATTGCATTTTTATACATCATTGCCAATAATCCTTAAAATATTGTAAACCACTAATGCAATGGAATCATGATAGCAATTCTGTCAAATAAAAAATTGGGAATATTACTATTCTGCATGGTATTTCTGCTGAGCTGTGCTTCCTATATGCCAGTTGAAAAAATTTATGAAGACAGTAAAATTGTAAAGATTATACTTAGAGACAAAAAAACAATAACGGGATGGTATATTATCAACTACGATGCAACTAACAGGATTAGCAGCATCAACAAATATATACCAAATAAAAACACACCAATTGTTAAGATACAACTCCAGTATCGAGGGAAATTATTAAGCAGTTACACTATCTCATCGTCGTTACCCGAAAGTGATATAATCCTCCATCAATCCACCCATATCTTTAACTATCTATCTACAAATGATCTAAAACGTGTTGATATTTCATTCAACAAGCCTGCAAGCATCAAACAGGCAAAAACAACATTTGTACGAATACAATACACTTATACTGATAAAATGCTAACGGGACTGCAGATAGCAGGTGATGCTTTTAGCTTTAAAATCCTCTGTACTATAAGTTATTACAAAGGAATTATCGACAAAATTAGCCTTGATGAAAAACGTTATAATGCAGCAACAAAAAAGTTTGAGCAGGGTTTAAAAGGTTATGTAAAGATGGATGGTACCCCGGAATATTTTTTTGATGAATTGCAAAACATAAAGGTTAAGGATAAGCAAAAGCTCGAAGCAATTTTTACACAAACCTATATTAAAGATGCATTGTATAAAATAAAGTTAACCAAAGGTAATGAACAAATTATTGACTATTTTATTATGTTCGATAGTTCTTTATAATGAGTATCATAGCATGTATCACTGCTAATTATTTTAAGGTAGGGATTTCTTCACTACAAAGCCTGATATTTTTCTTCATAGTGCTAATGACTTTTACGATAAACATGTTTTTGTTTTCGCCGCTTATGCGAACTCAATTTATTATTCTCAATCATTCCTCTTTATTCTTCCTGTTTTATATTATTGCCATTTTTTTTCATTGGGGTTCATAATGGGCTTCCTCATCCATAGAGAATAAAAATATTTTGCGACAGTCATTATGAAGTCTGATTCAGGACCTCGTATAATTATATAGATTCCGGGTTAAGCCCGGAATAACATTGAGAAATAATTCTATTTCTGGAGAAGCTATACAGTGGTTATCCTTTCTCAATACCTGAATGATGTCTGCTTTATTTTCGTGTCATTGCCCTAACCAAATACTTTTTTGATGCATACATCATTTTTTTGGATGACTTTTTGTTCATGGTGCTATATATGGGCATAGTGCTCATAAATGCATCCTGTTTTGTTTTGTGTGTTACAGTCACTTCACAGGTTGTGCTCATTATGACACAACGTTGTTGTATTTTATATCGCTTTTTATTCTGGAATTTGTCTTATAGCATGCCGTATAGTAAAAATTTTATACATTGCAGGGAACATTAATTCCTTTTTTTAGATTGTAAAAAACTACCACAAATTTTACTATTGTACTGATAGCATCAGTTTGGGCTGCTTAATTATTTTTAATAATGCAAGGGATGTTATGTCAAAAAAAATGAAATCACAGGAAAAAATGAAACCTGCACCATCACTATTATCCAGTGATACTGAAATTGAAGGAAAGCATGTATATCATGAGAAAACAGCAAAACATGCTAAGCAAAAAAAACAATTTAAAAATAATAATGACATATTAAAAACCAATTTTGATGATTTTACCGATTCATCTATATCGTGGTATCTGGATCAAATAAATAAAATTCCGCTTCTCTCTCGTGAAGATGAAGACATGCTAGCTCGTCGTGCCCGCGATGGCGACCATAAAGCCAAAGAAGAATTAATCAAAGCAAATCTACGATTTGTAGTATCTATCGCAAAAAAATATCAAACAAGCGGAATATCATTACTGGACCTTATCAACGAAGGGAATATGGGGCTTATTAAGGCAGCAGAGCGATTTGATCCCGACAGAGGATACCATTTTATCTCGTATGCTGTATGGTGGATACGTCAGGCTATACTGCTTGCTATATCACAAAAAACATCGTTAATACGGTTGCCTCTTAACCGAACGGCAGATATCCAAAAAATTGACAGGGTTCAAAAAACATTAGAAAGCAAATTGGGAAGAGAGCCAAGCCCTGCTGAAATAGCTGAAGAGCTGGATATGGATAATGATGAGATCAATCACCTGCGTAACATTACCCAGGACTTTGTATCACTTGATGCAACTATAGGAAATTCTGAAGATAATACTGTTTTAGGACTGGTAGAAGATTTAAACGTAGAGTCGCCAGATAAAAAGATTTTTGATGAATCACTAAAAGAAGCTTTGAATGAGGTGCTTGACACATTAACTCCTTCAGAGCGGGAAATACTGAAACTCAGGTATGGACTTGATGGCGACGAACCATTGTCATTACAGCAAATTGGAGAGCGCTTTAAGCTATCAAAAGAGCGCATACGACAGATTGAGAAGAAAGCAATACGTAAATTGCGTCTGCCATCACGCAGTCAAAAATTAAAAAGCTTTTTAACGGATTAATAAACGCTATGCGATATGTAATTACAGGCTTACTTGCTGGAATGTTATTGGCATTTGTTCCTGTTTTTGACACTCACACGGGTTTTGTGCTGCAACCGCTGTGGTATGGTGCACTGCAAAAGATTCAAATGATTGAACCTTCCAGCACAAAAATTGATAAACTTTCTTTTGCTATAACAACCGATAGCGGTTATTACCATCTTGATGCAAACGGTGCGTTTAAACGTTTTATCGCTGGCGGTGATAATTTTATCAAACCAACCATCGATGGCAACTTTTACATAAGCTATAAAAAGGTTGGCAATGACATAACCATGTACAATGCCACCAACGAAATATTCTGGAAGATTGCATCAGCAGAGTACCCTTACATTGCACCGGATGGATCAATCATTGTACTGCTTACCGCTGATGGAAGCTCAGCACGTATAGCCGATTTCAACGGGAATATCTATGCTCATGTACAATTAAATGGACAGTTTTGTACCGCTGTCGCATTTTCACCAAAAGGCGGTTTTGCCGGGATTGGATTCATTGATGGCAGATTTTATATTGTCAATAGCAGGGGTCAGAGCATCTATGCAGGACAATCGCCCGAATCCACTATTGTTAAGGGTATTGCCATTGATAGTACCGGACAGTTTGCCATTGTCCACTGCGGCGACAGCAGCAAGGATTCACTAATAGCTATTAATATCGCCAGGCAAAAAACATGGTTACATGAGCTATCAACCAGCCACCATGTAAAAACAGCCCTGGCTGTAAATTCATCAGGACATGCGCTTTTTCTTGATATGCATTCATTACTGGCAGTAGACATTACGGGCAAGGATGTTGCTGAATATCCTATAGTAAAAAAGCGATATGGTCAATCACAGATAAATAGTATCAGTGACATATTTACCATAACCTACCCTGCTGCAGCAGGCGGTAGTGTCTGGTATATCTGGGATTGGAACAAAGGGAAACTATATTCACGCGAATTTTTTGAGGAACCATTCCTTTACAATATCATGTCAAATAATCTTATCCTTCTACAAGGTCAGGAAATGCTTGCATGCTTTGCCTATCAGCAGTAAGCCACTCCATAACCCGTGTAACCTTTTGCGCCAGGGTAACATTGGAATGCTTTTTTGCACCATGCAGCAAAATACGACATTTTGAAAGAGCAACCTCCACTGCCATTGTATACTGTTGCGCTTGCAGATTACTGCCATAGCTTGCCAGTAATTTACAGATAGCATATACCCTGAACCTGTCCATACCCCAACATTGTGATGAGAGCTGATCATCATGCCCTCCATATTTTACTATCAGCTTATCAGGAATAAATCCTACACGATATTGCCATGTTACCCGTAACCACAGATCATAATCCTCACATACTGGAAGCTTTTCATCAAACAGTCCAACAGTGTCAAACAAACTCCTGTGCACAACAACAGCAGAAGGGCTGATAAGACACAGGTGCAATGACTCGTTAAAAATATCGCCTTCTTTCTTCTGGTGCTTCTTCATGGGGTTAACACGTTTACCTTGCCTGATCCATGACTCATCAGTTTGGTGTATCACCATTTGTGGATGACGCTGTATATAGTTATAGTGTGCTTCAAGTTTTTTGGATTGCCACACATCATCTGAATCAAGGAATGCTATCCATTGCCCATGTGAAGCTGCTATGCCAGCATTGCGCGCTTTGCTTACCCCACCGTGAGGGATGGGAATATAGGTTATTTTTTTTCTATAGGGCGATAGTTCCTTATAGGTGGTATCCGTTGAGCCATCATCCACCACTATGCATTCATAATCAGCAAGGCTCTGACCCAGTACTGATTCAACAGCTTTTATTAAAGTATGCGCTCTATTGTATGCAGGAATAACAACGGAAAAAAGAGGCATGTACAGTATTACTCGCTCTTAAATAAAAATTTAACAGGGTGCTTTTTAAGCTCAATTGAAATCTCATTCATAGTTTTTGCCGTCTCCCTGAATGAAGACATGATTGCCAGTATATCCTTCTGCGAATCCTGTAATACCGAGCTTATTGTTTCAACACTTCTGGAAAGATTTGCAACTAAACTACGGATATTCCCTTTACTCTCCATGGAAATATCCTGGATCACTCCAACGGTACTGGTAAGAGTAGCTAAAAGCTGATGAACATCCTGTACTATAGTATCAAGGCTTACATATTCCACACCTTCAACAACTGCACCAGATTGTAATAATTCCACCTTCCTTGCTGGATTCCGTATTTCAATGATGGTGTCGCCAATAATATTTTGATTCATGATAATGGCAGAGCAATCTTCATAAAGATCAATCTCTTTCTTTATCCGCATAAGTGCTAAAAAATGTAAGGTAGGTTTGTATACCGGTATAATGTCAACAACCCTCCCCACTGTATATCCTTTTATCTTTACCTGTGTCCCATTTTTTATGGACGATATATTATCAACCTTCATGTATACATCAATCGTTGAGGTTGCAAATGAATAGCCCAGTTTGAGCACAATAACCACAAGTAAAATAACAAGCGGCAACAGGATAAAAATTGCAACGCGTATCTCATTTTTTTCCAGTTTCATACATTTACTCCTACCGCAAAGTCATTGGACCATAAGGTGAAAGGGTAATATATTGTTTTATATAGTCATTATCGGTTTTTTCAAACTCATCTTTTGAACCATCAAATACAACCCTTCCATCATGAAGCATGATAAGCCGTGTAGCAATATCAATATACTCTGAATGCTGATATGTAACAACTATTACTGTTTTATTTTTGGTAAAAGCCCTGTTTTGCAATGCCGAAAGAAATATCTGTGCATTCCATAAACACTGCCCCTCAAGGGGGTGCTCTACCAGCAGCATATCAGGATTAAGAGCAATAGCCCTGGCATACGCAGTACGCAACATCTCGGACTGGGTGAGCATAACAGGACGTACATCGCTGCAATGCGACAGGTGCATATAGTTAATGAGCGAATCAACCAGTTCATGAATTTCAGAATCTGGCATATCAGTATGGTAGCGAAGCGGCA
>Ga0302237_1002592_pt1 | contig 11002 bp, 8 predicted proteins | sample AAG_UR_Ala_MG_FD_193530 | JGI IMG/M metagenome (GOLD analysis project Ga0302237, IMG submission 193530) | Enriched activated sludge microbial communities from anaerobic digester in WTTP, New Holstein, Wisconsin, United States - AAG_UR_Ala | ecosystem: Engineered > Bioreactor > Anaerobic >...
GACGAGAATGGGCGAATCGCCAACAAGCTGGTACTGAATCGCAAGAATGCACATGGGTGTCGATCACGCCTTTCGTTCGAGAATTCCTTTGGTGACACATCCCAGGTGAGGTTAATCGAAGCACCTCCTGTGTCGATTTCCGTGCGGCCGGGCGTGATTCCCATGCCTGACGGGTCCCCCCCCGCCCGTCGCTGTGCGTTACAGCCTGCCCCGCTGATTCGAGGAAGTCCGCATGGCATGCAAATCACGGCCCCAGCCGGTTAGACCAATCTATTGCGCAGACGGCCCCTTCAACACCGTATATTAGGGGGAAAGGCATAAATTCTTTACCTTTGCCCGCAAACCCCGAATTCTGGCTCTGCGGCCTTGTGAAACTGGCGAAAAAGCTCTACTCTGCTCTACGATGTGCAAGTATTCTCCTGAAAATCCCGTCAAGATTGCGATTATTGGTGCCGGAGCGGTCAGCGATTACCACCATGTGCCCGGCATCCGTCTGGATCCACGGGCCAAGCTGGTGGCGGTCTGCGATTCCAGCGGCGAGCTGTTACAGCGCCGCCGAATCGACTGGGGTATCGAATCTGTAAGTGCTGATTATCAAGAGGTTTGCGCCGATCCGCGCGTCGACGCGGTCGTGATCGCCACGCCCAATTTCACGCACAAACCGATCGCCCTGGCAGCGGCCCAACACGGTAAACACGTAATGTGCGAGAAGCCTTTAGGGCTGGACGCGAGTGAAGTCCGCCAGATGTACCATGCCTGCCGCGATGCGGGAGTGGTACACATGTCGGCGTTCACGTATCGGTTTGCCCCGTCGATGCGATACCTGCGGCACTTGCTGCGAGCCGGTGAAATTGGACAACCTCGTCACTTTCGCAGTCAGCGGTTCCTGGACTGGCCCGAAACCAGTTGGGGCTGGCGGCAGTACAAGGGCCAGGCTGGAGCCGGAGACCTGTTTGACATGACGATTCACCGCATCGACTTTGCCATCGACCTGCTCGGCCCCATCCGCCGGGTCTGCGGAGCCGTGGCTCGGTTTGCTGCCCGCGACGTGACGAAAGACGGCAGTCCGTGCCCGCCGTCCGAAGTGGACGACTGGTCCTCGCTGATCGGCGAATTTGACAGCGGGGCGGTCGGCGTTTGGGAGGGGACAACGCTGGCCAAAGGCTACGGCCTGAACGGTTTCGGGCATGAATGGGCGGAAATCAACGGTTCGCAGCGGTCTGCCGTGTACCGTTTGCACGAGCCGCACAAGCTGTGGCTGGGACGCACCGGGGAGGACTTGGCACCGCGCGACGTCCCGGCCGAATTCCTCAAGCCGGCCGGGAGCCCTCGCGATCCACGCGCCGGCGTCCCGGCCACCGTGTTCCGGTATGACTTGATGTGGGAGTTCGTCTCCGCCATCGTCGAAGGCCGGGACGCCGTGCCCAGCTTCTACGACGGACTCCGGGCCCAGGTGGTCGCCGACGCGGTTCTGCAATCGCACGAGCGCCGTGTTTGGATCGAAATCCCCGAGGAGTCGCGCTGAGAACCCGCCGTTGCACCCCGCGATCTATGACACCCCGAACCTCCCCTGCCGACGTTTTCGCTGCGATGCCTGCCGATCGTGCCTCGGCGGCGACACCCGTGATTTCCCCGCGTCATCGGACGGGCCTGTCCGGACGCGGTCGGCTGGGCACGCTGACGGGTGTCCAGATTCTGGCGACCGGTTCGTACGTCCCTGAGTGCGTCGTCCGCAACGAAGATCTGGCGGAATTGGGTTACGATGCCGACTGGATCATCCAGCGAACGGGGATCCGCCAACGCCGGCATGCGCCGCCAGGCCAGGCCACCAGCGACGTGGCTTACGAAGCCGCACTGCGTTGCTTGCAGGCCGCCAGCGTCACCCCGGCCGACGTCGACCTGATCCTAGTTGCAACGATGACGCCCGACTCGCCCATGCCGACGACGGCCTGCCTAGTCCAACAGCGATTGGGCTGCATTGCGCCGGCGTTGGAGATGAATGCCGCCTGTTCGGGATTCATGTACGCGTTGGTGACCGGCAGCCAGTTCGTCAAGACCGGCTGCAGTCGCCGGGTGCTGGTGATCGGCGTCGACTTGATGTCGCGGTCGGTGAATCCGGCGGACAAGCGGACGTACCCGCTGTTCGGCGACGGCGGGGGCGCGGTGCTGCTGGGCCCCGGCGAGCCCGATCAGGGGCTGGTGGCGTTCACCTTGGGGTCCGAGGGCGATCACGAAGGCTGGCTCTGGCAGCCCGCTGGTGGGACGCGCGAGCCGCTCACGCCGGAACTGCTGGCCGCGGGCAGGCACCTGATCCACATGGAAGGCCGGTCGGTCTTCAAGTGGGCGGTGCGCGTGCTGATCGACTCCAGCTTGGACGTTTTGCGTTACGCCCAGTTGAGCCCCCAAGAGATCGACTGGATCGTGTTCCACCAAGCCAACATCCGCATCATCGACGCGGCGCTGAACGACCTGGACTTCGATCGGCAACGCGTGATCATCAACCTGGACCGCTACGGCAACACGTCGGCGGGAAGCATGCCCCTGGCGCTGGACGAACTGTGCCAGCAGGGCCGCGTCCGCCGCGGCGACCGCCTGGTGTTGAGCGGTTTCGGCGGAGGCCTCTCCTGGGGCACCGCGATCGTGAAGTGGTAGGCCATCGTAGCCCTCACGCTCCGCGCGAGGACCGGCCCGCTTGTCCGCTCTCGGCATCTGCCTGGGTCACGCCGTTTGCCCGTGGTGCTTTCCGGCTGGCTTCGCGGTGCCGTAGCCGGCACGGCCCGTGTGATCCAGAGAGGCTCGGCATGTAGGTACGGACGCTTGAGTCGCGGTCGAAACCTGCTACAACACGGTGTCACTCGAGAACTTCAAACCGGAGAGAACCCTCATGCCGAAAATCCTGATGCCGTTGGGTGATGCGACGGAAGCGTTGGACACATTCTATCCCTATTACCGTCTGCCGGAGGATGGCTACGAAGTCGTCGTCGCCGGTCCGGAGGCGCGGTTGTACCACTCGGTGCTGCACGAAATCCCACCCAATTCGGACGTGCCTTGGGATATCACGCAGGAGCGGCCCGGCTATCACATCCGAGCGACCCTCGCCTTTCGCGATGTGAATCCGGACGACTACGCCGGGATGTTCATCTCCGGCGGCCGCGCGCCGGAGTACCTGCGGTACAACCAGGATCTGCTGCGGGTCACGCGGGCGATTTGTGAAGCCGGCAAACCGATCGCCTGCGTCTGTCACGGCATCGAAATCCTCACCGCCGCCGACGTCATCCGCGGCAAGACCGTGACGACCGTGGCCAAATGCGCCCTGGACGCCCGGCAGGGCGGAGCGACCTACGTGGACCGGCCGGTGGTCGTCGATGGCCGGCTCGTGACGGCCAGAACGTGGAACGACAACACGGTCCTGCTCCGCGAGTTCCTGAAACTGCTCAAAGCGGCCGCAGGATAGACCTGAACAGTGAATACGGAATGACGAATACGGAACGTAGAACGGAGGCCGCTTGATCCTGCGTGCAGTATTCCGTATTCAGTATTCCCTATTCATTCAGTTCACCGCCTAGCACAAACGAAGGGAGTATGCATGTTCGAGACTCTCCAACTGGCCCCGCCGGATCCGATTCTGGGCCTGACCGAAGCGTTCAAAAAGGACCCTCGGCCGAACAAGATCAATCTGAGTGTCGGCGTCTACAAGGACGAGAACGGCGAGACGCCGATCCTGGCCACGGTCAAGGAAGCCGAACGGCGACTGGCGGCCACGGAGAAGAGCAAGAGCTATCTGCCCATCGACGGGTCGCCGGAGTACGGGTTGCTGGTTCGGCAGATGGTGTTCGGCGCCGATCATCCTTGGACGACGGACGGCCGCGCCGCGACGCTGCACACGCCCGGCGGCACGGGCGGCTTGCGCGTGGCCGCCGATTTCCTGAAACAGAAATTGTCGGTGAACCGGATCTGGGTCAGCCAGCCGACGTGGGAGAATCATCGCGGCGTGTTCTCCGCAGCCGGCTTGGAAGTCGGTACGTATGCGTATTTCGACGCTGCCGGCAATCGCTTGGATCGGGACGGCTTGTTGTCGAGCCTGCGGGAGATTCCCCCGCGCGAGGCCGTCTGCGTGCATGCGTGCTGCCACAATCCCTCGGGCATCGACCCCACGGCGGCTCAGTGGCGGGAGATCGCCGCGGTGCTCGCCGAGCGTCAGTTGGTGACGCTCGTGGACTTCGCCTATCAAGGTCTGGGCGACGGCCTGCGCGAGGACGCGGCGGGCGTCATGGAACTGTGTGCGCAATTGGACGAACTGCTGATCGTCAGCTCGTTCTCCAAGAACTTCGGCCTGTATAACGAGCGCGCGGGAGCGTTGACGCTGGTCGGCCCGACGCCGCAGGCGGCGCAAGCGGCGCTCAGTCACGCCAAGCTCTGCGTCCGCACCAACTACTCGAACCCGCCGTCCCATGGGGGCGCGATCATCCGCACCGTACTGTCCGATCCCCAGTTGCGGGCTGCGTGGCAAGTCGAACTGCAGCAGATGCGCGAGCGAATCAACCGCATGCGGACGCTGTTTGCCGAGACGATGAAAGCCAAAGACGCGCCGCGCGACTTCTCGTTCATCACCCAGCAGCGAGGCATGTTCTCGTTCTCGGGCCTCAGCCAGCAACACGTCCAAGCGCTGCGCGAGCAGTACGGCCTGTACATCGTCAACAGCGGCCGGATCAACGTGGCCGGCATGACGACGGATAACATGGACGTGGTTTGCGATGCGATCGTTGCGGTGCTCATGTAGCTTTCAGGCAGGGCTTCCACCGGCACGAGGCCGGTGGGGAGCGGGAGGCGCGGGGGGGAAGGTAGCTTTCAGGCAGGGCTTCCACCGGCTCGAGGCCGGTGGGGAGCGGGAGGCGCGGGGGGGAAGGTAGCTTTCAGGCAGGGCTTCCACCGGCACGAGGCCGGTGGGGAGCAAGGAGACTTGGTGTGTTTCGAAACGCTGTGTCGCTCATTCTCGGGTTGTGCCTGCTCGCGTGCTCGACTCCTTCGCTGCCTGCCGAAGCGGCGGACACCTCTGCGACCTGGTCTTCGTTGCCGGCGTTGTCCGATGCTCCAAGCCGATGCCTTCCACCTGTTTGGCGGCGCGAATCTAACGGCCGGTCCCGGCGGGAAGCCCGTGCGGCGCTATTTGCGCGACGCTTACCGGTTCACGCCCCAGGCGGGTTGGCGGCGGATCGCCGACGTGCCGCGGCCGGTCGTGGCGGCTCCGTCCCCGGCTCCGTCGATCGGCCAGTCGCACCTGTTCATTTGCAGCGGCGACGACGGGACCAAAGTCAACTTCCAGCCGCAGGCGGAACATCCCGGTTTTCCCGCCGACATCCTGGCCTACCACACGATCACCGATACTTGGATCACGCTGGGCGAAATGCCCTCGCCCCGCGTCACGGCCCCGGCGGCGCCGTGGCGCGGGCGGTGGATGGTCCCCAGCGGCGAAATCCGGCCCGGCGTGAGTCCGTGGCGACGAGTGTTTGTTCAGAACGGATTGGAGACCGAAAATGGAGGACAGGAAAATGGGCTCTCGGTTACACTGGCGGATCCAACCATGCCTTTCGGCAATCGTCTTGATGGGAGCGATCCTGATCGCCGCAATCATTGGCGCTGCGGCTGAATCCGGACCTGGCAAGGGGCCTCTGCGCCGGCATCCGGCCAACCCGCGGTATTTCACGGACGACACGGGGCGGGCCATCCTGCTGACCGGTTCGCATACCTGGAACAATCTGGTGGACATGGGCCCCACCGATCCGCCGGCGAAGTTCGATTACGACAAGTACCTGGATTGGCTGGCGGCGTATCCCCACAACTTCTTCCGACTGTGGACCTGGGAACTGATGTCCTGGGACACGCGCGGCAACCGCGAGAAGGAGCCGCTGATCCACTTCGCCTATCCCCAACCCTTCCGACGCACCGGGCCCGGCCTGGCTTTGGACGGCAAGCCCAAGTTCAATTTGAGGGAATTCGACGACGAGTACTTCACGCGACTCCGCCAGCGCGTCAGCGCCGCCGGCCAGCGCGGCATCTACGCGTCGGTGATGCTGTTCGAAGGCTGGGGTCTGCAGTTCTCGCCCGGCGGCTGGAAGCAGCACCCCTTCCACCCGGCGAACAATGCCAACAACATCAACGGCGATCTGGACAGCGACGGCAATGGCCTGGAGATCCACAGCGGCCGCAGTCGCGAAATCACCGAACTGCAAAAAGGCTACGTCCGCAAGGTAATCGACACCGTCAACGAATTCGATAACGTGCTGTACGAAATCTCCAACGAGAATCATCCCGCGTCGACCCCGTGGCAGTACGAGATGATCCGCTTCATTCACGAGTACGAGAAGACCTTGCCCAAGCAGCACCCGGTCGGGATGACATTCCAGTACAAGGGCGGCAGCAACAAGACGCTGTTCGACAGCCCGGCCGACTGGATATCGCCGAACCCCGAGGGCGGCTACCGCGACGACCCGCCCGCCGCCGGCGGCTCGAAGGTGATCGTCAGCGACACGGACCATCTGTGGGGCATCGGCGGCAATGTCAGCTGGGTCTGGAAAAGTTTTCTGCGGGGGCTGAATCCGATCTTCATGGACCCCTACGATGCCCGCGTGTTGAGCCGAGACACGGATCCTCCGTGGATGCAGTCGATCCGCGCGGCGCAAGGCCACGTGCTCGTTTGGTCGCAGCGCGTCGATCTGGCCGCGATGACGCCGCAGGGCCAGCTGGCCTCGTCCAAGTACTGCCTGGCCAATCCGGGCGTGGAATACCTCGTGTACCGCCCCGCCGACAGTCCGAACCTGACCGTGACGCTGCCCGCCGGCGAGTTTTCGGTCACGTGGTTTGACATCGCCAAGGGACGGGAAGTAGCGGCGGAGACGGTGACTCACGCCGGCAGCCGTCACGCCTTTACCGCCCCCTTCGACGGCGACGCCGTGCTGCACTTGAAAGTCGTCAAATAACCTCCGGGCTGGTTCGATACCCATGACAAGATCCTGCGCTCTCCCGACGTTGCTTCTGGTTCTCTGGAGCGGTGTAAGGCTCTGCTCCGCTGAGGCTCCGCTCATCCTGGTCCACGAAGGCCAACCAGCCTGCACGATCGTCGGCGGCCAGTCCGATGATTTTGCGGCGGAACGGCTGGCGCGGTGGTTCGCCGAGGAAGGGCAAGCTCAGGTGGCGGTCGTCACGGCGGAGAAGGCCGTGCCGGATCGCGGGTGCCTGATCCTGGTCGGCAGCTCGGAATCGAACCCGGTCCTGCGCCAGGTCGCCGCCGCCGCGCAGATTGATATCGCTCCCGGCCCCCTCACGGACCAGGGATACGTCGCCAAGACGCTGCACCATGACGGCCGCGACTGGCTGATCCTGGCCGGCGGCGGCCGCGACGGGGCCGTCCATGCCGTGGCCGACTTGATCAACTGGCACCTCCAGCGCCAGGGCACCAGCGTTTCCGTGCCGATGCTCGATACGCGGCAGATTCCGCGCTACAAGTACCGCTGGTTCTGGAACTGGGACCATCGCATGGATTGGGGCGGACCCGGTCGCGCCGGCAATGCCATGGGCGGCGGCGGCACGTTCAGCAAGCGGCCTGAGGCTTTTCTCATCGACTTCAAGAACTGCATCGACTACATGGCCGACCACAAGTTCAACGGCCTGATCGTCTGGGGATTCTTGCGCGACACCCACGGAGGCGTCGCAGCGTCGCAGGAATTGTGCCGCTATGCAGCCCACCGTGGCGTGAGGATCCTGCCGGGCGTGGGCACCAGCGGTTACGCGGGTTACTACTTTGAGGGCGATCACCCGTACAACGCCGATGCCTGGATCGCCGCCCACCCGGAACTGAGGGCGGTGGAAAAGAATGGTCGCCCGCGCAATGCCCCCTGCCCCTCCAAGAAAGCCAACCAGGACTGGCTCGATGAGGGCGCCAAGTGGCTCTTTCAGACGTTCCAGATTGGCGGCGTGAACCTGGAGATGGGCGACTTCTTCGTCTGCTATTGTGACGACTGCCAGAAGGCCCGCGCGGCGATCCAATCCGACGAGCCCGACTACTACAAGGACATGGCCATTTCGCACATGGTCACGCTCAAGACGATGCGCGGTTTGGCCCCCGGCGCCTGGCTGAGCTACGCCACGTACACGGGCTACACGGCCGAGATGATGACCGATCCGCCGAAGTTCCTGTCGCTGATCCCGGACGGCGCCCTCTGCCAGTGGACGCTCACGGGCATGGCGCGGCGTTGGCCTGCCGACATCCGGCCGATGGCGCGGCACAACGTCGGCTATCTGCACTGGTGCAACAGCTCGACTAACACGGAAGATGACTTCTACCTGGAAGCGGTCCGCGACATCTGCCGCGATGCCGCGGCGGCCGGATTCGAGGGGCTCGACACCTACGGAGAACTGTCCTCCCAGCGGCCCAACGCCGAGCTGTTCTATCTGGCCTGGGAAGCCTTTCTCTGGAATCCGGAGATGACGATCGACGAGTTCGTCGAACAGCGACTGGGCCGGCTTTACGGCGGCGCCGAGCCGGCTCGAAAACTTCTCGAAATCATCCCGCTGGTCCGCACCGCCAAGGACCGCGAGAACATCGAGAACCTCGTCCAGGCGCGCGGGCGATCCGAATCCGCTCGCCGGGCTGCCACGCCCGCAGGCCACGTGCGATGGGATCGCGTGATCGCCTATCTCGACCGCCACGAGCAAGCCGAACGAGAGAAACAGGAAGAACTCCGGCGACGCGAGGCGGAGGCCCGCTGCGGCCGGAAGATCGAGATCGCCAAGATCACGGCCAGCGACGAGGACCCGAGCCGCGGCTGGTCGGCCGCCAAGGCGGTGGACGGCAACGTCCAGGAGCCCGAAGGCTACTGGCTCACCCAGAGAAATGCCCCCAAGCTCGCTTGGCTCGAGCTGACACTGGCCGAACCGGCCCGCCTCGACCGGGTCGTGCTCTTTCACCAGCTCAACCCCGGCCATTACCGGAGCCTGGACTACACGGTCTCCGTCCGGGCGGACGGCGCATGGAAGCCCGTTGTCGCCGTGAAAGACAACCGGGAAGCGGGCTGGGTGAGGCACGTTTTTGACCCGGTCGTGACGGATGCCGTGCGGCTGGAGATCACCCGCTCCGCCTACCACGACCGGATGGGCGTCGGCGAGATCGAACTGCGAACGGTCGAGCAGCGCCAGTGAGTCCGGCATCTCGAACAAGTCCGCGATTCACGGCGCTATCGCGATTCTGTCAAGCCCGCCATCCTGCTTCCCGTCCCATGCTGTACCATTTTGGCTCGGTGGTGTATCATCATCGCCATGACAACGAGCAAGGAATTGGAAACGGAACAACCGGCGGGTTCGGCGATTCGCACGTTGATCGTCGACAACGACCGCGCTCATGCGCTGGCGGTCGAGGAGATCCTGGAGCGGATCGGCTACAAGTGCGATATTGCGACATCCGGACCCGAAGGCTTAAAGCGGGTCCAGGAAAACGTTTACGACGTGGTGGTCACCGATCTGGTGATGAACGACGTCGACGGCATGGAGATTTTGAGCCGCACGAAGCAACTGTTGCCGGATTGCGAAGTGGTGATGGTCACCGGCCACGCCTCGGTCCCCAAGGCGGTCGAGGCGATGCAGCAGGGAGCTTTCAACTTTCTGGAGAAGCCGATCTCGTCCAATCGGCTGCGGGCCGTCTTCGAGCGGGCCGTGGACGCCGTGCGACTCCGCCGCCAGAACTTGGAGTTGACCCAACGGCTGGACGAACGCTTCGGCTTCGAGGGAATCATCTATGCCAGCGATAGGATGCAGGTGGTGATCGACCGTCTGAAGCGGATTGCTCCCACCGATGCAACGGCGTTGATCGCTGGTGAAAGCGGCACGGGAAAGGAACTGATCGCCCAGGCGATTCACCAGAACAGTCCTCGCAAGAACAAACGCATGGTCCCGTTGAACGCCCGCGCCGTGGCCGAGAACCTGGTCGAGAGCGAATTGTTCGGGCACGTCAAAGGCGCTTTCACCGACGCGGTCACGGACCGCATCGGCGCATTCGAATATGCCAACGGGGGCACGCTGTTCCTGGACGAAGTGGGCGATATGCCCATGTCGACCCAGGTCAAGCTGCTGCGCGTCCTGGAGGACCACCAGATCACGCGCGTCGGTGACAACAAGCCCATCAAGGTCAACGTCCGTCTGGTCTCGGCGACCAATCGAAATCTGGAAGAAGCGGTGGAGCGCGGCGATTTTCGCCGCGACCTGTACTACCGCATCAAGGTGGTCACGGTCCAGCTGCCCCCCTTGCGGGATCGCCGCGAGGACATCATGCCTTTGGTGGACCACTTTCGCAAGCAATTTGCCAAACGCCACGGCAACCCGGTCAAGAACATCTCGCCGGCGGTCAGCCGCAAGCTGTTCTCCTACGACTGGCCGGGCAATGTGCGGCAACTGCGCAACGCCGTCGAGACGATGGTGGTGCTGGACGCGGACGGGCTGCTGGACGTGGACGACCTGCCGCCGGAACTGGCCGATGCCGAGCAGCCGCCATCGGTGCAGGGCGAGGGCCCGACGAGCCTGATCGGGCAGCCCATGTCGGAAATCGAACGTTGGGCGATCGAGCAGACGCTGAAACTGACCAACGGCAACCGGGAAGAGACCGCGCGGATCCTGGGCATCGGGGCGCGAACCCTGTATCGTAAGCTGGACAAGTTCGATCTGTAAGTCCGGGGCGTGTGCCAATGACTTGTGAACGGATTCCATGACCGATATTCGCCTGCTGCCATCGAGCGTCGTCAACAAGATCGCCGCCGGCGAGGTGATCGAGCGTCCGGCGAGCGTCGTCAAGGAGTTGATGGAGAACTCCGTTGACGCCGGGGCGCGGCGGATCGACGTGTCGATCGAGAAGGGCGGCACGGAGCTGGTGCGAGTCGCCGACGACGGCGGCGGAATCCGGGCCGACGAATTGCCGCTGGCGGTGGCCAGTCACGCGACCAGCAAGATCGTCACCGCC
>Ga0302237_1002593_pt1 | contig 11001 bp, 21 predicted proteins | sample AAG_UR_Ala_MG_FD_193530 | JGI IMG/M metagenome (GOLD analysis project Ga0302237, IMG submission 193530) | Enriched activated sludge microbial communities from anaerobic digester in WTTP, New Holstein, Wisconsin, United States - AAG_UR_Ala | ecosystem: Engineered > Bioreactor > Anaerobic >...
CAGGTCAACACTCCCATCAGGGATATCTTTCATCTTCTCCAAGCAATCGCCGTGTAGCAATTCAATCTTTGACATCTTTCAACTCCTTAACTAATTTTTCGTTTACATCCACAATCTTCTGCATATCCTCAACGGATATTTCTTTTTCCAAAGGCTCGAAAAAATAAACCTTCTCATCCTCTGTCTCGTAATAATCTTTCGTTACCTTTATAACTTTCATATTTCACTCCTATAATATACTATATTTTTGGTTAAAAAGCAATTGATTTTAACCGATTTCCTTTGTTTTTGGTGGATTTTTATAAGCAGTTATAACCTCGTTTCCACTGTACAGTCCGTGTTTTTCGTCACGGCGGGTTTGCTCATCCTCCCTCTTTTTCAGGGATTCCCGGAGGACAAATCGCAATTCCGTTTCGTATTGTCCCAGGGCATCATTGAGGGCATCGTTTTGGGGGACACCGTTGTCTATGTCATCCAAAATGTTCTCTACGGCTTCTTTAACAGCCTTGGCCAGATATTTGGTTTTATTTTTCATAGCATTAATTTAGCATACAGTCGTTGCTTTGTCAAATGGAAAGTTGACTCTATTTTTTGTTTTGGTGTTTTTGCTTTTTCAACGCTTTATGGAGAGCATATCGTACATCCTCTTCGAAGCCTGCCAAGATTTGGTCGGTAGCATCTTCGACATTCATTCCTTGCTTTGTGGCAAACAAGATGCTTTCCACCATTTCGTTGACGGCCCGGGTATAATCACTCATTTCGGATTTAGTATTATTTTTCATGGCATCAATTTAACATACATTTGTTGCTTTGTCAAATGGAAAGTTGAAGTTTTTTAGTTTTTGTGCCTTGGCTGTTTCAAATCTTCAGAGAAAGCATCTTGTTCATCTTTTTCAAATCCTTCTGAATTTTGACGGGTGGTGTATTTTTCGCGTAGTCCTCGTTTTATTGCTGCTATCATATTGCCAACCATTTCGTCAATGGATTTAGGAAAATAGTTCGCATTATTCATGGCATCAAATTAGTGCATTGAGAGGTGAGATGGGACCCAGGTTGGTATATTCCATGCTGCGCCATCGGGGGATGCGGAATAAGTTACATCCCCGAGTAAAGTAGTTTCCTCGCATCCATTTGAATACATCGTAGGATTTACCACTTCGAAAAGTGATGGGGGAAGAGAATTGAATCCAGTCTTCGGGGTTGACTTTGGGATTCTTTTTCTTTTTTTCTATATTTTCCCAACAACGAGCTCGCCACTCCAGCGATAACTGGTTGGTCGTTTTGGTCAAGAGTTTCAGGATTTTAGCGGGACATTCGCTCGCGGTTGGTCCCATGTCTTCGGATATGTCTTTATATCCGAACGTTAGACCATCGGGGTCCTTGGGGGAATGTCGCAAGAGGCAGACCAAGGCAATAACTTCCGTTTTTTCGGGAGTGACGCTTTGGTATGCAATATACGCCACGTTGTTCTTGGTGGCACACTCCAGCACGGTACCACTTCGGCCCTCTTCGGGTTTGGTGAAGTTGAATTCGCGTTTGAAGAATTCCTTGGTGGTGAGTAATCCTTTATTACAGAATGTCCAGCCCATATTTATCTCCGGGGGTAAACGTCAATGTTCCAATTGTTTAGTTTAGAGTCTGACCACTTCAATTTGAGTTGTGGCACGGGACGTTTTATTCTTGCTTCTTGCAACGCAAACACAATTAGCTTGCGAATTTCCAGCAACAGCGAAATGTCCTGGTTCAACGCCTTCAAAATCCCACCATCGGAATTTGAAGCACTATCCGTATTTGGTCCCGATAGAATTATTGATGCAAATAGGTTGCTATTCTTATCTTCGGGATTGTCAATCCAATTAACGTGCGTCAATTCCAATCGGTTAATTGAATAAATATCTTGTCCCTCGTTTTTTCGGACTTTGAGGTCCCGTTGCTCAATATCTCTAATGATACTTTTATGCATTGAGTCAAATTAGCACACTTTTTATATTTGTCAAATCCTTTTTATCGTTTCGAAAAAGAGCCGTCACCTACGTACACCTTCCGTTTCGAAAATGTCAAAATTCCATCCCGTTTCCGGTTGAACCTTGTAATCGGACCAGCCCACCTTTATTTCCGGAACGGGCTTGTATATTCCCCGTTCCTTTATCGTACTCTCTATTAGACTGCGAATTTCCGATAGCATGTACTCATCCCGGTTTATGCCTTGTACAATCCCTTTATCAGTATATTGTTCACTGCTGGTATTAGGACCATACATATTTATGGATGCAAATAAGGATTGGGTTAGATACTTCTCTTTAGCCAGCCAGTTAACATAAACTAGCCGTATCCAGTTTACTGCATAAGTAATGCGGCGAGTAAAACTGTACAGAGAAGAGCCGTCACCTGTGTACACCCTCCGTTTCACTTTTTTATTTATCTCTAACATCATGCCTTCAATATAGCACACTCTCTTCATTTGTCAAATTTTTATTGCAATTTATTTTAATATCGCATTTCCATTAAGCACACTTTTTGGGATTTGTCAAATTATTTATTAAAAATCTTTTATATTTTATCGCTTGACTTTTTCGGAAGATTCTTTACTGGACATTATTCTTTTTACACGGGAGTTGGTCAAGAGAGAAAATAAAAATATAAAAAAACAATTTGACAACTCGGAATAGTGTGTTATATTGTGGCATGAAAAAGTTAAAAATTGGACAGCGGGTCAAAGTGGATGGACCATCAAATCAATATCCGTTTGAGCGGATTGTCGATGAGGGAGTTATTATTAAAAACTCCCCGGTGTATTTGGTACAACTTAAAGCCCTTCGGGAAACGCTAACTTTTCGGCGAAGGGATTTGACAATTCAAACAGATGTGGTATAGTTGTAAATTGTGATTAAAAAATGGACAATTATAGCGCATCATGTTAATGATGGGTTTAAGGTAATAAATACGCTTTGTAAAGATAAGCGCGGATGTACCCTTGAATTTGATACGCATGGAGCGGCACAATCGTATAGAAGATATTTGATTGAATTGGCAAGGGACAATGTTTTTTATACGGTAAAACCTAAAGAAAAAATTTGACAATTCAGTATGGTGTGCTATATTGTGGCATGAATAAAAAAACTAAAATGCAAACGACAGTTGGAAATAACTATATGAAGGGTCTGGCCCTTCTGGCTGGGTTGGAATTCGAAGTTCGCTCTGAAATTCTTGATATCGAGCAGGTGGATGACACGGTTGACCTGGCGTATCCCAAGTCGCATTTCGAAATCGTTTCTTTAGGTCCGGTAGAGCTCGATAGTGAATTGAGCGTACGGGAATTAGTCATTGATGAGTTGAAACGGCGCGGTGTGACCAAACGCAACCGTCGATGGTTTAAGCGGGTCCATCAAATGGAAAGCGGCATCGAAAAAGACCTCCGCGAGCTCAATCCTTATACGCTCTGGTCCGCTTTTGAAATTCAGAAGGCTGCCAATAAATGGCAATCCGAACAAGATTTGGATGACCGGAGTCTTCATCGGTGGAGATACTGATACGAATGCTGCCATTGCTGGTGCGCTGGCGGAAGCATTTTATGGACTTAGTTCCATTCCTACAGAGATGCTTGACGAGATGTATAAACGAATCACACCGGAGATGAAGGGTCTCATTGAACAGTTCTATGAGCGAACACGTTAACATCTGCAATGACGAAGTAACAGTCCCGTATTACGCTGTCCATGCGGATGGCAAAATATTCGGGTTCTTCGGTCCTTTCCGCTTTCTTAGCAACTTCTACATGCTGGAAGAGGGCGGGGTCTGTTTGGACGAAGTTTACTATCCATCTGTAGAACACGCATATCAAGCGGCAAAGTGGCCTGCCAATATGCGGGACGTGTTTCAAAACATCACGCCGGGACGTGCCAAGCAGCTTGGCAAAGAAGCACCCAAATTCAACAAGAAGAAGTGGGACAAAAACAAACTTTCCATCATGGCGGCACTCTGCCGTCAGAAGTTCACCAACAATTGGAAGATGAAGCAAATGCTTCTCATGACCGATGGGTGTATTCTCCGAGAGACGAATAATTGGGGAGACGTGTTTTGGGGGTGCGACGAGAAGGGAAATGGAGAGAACCATCTCGGCAACATTCTGATGGATATTCGAAACGACCTTCAACACAATCGGGAGATGTTCTAATGAAAGTCACGGGTGAACTTGCTCTTCCTCGTTTTTATGGCGGGATACGTCCACCCGAGAGTGTAAAAGGTGATGTGACTAACATAATCATTTCACCGGACCTACTGAGTAAAATTAAGCCAAAGATGTTTTAATTTTTAATATGAACATTCAATCACAATTACAAAGCAAAGACTTCCCTATCAAAAAACAAAACGTAGAAACTGTATTTATTACCGTGGAATGGAAAAGTACAGTGGCGATGGATGTAGATATATCTCTTCTGAAAGAGAACGAAAAATATCGGATTTACCTTAGTAGGTTGGCTCATAGGGATGCGTTCAAACAACTTAGCAGCGGGTTCGGCAACATTTGTGAATGTCGGAAAGCGGCCGGCGGAGAGGAAATTCCGGAAATGCTTGAATAGCAAGTATCTGATTCAACCATCTGAATTTAATCGGATTTTCAAAAAATGGTTACTATCCAGTATTGATTTTTTGTGTTTTTATACTTTTTAGAAAAAATCATTTGACAAGTTGAAATAGTATGCTATATTGGTTGCGTTAGAATAAAAAAATTAAAACGAAAGCAAATATATGGAAAAAAAGATATTTTTCAAGACGGTAACGAAAGATTACCAATCCATTTATGCACGGGGGTTCCTATGCCAAAGATACGTGGTGGGACGTAGATATCAATTTTCGGAATCGTTGCCCGCCTATGTATTTGAGGCGGACGGCATTGATTTTAATAAACCAGAGGACCGCGAAAAAGTCTATCTCAATCGGATTGAACACTTGGCCGGAAGTAGGGTGATGGTGTGCTATGGGGAATTAAAGATGCGGGACATACCTTTCATAGACATTTGTGCCCGAACATGGGATTTTCGAAATAAACAGGATATTTCCTATTTGCCAACCCTGACGAGCACGGATTTCCTGGTCATAGACGAATTGGAATTGCCGGCGAAATATAACGGGATACGTCCGACAGAATATGACCGGCCCAAAGATGAAACTGTAATTCTGACCCCGTTTTTGAAAAAAGAACTGAAAAAAATCGGTTTTATAGATTAAGGATTAAAGATTAAGGATAAGTGTAACCTTATCCTCTTTATACAATTATAGGTTACTGTCCAGTATTGATTTTTATGTTCCATTATTTTTTCAAAAAATCCATTTGACAAATAGAGATAGTATGCTATATTAGTAGCATACAGAAAAAAATGACAAATAGAAAAAATAAATTGGTTGTGCTTGTTGTTCCCATGCAAGCCTGCTATGTCGAGGGACATAAAACAGCGAATAGGTTTGCGATTGAAATAACTAATCCAAAATATAACCTGGTCTTTGTAGATGACAATGATGGAAACGGATATAGTTCGTATGACGCCGATTGTCATGCCCGCTACGTTTTGGACATGATTAAAGAAGAGTACCGCGGTACTCCTTAGCAAGGACTATGTATGCTATGCTAACCTCGCGGTGTAATATGGAGTGCCCTCATTGTTGCTTTAGTTGTACAGCAAAGGGCCAAGATATGAGCATGGAAACATTTAAGAAGGTGGTCAAGATTACTAAGGAGTTCAACAGCCCCATTTGTCTTGGAGGAGGAGAGCCCACGCTCCATCCTCTTTTTAAGGATATGCTCATGCACGCCGTAGGGGAATTGGATGAAATGTCCAAAGAGCGGGGGATTCCCTATGTTAGTTTAGTGACTAATGGAAGTATAACCCCGATTGCCTTGACTTTGGCTCAAATGGCTAAAGAAGGGATTATACGGTGTAGTCTTTCCCGCGATGAATATCATGCGCCGATTGACGAGGCGGTTGTCAAAGCATTTGACCGGCCAAAAAATAGCAATGATAATGACTATCGCCGCTATAACACCACTTTCCCCGACCAAATTCAAAGAACGGGCCGGGCAAAAAACTTGAATCTCACATTAAGGCGGCGTGAAATATGTTGTGGTGGTGTAATGACTAGTCCCGATGGAACTTTATATTCTTGCCTATGCCGAAAAAAATCAATCGGTACAATAGATAATCCTCATGGTTTGCTTCCTGCTCACTTTGAAGAAACGTATTGTGCAGGATTTGAAAACTATGAAGATAGTATTTGGGAAAACTTGCGATTTTATTCTTAAAATTAGATTACTTCCCTCACCGAACCTTCCTCACCGAATCTCACCGAACCTTCCTCACCGAATCTCACCGAACCTTCCTCACCGAATCTCACCGAACCCTTTACGATTCTTTAATATCCAGTATAGAAAATACTTTTTACAATTTGGAAGAATGAAGAGTAAAAAGTATAAAAAAAAATTTGACAATACAAGATAGTGTGCTATATTGTGGTGTTAGAATAAAAAAGTCTGAAATATGAAACAAATCTTTTTCAAAACCGTTAAAGAGGATTATACTTCTCTTTATGCCCGTGGCATATTGAAACGAAAGTACGAAGTTAATAAACGCTATCGGTTTCCCGAAGATTTACCGGCTCATGGATTTTCTAATGGGAATATCGATTTGAGTGACCCACTCCAACGAAATCTAGTTTATCGCCATAGGTACGAGCGGGATTTAGGCAATCGAGTACTTGTTTGCTATGGAGAGGCGCAAACGAGAGACCTTTTCATCTGCGATGTGTGTGCTGATATATGGGATTTGAATAATCCTACTAATATGTTGCCCGTTCGAAACTTAACTAGTACCGATTTTATAGTAATTGATGAGCTCGAATTGCCCGAAGAGTGTAAAGGAAAACGTCCATCTGAATTTCAAAGAAGGAAGTACGAAGATACTGTTATTCTTTCGAAAAAGTTGGAAAAACAAATGCGCAAACTGAGTCATCTGTAAAAATAAAAGCAGGCTCTGGCATCGGTGGATTAGGAATCTCGAAATCCACCGATAAGCCTGAAGGCCCATCTCACCGAACCCTTTCCAATCAATGAATTCCAAGAGATTCTTTAATACTCAGTATAGAAAAATACTTTTTACAATTTGGAAGAATGAAGAGTAAAAAGTATAAAAAAAGAATTTGACAATTCAGTATAGTGTGGTATATTGAAGCAAACATTAAAACGTTATGTATGCAATGATTACTACTCGATGTAATATGGAGTGCCCTCATTGTTGTTTTAGTTGTACAGCAAAGGGGCGTGATATGGGCATGGAAACGTTTAAAAAGGTGGTCCGGCTTACAAAGGAACATTATAGCCCCCTTTGCATTGGCGGCGGGGAACCCACTTTGCATCCTCTCTTTAAGGATATGCTAATGCACGCCGTTTGGGAACTGGCCGAAATATCGGCCGGCAACGAATATCCGGCCGTTAGTTTAGTGACTAATGGAAGTATAACCCCGATTGCCTTGACTTTGGCTCAAATGGCTAAAGAGGGAGTTATACGGTGCAATCTTTCGCAGGATGGTTACCATGACGATATCGATGCTGCGGTGGTAAAGGCATTTGAACGCCCGGTCTGTGATACATACGACAAGAGGGACTATCGTCAATATAACACCACTGCTCCCGATAGAATTCAAAGGATGGGGCGGGCCAAAACGTGGGGCAGTATAAGTCAAACGGAAGGATGTTGCGGGGGAGTGATGACTACCCCGGGCGGCGTTTTATATCCCTGCATGTGTCGCCGGAAGTCAATCGGCACGGTCGATAATCCGCATAGTTTGGTCCGCGAACATTTCACGGAAAACATTTGCATCGGGTCCGTTTCCTATAAAGAAAAAGTGTTGCCGGCTATTAAGGAAAAACACAAAGAGAAACAATGGGTTGTATCTCATATAACCGATAAGCAGGAAAAAGAGACGGCAAACAATCTTGAACCTTGTCAAGTGTAAAATTTCTCTGCATACATAACTAAACACAAGTGCCCTCAGGACATATTGCCCCGAGGGCATTTTTTGTACATGCTTTATCAAGGAACCACTTCACCGAACCCTTCTCACCGAACCCTTCTCACCGAACCCTAATCCAACGTCCAAATCAATACTGGCCAGTATAAAAAGTTTCATAAAATAGATTTGTTATACTTACTTAAAATATCTCTTGACAAATAAAAACAGTATGCTATATTTGCCTATTAAAATAATAAAATAAACTTATGAACGAAAAAAACATTAACATTAAAAATGTAGAATCTATTCAAGGTCAACGATGGATTTATGTACGAAAATTGATTAAAACTATTAGCAGTGTAATTAAATCCATCCGTAGCTTAATTCCGCGAAGGCCCACTCATATTATTCCCGAGTGAGCTCAGATTTGGATTGCTGTGACCATACACTATCGCCCCGGCATCATCGCCGGGGATTTTTGTACCTCACCGAACCCTTCTCACCGAACCTCAATCCATCGTCCAAATTTTATCGAATACAATACTGGCCAGTATTGATTCTTTAATGCCTGGACCGTACACATCTCTTTTTTCTTAAAAATTCCATTTGACAACCAGGAACAATGTGCTATATTGATGGCGTAAAAGAAAAAAGTTGTTCATATTCGTTTCTATCGAGCCCCCGCCGCCGTTCGGCGGGGGCTTTCTTTTGTACTTTGCTAAATCCACCTAATCCATCTCTCTGAATCCTCCATCTAAATTTTCATCAAATGAATACTGGCCAGTAACGGTCTTCTCAAGTTTCATTATTTTTTCAAAAAATCTATTTGACAAATTGAAATAGTAGGCTATATTGATGGCGTTAGAATAAAAATTGAAATATGAATCTAACACAAAAAGAACTTAACCGTGCCGATGAATTGTCTCGCCTGTACCGTTATATGCGCGACCTTGCCAAATTGGGAATGTCTTGGGAACAAATGGCGAGGCTGGAAACGATAGCGGAGCAATACTCCAAATGGTACCGGTTGCCCTTATGTGAATCCATGAAAACGTACCGCCAACTGGAATCGCTCAGGTATAAATGTGGATTTGATTTCCGATTAAAGAGCGTCAATAATGGGTGGCAGTTGTTTCTGCGTAAAACCGGAGCGCCGGAAGAACCGGAAATAGCTCTGGACATACCCAACCAAGAACTCATCAACTATTCCATTTGAGCTCGGCGTTCGTTTGCTGCGCCTAGAAGCTCGCCCCCGTCGCTGTTCGGCGGGGTTTTTTTGTACCTCACCGAACCTTACCGAAAAACTGATTCCTCCGGCCCAATTTTATCGAATACAATACTGGCCAGTATTCTTTTTTCAATGCCAAAAGTTAGTAGCTCTGTTCCATAGTGAATAAATAAATGTCAAGTGGGAAATAAAAATACAAAATTCCATTTGACAAGGATGAGATATATGCTATATTGTCAGCATTAGAGCAAAGGGCTCTAGTGTTAGTATTAGAAAGCAACAATAATGAAAAACAATAAGCAAAGCAAAAGTCAGCGAAACGAGAAACCCCCCGCGAAGGAGAAGTCCAAACCCCGAACGAAGAGGGATGACTACTCCGTGGAAGTCTCTTTCCGACTTTAATTAAAATAGCCCTGACCGGCAAGTGCTTCCAGGACGTATGTTCTGGAAGCATTTTTTTGTACTTGCTTCTTCGAACTCACCGAACCCTTCTCACCGAACCCATTTTGCCGCAATACCAATTCCTCCATCTGAATTTTATCGAATACAATACTGGCCAGTATTCATTATTCAAAAAGGATAATATATTCTTTGTCATGTCAAGCGTTAGTTAAAAGTACAAAATAAAGCTTGACAACCCGTAGTAGTATGCTATATTGGTGGCATTGAGTATTCTATTTTGTTTTTAGTGCTCATGCGCCTCCGTCGATTTTCGGCGGGGGCGTTCTTTTGTACCTCCCCAAACCCAGTCTCACCGAACCCTTCTCACCGAACCATGAAGTTAAATCCATGAAATTAAATCCATGAAGTATTGGAATAAATACTGGCCAGTATTCTTTATTCAAATTGGATACTAGGTCATGGTTTGTAATGGTCAGTGTCAAGCAAAAAAATAAAATGGTTTGTCGTCAAGTAGGAAATAAAAATATAAAAAAACAATTTGACAACCTGAAGTAGTATGCTATATTGTTGGCGTTAGGACAAAACGTCCTTGTGTGAACGAAAGTAAAAAAAATGAATGAAAGCAAAGTAACGAAGATAGTCAATACACTGGAACTGACTCGTTTTATCGAGTCAAACGGTACTCAATGCCGCTTTGTTTCAATTATAGCCAAGACGCCAGTCGTCAAAATTCGGAGCGGGAACCCCTGGGGAGCAGGGAAAGCAACGGAAAGAGGACTGTACTCTTTCTTCGCAACCAATGGATTAGTCAACGCCAACTACAACCGAAGCGTCTGCCGCCGGATTGCGGAAAAGCACGGGTTCGACCTTAAAGATGTTCAATATGTAAATGGTCCCATTTGGTACGAACACCTTCTTTTGGAAGACGGTAAAGCGCTTCCACTGGTACGCAAGAAAAGTGACCACAGTCAACTCTATCTTCAGTACTTCCCTCATCGTACAAAATCGGTGTACGTAAATGAGGCCGGGGCAACGGTGCCTAAAGAGGATGTCAAACCGTGGTTATACGCTCCCTCGAAACAGTCAGAGTACAAGCCGAAGACGCGCACGGTCCATCTTCAGCATATACTATGCCTCAAGGCATCCGGTGAAATTTTGGAATCCCCGAACCTTTCGGAATTGGAGAACCTTCTGGAGTCCGACGCGGCGGAAAAAACCGCGACCGAGACGTACGCCGAAAGCATTTTGGCCGCCGAATAAGCGGCACTTTCGAGAACACGGGCAAACCCCCGCGCCAAGCGGTGCGGGGGTTCGCTTGTACTCCGCCCCCGTGCTGCCCGCCCCGCCCGCGCCCCGTCCTCGCCCCA
>Ga0302237_1002596_pt1 | contig 10993 bp, 7 predicted proteins | sample AAG_UR_Ala_MG_FD_193530 | JGI IMG/M metagenome (GOLD analysis project Ga0302237, IMG submission 193530) | Enriched activated sludge microbial communities from anaerobic digester in WTTP, New Holstein, Wisconsin, United States - AAG_UR_Ala | ecosystem: Engineered > Bioreactor > Anaerobic >...
AGTTCTTCCCTGGTAACCGTTTCCTGATAATTATTCAGAATATGATTACGGATAAATCTGGTGGCAGCAGAAATTCCACTATCCAGATAGATAGCACAAATAAGGGCTTCCATAGCATCCGAAAGAATAGAGGGTTTGGATGCACCACCCGATTGCTGTTCTTCAGGGCTTAGGAGTAAATATTTTCCCAGGTCTATAGCTTTTGCTTTTAAGGTAAGATAGGTCTCGGAGACAATTTTGGATTTCAGCTTGGAAAGTTTTCCTTCCTGTTCATCAGGATGACGGGTAAAAAGTTCTTTACTAACGATAAAACCAAGAATGGAATCACCTAAAAATTCCATCCGCTCAAAAGGAGAAGGAGTTTTATGGTCTTCAAAATGACGATGCAGATATGACTTATGAGTAAGAGCGGCATATAATAAAGTGGGATCATGAAAGGTATAATCAATCTTTTTTTGTAATTGGGAAAGCGATTTTTCCCATTTAGGATACTGCTCCGTTATCTTTTTGGCATTGAAATAATCCAGAATACGGGAGATTATTGATTTCATCCGTTTCTCAAGCGTTATAAAACTCCATCTTTTATCAAGCGTAGCGTTTGATGATTATTGCGGAATTATGGCCTCCAAAACCCAAAGAATTGGAAAGTGCTATATTCACAATATGTTTAACAGCTTGATTGGGAGTATAATCCAAATCGCATTCCGGATCGGGATGAGTTAAATTTATGGTAGGATGAATGATACCTGTTTCAATGCTCTTAATGCAAACTATAGCTTCAATTCCGGCAGCAGCACCTAACATATGACCTACCATACTTTTAGTGGAATTTATCTTCACTTGGTAAGCATAATCACCGAAGACATTTTTAATGGAAATGGTTTCGCCCTTATCGTTTAAGGGAGTAGAAGTTCCGTGTGCATTGATGTAATCAATATCTTTTGGCTTAAGTCCGGCATCCTGAATTGCCATCAGCATTGCTCTGGAACTGCCTTCTCCATCTTCCGTGGGAGCAGTAATATGAAAAGCATCTTCAGAAGCACCGTAACCAACTAATTCGGCATAAATTTTAGCACCTCTGGCTAAAGCATGTTCCAGTTCTTCCAAAACAAGAATGGCAGCACCTTCACTCATTACAAAACCATCGCGTTCAGCATCAAAAGGACGCGATGCCTTTTGGGGTTCGTTATTACGCGTAGAAAGAGCTCGCATAGCAGAAAAACCGCCTACCGACAAAGGAGTTACAGCTGCTTCAGTTCCACCGCTAAGAATAATATCTGCGTCGCCATATTGAATAGACCGAAAAGCAGTTCCTAAAGCATGATTGGCACTGGCACAAGCACTCATAACATTAAAATTGAGACCTTTAAAATTATTTTCTATGCTGATATGGGCAGCTGCAATGTTGCCAATCATTTTAGGAATAAAGAAAGGACTGATACGACGCGGACCTTGGGTGTAATTTTTAATGCATTCTTCTTCAAAGGTAAGAATACCTCCAATTCCTGCACCGGTAATAACTCCGGTTCTATCGGGATTAAAAGAACCAGGTATTAAACCAGCATCAGCAATTGCTTCCCTGGCAGCAATCATCGCAAACTGAGTGTATAAATCAAGCTTTTTAACCTCTTTATGGTCAAAGTGCTCTTCGGGATCGTAATTTTTTACTTCGGCAGCAATGTGAACCGGTAAATTACTGTAATCAAATTTGGAAATTAAATCCACTCCTGAGACGCCGTTAACTAATGACTCCCAGGTTTGAGCAACATTATGTCCTACAGGAGTGATGGCTCCTATACCGGTGATAACAACTCTTCGTTTATTCATAAAGACCTCATTATTTGGTTTTACTTACCCCTTTACTCTGAATTTTATCTCTATTTCCTTTCAACTGGCTTTGTAGTGAGGAACAAGATAAACTTCCGTAAAGGGTGGATACAATCCTGATACTTATGCAGTTATCAGGATTGTTCCACATTAGAGGAAAGGGTATATTATCCCAGTTTTTCCTTCAAGTAGTCAATTGCTTGACCAACAGTGCGAAGTTTGTCCTGATCTTCATCCGGAATAGTAATTCCGAATTCTTCTTCAAATGCCATAACCAGTTCAACTGTATCTAAAGAATCGGCACGCAGGTCTTCAATGAAATTAGCGGAAGGAACAACCTGGGATTCTTCAACTCCCAGTTTATCCACTACTATCTGTTTTACTTTGGCTTCAATATCCATTATTCCTCCTATGTTATTGAAGTGTTTCTTTATCTTTGTTTTCGTTCAATGCATAGTTAAGCCACCATCAACTGCGATGGTTTGGCCTGTTATATAGCTTCCTGCATCGGAAGCAAGAAAGAGACAAACATTGGCTACATCTTTGGGAGTGCCCATTTTTTGTAAAGGAATGGCTTTGGCATATTCGGCTCTGATCTCAGGACTTAAGGATGCTGTCATCTCTGTTTCAATAAAACCTGGAGCTACAGCATTTACGCGTATATTGCGACTACCGAATTCCTTGGCACAGCTTTTAGTGAAGGCAATCAGTCCACCCTTGGAAGCAGCATAATTTGCCTGACCACTATTTCCTGTAATGCCTATTACACTGGCGATATTGATAATACAGCCATTACGATTACGCATCATATATTTAAATGCCTTTTGAGTGCAAATAAAGCTGCCTTTCAGATTTACATCCATCACCATTTGCCAGTCCTCTTCCTTCATACGGATGAGCAAATTATCGCGCGTAATACCTGCATTATTGATGAGGCAATCAATAGTTCCATATTTATCAACAATATCGGCGAAGATATTTTCAATGTTTGTGCTATCAGTAACATTTCCTACATAGCCATAAACCTGAAACCCTTTGGTCTTTAATTCTGCAACCGCTTTCTCTACGGTTTCAGCAGAAATATCAATAATTATTACTTTAGCTTTGGCTTCTCCAAAAGCAGTGGCTAGGGAAAAACCAATACCTCTCCCTGCACCAGTAATTACTATAACTTTATCAGAAAAATCCCAGTTCATTATTTCCCCATTAGTATAATTTTTATTTTTAGCAACTTAACTTGTAGCTGACACCACACCATCAATGTCTTCATATTTGTCAATTGAAAAAACTTCCACATCCTTATTGATGTTTCTAATCATACCGCTTAAGACCTTTTGCGGACCGAATTCTATAAAGCGTTGAACTCCTTGGTCAATCATATACTGCACACTTTGAACCCATAAAACAGGTGAAACAATTTGTCGGGCAAGGAGTTCTCTTTCTTCCTGTCCATTCATAACTGGTAGAGCAGTCACATTGGAAATTACGGGTATTTTTCCATCTTTAAAATCCACTTTCTGCATTTCTTCCATAAGCCAATCCTTGGCTTTGTCTATTAAAGGAGTATGAAAAGGACCGCCAACTACCAAAGGAATAACTCTTTTAGCTCCTTTGGCTTTGGCAATTTCACCCGCTTTTTGAACTCCTTCCGCGGTTCCGGAAATCACGGTTTGAATAGGAGTGTTAAAATTTACAGCTCTTACTAAACCGACACTTTCCGCTTCACAACAGATTTCTTTTACCAAATTTGGCTCTAAACCGATAATGGCACTCATTGCAAAAGGGACACCGGCATTGGCTTTAATCATAAATTCACCTCTTTTATGCACCAAATGTAAGGCATCCTGAAAGGTAATCATTCCTGAAGCGACAAGGGCACTGAATTCTCCTAAAGAGTGGCCTGCCACAAAATCTGCCTGCAGTTTACTTTTATTTTGAAACCCGTAAAGAGCGGAAATACTGTGAAATAAAATAGCGGGTTGAGTATAACTTGTCTGTTTTAGTGCCTCTTCTGGTCCTGAAGCCATTACTTCAGCCAAATTTGTGTTATGAGCTTTATCAAAGTTATCCAGAATTTCCTTTAAAGCAGGGTCTTTTTGAATAAAGTCATTTGCCATTCCTACATACTGAGAACCCTGACCGGGAAAAACAAAAGCTGTTTTCATTATTTACCTCTTTTGTGATTGGAGCCCGCTTTAGCTTCGCATCTTTTTTTTGCGGAGGAACAGCGTTCTCTGATTACACATTGGTTGACAAAGATGTCAACCTTCCGTTATTAATATCTTGCTAAAATACTTCCCCAGGTTAATCCTGCTCCAAAGGAAGTAAGCAAAATAATATCACCGCGTCTGATTTTTTTGTTTCGGATTGCCTCATCCGCTGCGATAGGAATCGTAGCAGAGGAGGTATTTCCATATTTTTCAATATTCACGATAACCTTACTCATAGGCACTTTCATTTTGGAAGCCAGTCCTTCAATAATGCGTAAATTTGCCTGATGGGGAATGATCCAATCCACATCTGCAGTAGTAAGATTGTTGCGTTTCAAGAGTTCATCCGAAGAAGCATACATACATCTGATGGCATTTTTGAAAATCCGATTACCTTCCATATAAACAGTATGCAGGTTTTTATCCACTGTTTCGTGGCTAGCTGGCATACGCGAACCGCCTGCATATTGAATTAAATACTCACCTTGACTGCCATCTGCAGCTATTTTACTGTCTATAATACGCGAAATTTCGCTGGGTTCAGCTCTACTTACAATTGCTGCTCCAGCTCCATCACCAAAAAGAACGCAGGTATTCCGGTCTTTCCAGTTGGTAATTTTGGTAAGAATTTCTACACCTATAACCAGAATATTTTGCACAATTCCATTTTCTACATATTGCCGAGCTACATCCAAAGCATAAATAAAACCCGTGCAACCGGCAGAAATATCAAAGCAAGGAATATCTTTCAGCCCCAGTTTCTTTTGCAAAATGCAGGCAGTTGAAGGGAAGGGATGGTCTCCTGAAATGGTAGCTACAATTATTTGATCAATATCTTTATATTTAACGGAAGAACTTTCTATTGCTCTAACAGCTGCTTCATAAGCTAAATCACTGGCTGCTTCATTTTCGGAAGCAATATGTCTTTCAAACATTCCTGTGCGGGTTCTAATCCATTCATCGCTGGTTTCCACAATCTTTTCTAAATCATAGTTATTCAATATCTTCTGGGGAACACAGCTACCAAAGGAGGATAATTTGGCATAATAATTCAGCATAATTAAGACCTCTCAAAATAGTTTCTGGCATTTGTTACGAAGCCGGATTTGGCAATTAAGGCAGCAAAACGGATAGCATTTTTCATTGCTTTGGCATTACTGCGTCCATGAGCAACTACAGAAATTCCGTTTAAGCCAACAAGTAAAGCACCACCGTATTCTGTATGGTCCAGTTTATTTTTTATATGGGTATAAACAGGATAGGAAAGAAGGGCACCAAGTTTGGCAATCCAGTCCTTATTTATCTGTTCTTTCAATATCTCAAAAATAGAAAAGCCCACACCTTCAATGGTTTTTAATACAATATTACCGACAAATCCATCGCAGACAACTACATCGGTAATTCCTTTAATAATGTCCTTGCCCTCTATGTTACCGATAAAATTAAGTTCTTTTTCCTGGCTGAGTAATTGATATGCCTGCTTGGTTGTAGCATTTCCTTTGGCACTTTCTTCTCCGATATTCAAGAGTGAAATTCGGGGATGCTCTTCCTTAAAAAAATACTTAAAATACATACTTCCCAGTTTGGCAAACTGCACTAAATTTTCTGCCGTGCAATCCACATTGGCACCCATATCCAAAAGAATTTGATGTCCCGTTTCGGTAGGGAAAACAACGGCAATAGCAGGACGCAACACATTTTTTATGCGACCATAGATTAAAAGCGAAGCAGACATTACTGCTCCTGTATTTCCTGCGCTAACAGCAGCATCTGCAAGACCTTGATTATGAAGCTCAATTGTTTTCACCAAAGAAGAATCTCTTTTAGAACGCACAGCTGTTGCACCACTATCTTCCATCTCTATTCTCTGTGTGGCATTAACAACGCTGATTCTTTTTTGCGGATAAAAGAATTTTTCCAGTTCGTGTTTGATTTTTTCTTCATCTCCAACCAGGATCACTTCTTCGCAAAGGTCTTCTTTGATAGCCAGAACAGCGCCTTCAATTTCCGGAAACGGTGCATTATCAGTTCCGAAAGCATCTACGGCAATACGCACCTTACTCCTTAACTGTTAATATTTGCTTTTCATTATAGGTGCCGCATTTTTCACAAATATGATGCGGTAGTTTGGGTTCTCCACATTTCTTGCAAGTGCTTATAGTTGGAGGAGTTAAAACCTTATGAGTTCTACGTTTATCTCTCCTGCTTTTGGAGGTTCGTCTTTTGGGGACTGCCATTTAATTTCTCCTTATCTTTTGATAATTTTTTTAGCAAGACACAAGCAGGAACATATTATCAGAGGTGGAAATAATCCTTCTTTATAAACAATCGCTTGTGCTTTCTAAGCATTTATGAACTGAACTTAAAAGGGACATTTTTTGTCAATCAAAATCTCTGTTTTGAGAGTAGACGAAGGACGCTGTTCTTCAACAAGTTCCAAAAAATTAGAAAGATGGCAAGCTATAATTACAAATTTGTTGTAGATAGCTATCTTAGCAAAAAATCTTACTTCTTATCTTTTTTAACCTATAATGACAAAGTAACAGCCAAGTAACAACTCCGTAACGAGACAACGGAAGTGTTACGGAAGTGTTACGGAGTCGTTACTTAATCAACTATATAACAAGCAATTACGCATTTCAAGTCCACAGGGACAGAGAATAGTGTTAACCTTCTATATTATCAATAAGATATGTAATTGTAATTCGCTTTTACCCAAAAGAAACTTGGCACCCCGATGTCCAAGAAGAATATTTTTTATTTAAAATTTCTTGGCTGGAATGATTATTGCTTTATTTTTAGACATTATGAAAAGAATTACAGTTCTTCTTCTTGGTCTATTTTTGGCGTGTAATTTTTTTGCCATAGCCAGGCAAGATAGTCCCCAACAGCAACCGCTTTACAGCGCTAATGTTGTGAAAATAAAGCTTAGCCAGGATGCGGTTAATCGTGCCCAATTGCCAAATAATGCTTATGAAACAAGGGAAAAGACCAATTTTAACGAACTTGATCAATTATTTGCCTTAAACGGAATAAAGTCCATCACCCGTGCTCATATTGCTGCCAAAGACCAAAAATGGGTTCAAGATACCGGTTTTGATCGCTGGTTTTTAGTTCACTTAAATGGAATTAAAAGCGTGGAAGAAGTAATTGCCAATCTAAAAAATAAGCGCTATATTGAAGAGGCGATTCCAGAATATTATGCTTATTTGCATAATGTTCCCAATGATCCTTATTTTGCTAATAATTGGGGTCATAATAATACTGCTCAGCTTCCTGTTTATATAAACGGTTCTCATAGCGGACCTGGGGTTGGAGTTATCGGTTTTGACAGCGATGCTATTGCGGCGTGGGGAGAAACAGATTTCTTTGGAGACCCGAATATTATTATAGGGATTTTGGATACAGGTGTAGATATTAATCATCCTGATTTGCGTTTGGTTCAGGGCTATGATTTTGGGGATAACGACAATGATCCGAATGATAACAGTGCTTATGCAGGGCATGGAACTTGCACTGCAGGAATTGCTGCTGCCATAGCTAATAATGGAATTGGGGTTTCTGGAATTGCAGGTGGCTGTAGTGTTATGCCTATAAAAGTATCTAATAGTAATGGTGAAATATCATTTACTTATGCTGCTAATGCCTTAATTTATGCTGCAGACCAAAATGTGGATGTAGTCAGTATGAGTTTTGGGGCTTATGGTATGGAAATAGGTTCCGATCCTGCCGCTGATAGTGCTTTGAGTTATGCTTATAATAATGGAGTAGTTCTCTTTGCCAGTACAGGAAATTATGATGAGCCGGCTATAGCTTATCCGGCAAAACATCCTGCTGTAATAGCAGTTGGAGCTGCCAGTCCTTCCGGAGAAAGAAAAAACTCCAATTCTTCCGATGGTGAATATTGGTGGGGTTCCGGTTACTCTTTGCAGGAACAGGATACAGCAGGAGCGGTTGATATTTTGGCTCCTACTATTTTACCGACAACCGATATTCACGGTTCTGGCGGTTATTCTGATGCTAATTATTATATGTGGTTTTCCGGAACTTCCTGTGCCAGTCCTTATGCAGCAGGAGTTGCGGCTTTAGTTCGTTCCGTAAATTCTGGTCTTTCCCCTGCTGAAGTAAGAAATATAATTACTTCCACAGCCACAGATATGACTATTAATACTTATGAAGGATGGGATTATTGGACAGGTTATGGATTGGTAAATGCCTATCAGGCGGTTTTAGCTGCCAATCCTTATTTACCGCAATGTAAAATTGTCTATCCCATTAATAATACCGGATTTGTAATCAATTCGCTCATTCCTGTTCGGGTTGAGGCATCTGATTTGGACGATAGAAGTGTAACGGAAGTCCGTTTCTTTCTGGATAACAATCCTGATTATGTTTTTTCCGATGCTACAATGCCTTATGAATGGATTTGGAATACCGCCGAGGCAACTTTGGGGATGCACAAAATAAAGGTAGTAGCAATTGATAATGACGGGAATCAAAGACAGCATCAAATAGTTATATCTATTGTCTTTCCAGCCGATGAAGGTTTTGAAACAGGTGACTTTTCTTCATTGTTTTGGAACAACAACAGTCCTCAACCCTGGTATGTGCAGGATGATATTTATTTTACGGGTGCCTTTTCTGCCCGCAGTGGAGATGTGGAAAACGGTTCATTATCCGAAATGAAGCTAAAAATAAATGTTACTCAGCCGGGAGATATCAGTTTTTATAGGAAGGTATCTGCCCGAAAAGAATTTAGTTACCTGCGTTTTTACATTGATGATAATCTTGCTGTTCAATGGACAGGAAAAAGAGATTGGGAACTGGTTTCCTGTCCGATAGAGCCCGGTTTGCATACTTTTTCTTGGACTTATTACAGTTACGAAGGTAGTTATGAATATGATAACTGTGCTTGGATAGACCATTTGATTTTGCCTGAATATGAAAACTACTATTGGCCTCCGCGAAATTTGACGGCTGCCGGGGGAAATGGCTTTATTCTTGTTTACTGGCAAGTTCCGGAAGCAGGAAATCCTATCGGCTATAAAATTTACCGTAACGATGTTTTACTAACTACAATTACGGGAACAAGATATACCGATACGGATGTAACAATCGGAGTTCCTTATCAATATAAAATTGTTGCTGTTTATACTGATGGTGAATCGGAATCAACTTCCGCCCAAACTGCAACTCCTATAGCGGAAGATGTTACGGAAGCAATTATTGGAACAGGAACCACTGCTACCGGTTCTGCAGAGGGCTGTCCTATTAATAATCTTCGGAAAAGTTTGCACGGTCAGATGATTTATAAAGCCAGCGAATTAAATCTGCAAGGTATTTTTGGTCCCATATATATTTCCCGTTTGGGTTTTAATATCGTTTCTTCCCCTTTATATTCACTTCCTGCTTTCCAAATAAGAATGGCTCATACAGCCGCAGAAAATGTTTCTCAATGGCGAGGTGAAGAAAACTTAATTACTTATTATTATGCGGATAATTACAGACCTGTGCCAGGTGGTTTTGAAATGCTTACTTTAGATACTCCTTTTCGCTGGAACGGAATAGATAATATTTTGATAGATACTGCTTTTAGCCCGGCAAATGCAACTTCCTCTTATGGAACAGTTTGCTACACAGTAACCCCTAATGGTTATCGTTACACCCGCAGTGATACTAACGATCAAACCGATATTTTTTATGGCGGAACTTTAACTGTTTACAGACCTAACCTGAAAATATCAACGGCTAATATGCCAAATATTCAAATCAGTGCTAACAACCTGGTTTTTGGCAATGTTCTTGTTGGCTTTGAAACAAGCAAATCATTTACCATAACTAACACCGGAACCTCCCTGCTAACGGGAGAAATTACTGTGCCTAATGGCTTTAGTATTGCTTGTAGAGGAAAGAAACAAAATACCGTTTTCTTCTCTATTTCTGCGGATAATTCTGCTGTTTTTACCGTCTTTTTCACTCCTGAATCGCCAGGGACTTATAATGGCAATTTAATTATTACTCATAATGTTGATAGCGAAAATAGGATTATAGTTCTGAATGCAATTTCGCTAACTGCCCAAAATACTCCCTTTATTGACGGTTTTGAAACAGATAGCTGTCAGTGGACTTTTGCCAATGAAAATCAGACCAATAAATGGATGCGAGGTTCTCTCGTTACTCAAGCCGGAAGAGGAGGACTTTTTATCAGCGGTGATGGCGGAATCAGCCATACTTATATAACCAATAGTGCTTCTGTCAGTTATGCTTACAAAGATATTTTAATTCCTGAGGGAACCGAGAATTGCAAATTACGCTTTTCCTGGAAAGCCAAAGGAGAAGGAACAGGACCCTATTTTGACTACCTAAGGGTTTATTGTGTTGAACCCGATGTAGTTCCAGAAGCGGGAATTGTTTTAGGCACAGGACAATTGAGCTCTCCTTTGAATCATACGGAAATTTGGAAAGAAGCAGACCTTAATATTCCGAATTCTATATCAGGCGGACCTAAAAGAGTTATTTTGATGTGGACAAACGATGCCACTGGCGGAACTCAACCTCCTGCTGCAGTTGATAATATTCGTGTTCTTCTCAATAACTATACGGACTATGCCTTTGTTTACAATGGGTTGGCTTTAGTTAATGTCCCGGCTGTATCCGATACTTTAGGCAATACATATTATCCCAAACTTACAATTGAAGGAATTACTAATCCGGAAAATTATTTAACTGTTACTTCCGGTTTTGCCTCGTTAGATGAGCCCTTTGCGGATGCGGGAATAGATTTTACTCTTACAGGAGCGAATTTCAGCGGCGCAGAAATTATTTTTTATCATAATTTAGGATTTACACCCTATTATCTGGGCTATAAAATTGAAGGCAGAGGAATATGGATGATTCAATCGGCAGAAATAAACTGGACAAATGAATTTGCTTATTTTACCGTGCCTGATTTTTAT
>Ga0302237_1002603_pt1 | contig 10965 bp, 6 predicted proteins | sample AAG_UR_Ala_MG_FD_193530 | JGI IMG/M metagenome (GOLD analysis project Ga0302237, IMG submission 193530) | Enriched activated sludge microbial communities from anaerobic digester in WTTP, New Holstein, Wisconsin, United States - AAG_UR_Ala | ecosystem: Engineered > Bioreactor > Anaerobic >...
AGACGGAACGCTGCGCGTACGCCGCAATGACCGGCATCCTGGGCCGCATGGCCGCCGAATCCGGCCAGTTGATCACCTGGGAACAGGCGCTGGCATCCGACCTGGAACTGGCGCCGGGCTTGGACCAGTACACGATGGAATCCGACGCGCCGGTGAAGGCGGACGAACAAGGCCGCTATCCCATCGCCCTGCCCGGCATCACGAAGGTGCTGTGAGGGGATTCGAGTTGCGAGTTGCGGGATACGAGTTGCGGGATGCGAGTTGCGGAGACCGTCGAGACTGTTCAGCATACGACGCGAGTCACGCCAATCCGCGCCGACAACTGGCCTTCGGACTTCTTCCCGCATCCCGTATCTCGCATCCCGTATCTCGCATCCCGTCACTCGCTCGCCGTCGAGGCGACGAGTTGGGGATCGCGAGGCAAGACGAGACTGATGCGGGCGCCCTTGCCGGGGCTGCTGTCGATGGCGGTTGTGCCGCCGATCAAGCGGGCGCGTTCGCGAACGCCGGCCAAGCCATAATGCCCTTCGCCGACCGCCTCGGGATCGAATCCGACGCCCCAGTCGCGGACCGCGATTTCCAGGCTTTCCCCGGCGTCTTTCAGTTCCACGCAGGCTCGTTCCGACTGGCTGTGACGCAGGACGTTGACCAGGCACTCCTGGACAATTCGATAGATAGCCAATTCGGATTCGGGGGCAAGACGGGGAAAACTCCGATCGATGGTCAGTTCGATCTGCATCTCGCTTGATTGTGCCAGCCGCTGCGTCAACGTCCGCAACGCACCGGCCAGGCCGGCGGGTGCCAGGTCCGGCGGCCGCACTCGATCGATCAACTGTCGCGCCTCGGCCGCTCCTTGACGCAAGGCCTCGGCGACCGCATCCAACTTTTGGTCCGCCCCGTTCCTGCTCTTGCCAACACTCCAGCGATAAGCGTCCAACTGCATCAGCGCGCTGATCATTTGCTGGACGAACCCGTCGTGGATTTCATAGGCGATCAGTTGCCGCTCGCGGTCGGTCAGCTTCAGCACCTGCTCGACGGCCGCCAGTTTCTCGTCCTTCTTCTCCTCGGAGGATTTCCGTTCCGTGATGTCGACCAGCACCGTCACGACGCATTCCGCATCTTCACAGTTGAGCGGTCGTTGCCAAACCAATAGCCAGAGTTCCGTTCCGTCTCGGCGGCGACTCTTCACCTCTTCCCCGCTGATGTGGCCGTCCCTGTTCAAAAGTTCCTTCAGGTGGCGCCGGTCCCGCAGCCGGGGAAACAAGAAGTCGCAGTTATGGTTCCACAAGCGGGCGGCGTCCATGCCCAACAGGTTGTCCAAGGCCTGATTCGTGTACAGGATGTTTCCGTCCGCGCGACGAATCACGGCGAGAGGGATGGGCAGGCACTCGACGATGCGGCGGAACGCTGCCGCTGCTTCGAGTTGTCTCGGCAGCGCGGGGCGCTGCTTCGGGCGGTGTTCACATCGCGTCACTCGACGCTCCTCGGGTTGTGTCATGGGCGGCACCTCCACCTCGACTCTGTCCATCGTCATGAGAGTCCGGCCCTAAAATGCTTCGAAGCTCAAAGCTAGCAAAGTCCCGTGGTCAAGTCTACAGGGTGGGGGGGTACGATTCGAAACTCTTCGTAGCGTGCAAGCCTGTTCGCCCCACTCGATATGCTCTTGCCTTCGGGAAGGCTTTCGGCTTGACGCAGACCTTGGAAATGATGCTAATGGAACACCCGAATGGTCGTTCCCTTAATTCGCCCCAACAACTGTTTTCCACGTCGGAGGATTATGATGTCCCTGCCTGCATTTTGCTTCCTTGTGGTTGTTTTTGGCCAAACGGTGCCGATGGACAGCGAGTTGCCCGCGGCGCGACTGCAGCTTGGTCCGCTGCAGGCGCCCGCCGCGTCGAATGTGCAGGAGCCGAACGCCGTCGGGTTGGGCGTTCCGAGTGCTTCGACCGAGGCTTCGTCACCTGCGGAGCCGGATCGCGCTTCCCCACCGCAACGGTCGACCTACGGCGGTCAACCGGAAATCGCCGCCGATTCCGCGCCCACGCTTGCACCGTTGAAGTCGGAATCGGGAACGGCCGAGCCCGCCGTGCTCCCGACAGCCACTCTGGCGGAATCTCTGCTTCAAGAATCCCTGGCGGCCCGCGAAGGGGGCAGTCTTTCGGGCGACCCTGTCGCGTTGAAAGCCCTGCTGGAACCGACGACGATCGGGACTCGCCGTTTGGACGGCGTCACGGCCTACTGGCGTCTGGCGCACACGATTGCAGCTTATCACTATGCCCTGGACGAGCAGCGATTCCTGATGTCGCTGGCCGCCATCGGCAACCGCGACGACCAGCCGTTGTTGGCGGCCGCGCAAGCGTCGGCCAAGGCGGAACGAGCGGAATCTCGTCTGGCGGCGATTCGCGCGCAACAGGCGCTGGCCGGGATCGCCTCGCTCACCCAAGATGCTCGACGGCCCTTGCCGGCCGATCCGCCGTTTGTCGGCGCTTACCGCACGTATTTCAAGGAGTTGAACGAGCGAGGCGCGGCGGCCAATGACCTGCGGCAGATCGACGAAACCTTGCCGGTCGTCCACGAAGTGATCGAGGCCCAAGCAGAAGCCGTCGTCGCGGCCGGGACCGCTCTGAACCAGATTCAGCGGGCGTACGAGCAAGGACATGCCTCGCTGGTCCAAGTGCTCGATGCCCACCAGCGGCTTCACCGCCATCGCCGTGATTTCTTGGCCGTCGTCGAAGAGTACAACGGGCAAATCGCCCATTACGCCCTGTCAGTGACGGTGCCCGCCGTCACCGGAGAACGCGTCGTAGGAATGTTGATCGGCACGGGCAGAGGTCACAAGTCCGTGCTGGCCGCAAAGGGCGAAGGCGGCCGGATTCAACGCGTTTCCGGTGAAGAACCCGTAACCGATGACAAAGCCGGCCCGGTGTTTCGCGAGCCCCGGTTGGAATCACCCTGATGGCAACGCCCGTGGGGTGTGGCCGATTTCGCGGTGGACTTGTTGGTGATGCGGCTGCAATTTCAATCCGTGGCAAACGGGGCCGCTGTACGCAAGCGGTGGAGATCCGGTTATTCGGAAGGTAACGGGATTGCAGCCTGATGACGTGGTTGACCTGGACAGGGGGGCTCCGCTCCGTAACCGGCCGGCCGCGAGGCTCTGCTTCGCATCAAGGCCGGCGGAGCAGGCGAGATGGGGCGCTGGCGGGCGGAGCCTGGGAACAGGTTCGCAGAAGCGGGTTCACAAGCGGCCGGTTTGGATTACCATGAGTTGATGCACACTTCCACGCCAAACCAGGATTCGCCCCAGCACCCGCGCTGGTGGCATTTGTCACCGAAACATCTGCTGGTGGCCGTTTTTTGGGGCGTCTTTTTCCTCTGGCTCAACCGCTGGCCGCTGGAGTCCGGCCAGTTGTGGGGCGATGCATCCTATGGCAAATGGATTTTGGCGAACCAAGCCGTGCCGGCCGAGGATCCCTGGATGCCGTTGGCCGCCGGAATGCGGCTGTTCGACTCGGCCTGGCTCAGTCAAGTGATCTTTGCCCGGGGCCACTCGCTGGGCGGCGCTGAGGCATTGTCCTTTCTGTTTGCGGCGACCGTGCTGGCCGCGCACTTGACCCTGGCGCGGGCGTTCTATCTGCAGACTCGCAGCCTGTTGGCCGCGCACGTCGGCGTGTTGTTGGTCGTGGCGGTCAGTCACAGCCGTCTGCCGGAGGCCCAATCCGACATCTTCGGCATGCTGTGTCTGGCCGTGTTGTTGTGGTTGCTGGTGAGGGACCGAGTGGCCGAGGCCGGCGCATCCGCGAGCGACGCGGGGTCGCGCCGCGGTCGCTGGACGTTGTGGCTGGGGATTCCGCTGCTGCTGGCGATGTGGGCGAACCTGCACGGTTCGTTTGTTTGGGGGCTCTTGGTGCTGGTTTGCTGGGCAGTCGGGGTTGTGGCCGACACGGTGTGGCGGCAGCGAGGTCTCCGCGGCTTGGCCGCAGACGCGGCGGTGCGGCGCTGGGTCTGGCTGAGCGAATTGGCGTTGGTCGCCAGCTGCCTGAATCCCTACGGCGTCCAGCTGGTGCTGCACAACGCGTGGTTTGCCGATTACCGGCAGTTGCAGGATTTGGAGGCCTGGCAGCCGCTGGTGCTGCTCAAGCCGGGCGGGCGGGAACTGGTGGCGTCGCTGCTGGTCGCGATCCTGGTGTTTCGCCTGAGCCGCCGAAAGGTGGCCGTCGCCGACGCGTTGTTGCTGGTCGCCTTCAGCTTCGTTTTCGCCGGCGGCGTGCGGATGGCGTGGTGGTACGCCGCCGTTTTCGGCGTCGCCGTCACACCGCACTTGGCCGATCTTGGGACGCGCTGGGCGAGGCTGATTCCCGGGCCGCTCCTCGCGACACAGGATGCGCAAGGCCGCCCCCGATTCCGCTGGGCAGCCGGCAAAACCTTGGGTTGCACGGTCATGACACTGGGCTTGCTGTGGATCTGCTTCGCGCTCTCTCCGGCCTGGTCGGCGTTGGTCCGAGGGCAACCCCGCTCGCCCGAGCGGCTGTACGGCTACGGGACGCCCTGGAAACTGAGTGGTTACCTCCGCGAGCAGCCGCCGGAAGGCCAGGTGTTTCATCCGCACTGGTGGGGCGATTGGCTGATTTGGGACGGTCCGCCGCGCCTGCGGCCTTTCTTGACCTCGAACTTGCACCTGGTGCCGCCGAAGGTGTGGACCGAGTACCGCATTATTCGCGAAACGCGGGCCGGCTGGGACAAGGTGATGCTGCGATACGGCGTCCGGACGGCGGTCTTGGACCGGCATCGGCAGAAGACGTTGCAGCGTTATCTGCGGCAGTCGGACGACTGGCAAGTGCTGTACGAGGACGAATGGGGGCTGGTCTTCGGCCGCACGGAGGGCAAGCCGTCGGCGGGGCGGAAGAACGAAGAGACGGAACAGGGGGTGCAGTTCGATGAATGACACCAACCAGACCCAAACGAAGCGTTCCTGGCAAGGCTGGTGGTTCTTGGCGGCCCAGCCGCTGGTGCTCGCCGCGCTGGCCGCGGCGGCAGTCTCGGGTTCGCGCGAGTTCGACCGCGAGTGGCGGGTGCCGCCGCTTCGCGAACAGCCGCTCCGCATCCGGCCGTTGTACGACTGCCCGGATGTGGTGTCCGATGAGCAACTGCGCCGGGCGTTGCTCAAGCTGCGTCCGCGGCTGTCCGGTCCGAAGACGCTGTTGGCGGACGTAGATCACGCGCTGCGTTGCTGGGGCCCGGAGGCCACGTTTGACGATCCACAGTTTGTTTCCGGTGCGGACCTGTTGGGTCTGCTGACGGATCACCGCCGGTTCGCCGAACTGTACGGCCCCCAGGAACGGCCGGCGTTGCATGACACGCCTTTCGGCGTCTGCTGCCGCGTCAAGGAAGGCATCGCCACCACGTCGCATCCGGACCACACCTTGGCCTGCCTGAGCGAGGTCGGTACGCCGCTGTCTTGCCCGGTGGTCACCCCCAACCGCCAGACGACGCTGCGGGCGATGGTCGAGCAAACGCTGCACGACTTCAATCCCACGCAGGAAGAATACGAGTGGTCGGCCAAGGTCTTCGCCTTGTTCTTGCCGCCCACCAAGCGCTGGCAGAGCGCCGAGGGCCAGACGCTGTCATTCGACCTGCTGGCCGACCGGATCATGCGCGAGGATCTCCCGCGCGGCGTGTGCTCCGGCACCCATCGCTTGTTCACTTTGATGGCCTACCTTCGACTGGATGAAGAGCACCAGATCTTGTCGCCGGGCATGCGCCGTCGGATCGAGCAGTTCCTCAAGAACGCGAACAAGCGACTGGTGGCCCACCAGCACCAGGACGGCTTCTGGAACGTCGATTGGTATTTTGCCCCGCCGGCGAGTTCCGAGCCGACTCAAGACAGCGGAGATCAACTGCACTGGCGCATCATCGTCACCGGACATGCCTTGGAATACTGGGCCCTGGCGCCGAAACCGCTCCAGCCACCTCGAAAGGTCCTCGTCGCAGGCGCGGATTGGATCGTGCGGACGATCGAAACGCTGCCCGACGACGAACTGCGGAGGAATTTCTCGTTTCTGTCCCACGCCGTTCGGGCCCTATCGCTGTGGCGCGGCCAAGAGCCGTTTGAGGCCCTGCAAGCGCTGTCTCGCGTCGCCGGGGCGGACGCTTCGCAGGCATCGGCCGGGTAACGGTCCGGCGCCGGGTGTCGGCCGGAACAAGTCCGCGCTGTTCCGGCCCTTCGAACCGTCCGGGAACCACGTGAGCCCTCGCCGGAACGGCGCGGACTTGTTCCGGCCTACGACTGCTCCCCTTAACGCCGCTCCATCGGCACGTAGTCGGTGACGTCGTTGCCGGTGTAGACCTGGCGCGGCCGCGTGATGCGGGTGGTTGGGTCGCCGTGCTGTTCTCTCCACTGGGCGATCCAGCCGGGCAGCCGGCCGATGGCGAAACAGACCGTGAACATGTTCGTGGGCAGGCCAATTGCGCGCAGCAGAATGCCGCTGTAGAAGTCCACGTTGGGATACAGCTTGCGGTCGACGAAGTACGGATCCTCCAGCGCCAATTCTTCCAGCTTCCGGGCGATGTCCAACAACGGGTCCTGGCGGTTCAGCTTGGCGAACACGCGGTCGCAGCACTCGTGCAGGATCTTGGCCCGCGGGTCGTAATTCTTGTACACCCGGTGACCGAATCCAAACAGCCGGAACGGGTTCGTCTTGTCCTTGGCCGCTTCGATACATTCCTTCGGCGAGAGGCCGCCCGCGTGAATCCGTTCCAGCATCTGGACCACCTCGACGTTGGCTCCCCCGTGCAGCGGTCCCCACAACGCACAGACTCCGGCCGCGCAGGAGGCGAACAGGTTGGCTCTCGCCGAGCCGACCGTGCGGACGGTCGAGGTGCTGCAGTTCTGTTCGTGGTCGGCGTGCAGGATGAAGATCAAGTTCAAGGCGTCCTCGACCTCCGTAGTCACGATGTACTGCTGGTAGGGAATGGAGAACATCATGTGCAGAAAGTTGGCGCAGTAACGCATCTTCGGGTCGGGGTAGATGAACGGCAAGCCGCGCGACCGGCGGTAGGAAAACGCCGCGATCGTGCGGACCTTGCTAATCAGCCGTGCGGCGGCCGCCGTCAGGGCCTCCGTGTTCTCCAAGGCGAAGAATTGCTGATGGTAACACGCCAGGTTGCTCAATGTCGCCGACAGAATCGCCATCGGCGGAGCGTCGACGGGAATGTGATCGAAGTGGTGCTTCAAGCCTTCGTGCAACAACTCGTTCTCCGTCAGCTGTTCGCTGAAGGCGCGTAGTTCCTCGTGCTTCGGCAGGCGGCCGAAAATCAGCAGCCAGGCGACTTCGACAAAGTTGGGATTGTCGGTGAACTGCTCGATCGGAATGCCCCGATAGCGCAAGATGCCTTTGTCCCCGTCGATGTACGTGATCGAACTCTGGCAGGTTGCCGTGTTGCCCAGAGCCGGATCGAAGGTGATCATGCCGGTTTGGTCTCGCAGCTTGGTAATGTCGACCGCCGCCTCGCCATCCGTTCCCACAAGGACGGGCAGTTCGATCCTCTTGTCACGAAATGTCAGAATGGCTTTTTCGGACATGAATATCCTCCTTTGAGGGTGTGTTCTGACAGCGTCTCTCCGGGAGAGGTGGATGCTGGGCATAGTGTAGCGGGCGGTGATAGGATTGCTCAAGCGGCAGGGGGGCGAATTGCCTTGGATTGTGGTAGACTTCCAGGGCGGCCAGCGGGGCGGAGCTTTCCGCCCGCTTTAAGTGGCTGCGAGGCACGTTTTTGGGGAGGCCCAAGGGCTATGAAACGCTGGGAGTCGCTGGAAGGTTCGCCGATCCCTTTGGGGGCCTCGTGGGTCGAAGCCGAGAGTGCCTACAACTTCGCCATCTACTCCAAACACGCCGAAAAGGTGACCCTGGTCTTCTTCGGCGACGATTTGGTCAAACCGGTCTATCGGTACGAATTTGAGCACCTGCGGAACAAGACCGGCCCCATCTGGCACTGCCGGATTCCGCAGGCTCTGCTGGCGGGCGCGCGGTTCTACGCGTATCAGATCGACGGTCCGAAACCCGGACCGGGATTCGAGTGGCACATGTTCGATCCGGAGAAATTGCTGCTGGACCCCTATGCCCGCGACGTTTATTTCTCGCCGGAGTTCGACCGCGAGGCCGCTCGGCGCCCAGGCTCCAACTGGGGCCGTGCCCCGTTGTCTGTCCTGGATTCGCGCGAACCACCGTTCTGTTGGGAGCACGAGCCGCCGCTGCGCCATCAATCCGATCTGGTTATCTACGAAATGCACGTCCGCGGCTTCACGCAGCGTGAGAACTCGGGCGTGGCGTCCCAACGACGGGGCACGTTTGCGGGCGTTATTGACAAGATCCCGTACCTGCAGCAGCTGGGCGTCACCGCCGTCGAGTTGATGCCGGTGTTCCAATTCGATCCTCAGGAGGACAACTATTGGGGCTACATGCCGCTCAGTTTTTTTGCTCCCCACGACGCGTATTGCGTCGATTCGGAAAGCCGTCACCAGCACTTGGAGTTCTGCGAAATGGTCCAGGCGTTGCACCGCGCCGGGATCGAAGTCATCTTGGACGTGGTCTACAACCACAGCGGCGAGGGCGACGATCGCGGGCCGGCGTACAGCTTCAAAGGGATCGACAGCACGACGTATTACTTGCTGACCGGCGATCCCCAAGCTCCCTTCGCCAATTACTCGGGCACGGGGAATACCTTGCACACGTCCAACCGGGCCGTGCGGCAATTGATCCTGGACAGCTTGCGGTATTGGACCAAGGACCTGCACGTCGACGGATTCCGCTTCGATCTGGCCAGCATTTTCCTGCGGAATGCCGACGGTTCGATCAACACCGAAGATCCCGCCTTGTTCGGTCAAATCGCCGCCGATCCTGATTTTGCCGACGTGCGGCTGATCGCCGAACCGTGGGACGCGGCCGGCGCGTACCAATTGGGCCGCCTGTTCCCCGGTTTCCGCTGGATGCAGTGGAACGGCGCCTACCGGGATGCCCTGCAGAAGTTCGTCAAGAGCGACCCCGGCATGGTTGCGGACCTGATGACCCGGCTCTACGGCAGCAACGACTTGTTCACCGACGAGCGGAAGTATGCCTTGCGCCCCTTCCAGAGCATCAACTACATCACCTCGCACGACGGCTTCACCTTGTACGACCTCGTCTCCTACGGCCACAAACAGAACTGGGCGAACGGGCAAGACAACCTGGACGGCCACGATGACTTCAGCTGGAATTGCGGCTGGGAAGGCGATCACGGCGCGCCCGAGGCGGTGCTCAAGTTGCGGCGGCGCCAGGTGCGGAACTTCTTCGCCCTGCTGATGCTGTCGGCGGGCGTCCCGATGTTCCGGATGGGCGATGAGTTCCTGCAGACGCAGGGCGGCAACAGCAATCCCTACAATCAAGACAACGAAACGTCGTGGCTCGATTGGAGCCGCCTGGATCAGAACCCGGATATCTTCCGGTTCTTCCAGAGGATGATTGCCTTTCGCAAAGCGCATCCCTCGCTGGCTCGCTCCCGCTTCTGGCGCAACGACGTCCGCTGGTACGGCGTCGGCCGCCCCCCGGACCTGTCCTGGAACTCGCGTTCGCTGGCCTTCTGCTTGCACGGAGCCGCCGTCGACGACGCCGACATCTATGTGATGATCAACGCCTACTGGGAGCCCCTGGAATTCGGCATCCACGAAGGCTTGCCCGGCAACTGGCGGCGGGTGGTGGACACGTCGTTGCCCAGTCCCGAAGACATCGTGCCCGAGGACCATGCCCCCGCCGTCCGCTCCCGCTCCTACCACGTTCCGGGCCGGTCCGTGGCAGTGCTGGTGCGGCAGTAGCCCGGCTGTTCCGAGCAGCCGGATTTCTTTGCGGCCTGGGTCGTTAACGTTGCGGAATACAGTGCTGTCGGTCCAATGTTGAACCACCGCACCGGGGCACTTGCATTGATGGCAGACGCGGAGCACAATATCTCGTTTTGGCTTGGGGGCCATTTGGGCTTCCGGGACAACCAACACAACTGGAGCAGCCGGTGTCGCTAGATTCGAGTTCCGAGCCGGGCCGGACCCCGTACCTGGATCGGTGGCAGATTTCCTTCCTTGACGCAACAGGTAAGTGCAGCATGGCCGAGAAAGCCCCTTGGATTACGTATCGTCCGCAGTTGAAAGTCCTGGATTGCACCCTCCGCGACGGGGGACTGGCCAACAAGCATCAGTTCTCGGACGAATTCGCACGGGCGGTGTACGAGACCTGCCTGGCCGCCGGCATCGACTACATGGAAGTCGGCTACAAGAACACGCCGCGGCTGTTTCCCAAGGGGGAATTTGGGCCTTGGAAGCACTGCGACGAGGAAGACCTGGCGCGCGTGTTCGGCCAACACGACGAACAGAAGACGGGCTTGAAGCTGGCGGCGATGGCGGACGCCACCAAGAGCGATTGGAGAGAGCAACTGGTGCCTCGCGAGCAAAGCGTGCTGGACATGATCCGCGTGGCCTTTTACGCGCATCAGGTGTCCGAGGCCGTGCAGATGCTCCAGCATGCCCACGAGTTGGGCTACGAGACCAGCGCCAACTTGATGGCCGTGTCGAACATCAGCGAAATCGAAATCGACACGGTGCTGGAGGCCATCGGGCCCACGCCGGCGCAGGTGTTGGTGATTGTGGATAGCTTTGGGCATCTGTACCGCGAGCAGATCGACATGCTGTACCGGAAGTACGCGCAGGCGATGAGCGGCACCGGCAAGGAAATCGGCATCCATGCGCACAACAACCTGCAGTTGGCGTTCGCCAATACGATCGAAGCCATCATCATGGGCGCCAACCGGGTCGATGCCACGATGGGCGGACTGGGACGCGGGGCGGGCAACTGCCCGATGGAGCTGCTGCTGGGCTTTCTGCGGAACCCAAAATTCAAGCTGCGGCCGGTGGTCAAGCTGCTGCAGGACCACATCGAACCGCTGCGC
>Ga0302237_1002613_pt1 | contig 10937 bp, 9 predicted proteins | sample AAG_UR_Ala_MG_FD_193530 | JGI IMG/M metagenome (GOLD analysis project Ga0302237, IMG submission 193530) | Enriched activated sludge microbial communities from anaerobic digester in WTTP, New Holstein, Wisconsin, United States - AAG_UR_Ala | ecosystem: Engineered > Bioreactor > Anaerobic >...
AAGGGCTAGTCGCCTGATCTCATGCGCGTGTTGGTGACTTAGAGAAACCAGTGGTTCGAGGTGTTGGCCGGAAGCAGTTTGCCTGGTTCTTGCCAACTCAGCGGAACGGTCTGTCGAACGACCAACTGGAGTCTGGGTGTGCTTGGCATGTGGGCTGCCAGCGCGATGGCGAAACGGGAGACGAGCGTCAGCCGGGCAAATTGCCAGTCGCCGGGGGTCTCCCAGCCAGGCGCTGGAAAGGAGATCTCCGGGGGGCGATCGCGATTCCAAGTGATCGCGAAGCTGTCCAACGGGGTAGACAGCCCCGTTCCGTAGGCTTTCAAGAAGGCCTCCTTCAGTGTCCACCATTGGTAGAACGCGAGTCGTTGCTGATCGCATGGCAGGCTCTCCAACACGCCGACCTCCGACGCGTGGAAGTAACGGCGAGCGACGCTCAGTCCGTCCCGTTCTTGCTCGCAGTCCTCGGCGTCGACTCCGACCGCGCGCTGAAAGCCCACGGCGCACACCGCCAGCGCGCGCGTGTTGGACAGATTGAATTCCAGCGGCAGGCCGTCGGGAGCGATCAGGCAGGGCTTTCCATAGGAATTGCGCCGGAACGCAAGCTCGCGCGGATGACGTCCCGTGTAGTGCGCCAACACCGTGCGCAGCAAGGCTCGACTGACGAGGAATTGAAGCCGGGCATGCTCGACGACAAACCGTTGCTCGCGTTGCGACTCGTCGGGCGACAGCAGCGCGCGGTAAGCGTTCTGCAGTCGCGGGTCCGTGGTCTTGTCCAGGAACACGTACCACAGGTCGACCTGAGCGGGATTCCGCACATCCGTCGGCGTCATCTACAGTCCTCGCCTGGAGCCGTTCCGAGAAGGTCCTGGGCCCCGCATTGCCGATAGGCCCATCTACCGCTCAACGAAGTGGAGGACCAGAATTGCCGACTCCGAGTCCCAGGTACCATCCCCGTTGGCGGCCCGTGCCTCGAAACGGTTCTCGCCGGGCACCAGGCCAACGGCCAAAGAGCGGCGCACGACGCCGTCCTGCGATTGGCCGTTTTCCGAATCCGCGATGGGGCTCCCGTTGTGCATCAGCCACGGTCCCGAAACACCGCCACCCCGGTCGCGCACTTCCAGCTCCAGCGTAACTTCGCTTTCGGTGAGCGCCTGGGAGGGTTCCGGGGCCACGATTCGCACCTCGGGCGGCGCCGACTTGTCCAAGTCCACGTCCGGCAACGGCCGCTGGCTGTCCCGCAGGAGGGCCAACAGTCCAGGGCGATAAAGCAGCTTGGACAGTCGTTCCAGGGGTACGGAGTCGCGGTCGGCGCCGAGACGGCATCGGACTTGCTGCCGGCCGCCGGGCGAGCCGTCGAAGAGACCTTCACGCGTGCTGACCAGCCAGTCACGCCCTCGCGCCAGTGCGATGAATCGCCCCACCACATCCCCCGCCGCAACGTCCCACAGTCTCGCGTAGCCGTCACTGGAGCCGGCCAGCACCTGCCGGCCATCGGGGCTCAGCGCGACGGAACTGACGGAGGCCGAATCGCCCGACAGCGTCCGCAATCGCTCCCCGCCGGCCGCCTCCCAGAGGATGACCGTCCCGTCGGTCGAAGCGGTGAGCACCTGCTGGCCATCCGCATCGAAGGTCACCGACTCGACGCCGCTCTTGTGCCCTGCCAACGTGTGCAGAGGGTCACCGCTTTCCACGTCCCAGAGGATGGCCGTCTTGTCCTCGGATCCCGTCAGCACCTGCCGCCCATCGGCACGGAAGGCGACGGACGTGACCCAGCCTCGATGCCCCCGATAGCGCCGGACTTCCTCGCCACTGGCCGCATCCCAGAGGATCGCTGTCCGATCCCACGAGCCGCTCAGCACGCGGCGGCCATCCGGGCTGAAGGCCACCGAGGTCACCGGTGCCGGCGCCTGGAAAGTCTTCAGTCGTGTGCCCGTCGCCGCGTCCCAGAGGCGAATCGTCTGATCTTCCGAGCCGGTCAAAACCTGCCGGCCATCCGCACGCAAAGCGACGGAGGAAACGACCCATGCATTTCCCGTGAACGTTTTGAGTCTCTCGCCGCTGGCCGCATCCCACAGGATGGCTGTTTTGTCTCTCGAACCGCTCAGCACCTGTCGGCCATCGGAACGGAAGGCGACCGACGTGACGGCGCTCGTATGCCCCGCCAGAATCCGCAGCGGGGGGCTGCGGTCCGCCTCCCAAAGGGCGACCGTCCCGTCGATCGAGCCGATCAGCATCTGCCGCCCATCCGGACTGAATGCCACGGACCGGATGCCAGCCGCGTCTCCCGGTGCAAGCATCATTTCGGGAAACCGCGGGCGGCGGGACGGGATCGCGATCCGGACGAACCAACCGCTGCGCAGCAACAACTCGTGTTCGACAACCTGATCGTCCGAGTACTGCACCGTATAGGGCCGTCGGCGCAAACGCTCGGAATCCAAGCCGGAACAGGTGTACCGCAGTTGAGTCCCCAAGTCTCGTCCATTGACGAGCACTTGTTCGCCCCAAGGGAGTGAGAACTCGACGTCAGCACGCCCGTCGGGCACTTGGCCTTGGTCCCGTCCGGCATCGTCTTGCGCTGCGTCGATCCGCAGCACGAGCAACCACGGAGATCCAAGAACCAACGCCACCATCAGGCAACGGAGAGAACGAAGGTCGGGAACGCCACGCAAAGCTGGCTCCTCCGGAAAGACGAATTGATTGGGCAGACGCCACCCACCTAGCCTACTTTGGCCGCGTCGCGTGTCAACCGTTGGCCGCAACCGGCTTCGGCTCAGCCGCCGGGGGCGACTCCTTCACTTTCCGCTTCTCCAGTTCCCTCTCGGCGCGTTGCAGCAGGCTTTTCGCCTCCCGAGCTTGGAGGGTGTCCGGAGCGGCGTCAAGTGCCTTTTGGCACGAGTCCCGCGCCTTCTCGAAATCCTGCTGGGCAAAGTAGCATCGAGCTTTCGTCGCATGCACTTCCAGCAGTTGCTCACCTGCGAGTCCGGGGAGGGCCAGCGCTTTATCAAGTGCCGCGTGCGCCTCGTCGAGCTTCTGTGTCTGGAGCAACTTCTGCGCTTCAGCCAGCAAGAGGCGGACTTCGTACTTGCTTTTCAAGCCCGCCTTGTTCTCCGCATCCAAGGCCACGATTTCCTGCGACCACTTTTCGACTTCCTGGGCGAGAGTCGGGTCCGGCATCGCTTGCGCAAGCTTGGTCCGAGCATCGATCATCTGGTCCAGCAGTTTTGCACGGTTCAGACCCTGGGCCGAGTCCAGTTGGCCCTTGACCGTGGCGACCGTTTCCTGAGCTTCCGCCATGGGGCCGAAACGCTGGATCATTCCTTGAATTTGTGACGTCTTCGCGCTCCCTGGAGCAGCCTCAAGGGCTTTTTTCAGGCAAGCCACGACGCCGACAAAGTCTCGCAGATAGAAGCCACACTCAGCCTGGGCAAAATAGGCGTCCTGCTTCATCTCGCCGCTGATCCCAGCCAGACTCGAAGCTTTTTCGTAGATCGCCTTGGCTTCGTCAAACTTCCGGTTCCCCTTCAAATCGGAAGCCTCGGCCATGAGTTGGCGGAACTGATATTTGACCTTCAACCCGGCTTGGTTGTCCGCGTCCAGCGCGATGATTTCGCCCGTCCAAGCTTTGATGTCGGCGTGTTCGTTGCCAAGCTTGTCGTAGGCCGCGATCAGTTGGTCCAAGAGATTGGCTCGGTCGAGTCCCTGCGAGCCGGCCAGAGCGGCCCGCATCCGGATGATCGCTTCATGAGCGGTGACGAATTCTGTGAGATGCTTGACGTACTCCTCCGGGCCACCGGGACGATAGCCGGTGCGGGCGATCAGCTGGCCTTCGGCGTCCAACACCAGAATCGTCGGAAAGCCCTGGACCTGGAATCGCTTGGCAAGCTCTTGGTTTTGAGTCTTGAGTTCTTCCGGAAGTTGCTTCTGGCGCGGAAAGTCCAACTCGACCAGAACGAATTTCTGAGGTGCTTCTTTCTTGAAGACTTCCTGATCGAAGACTTCCTGCTTGAGCCGGATGCACCAGCCGCACCAGTCGGAGCCGGTGAAGTCCACCAGGAGCAGCTTGTTCTCCGCTTGGGCCTTGGTCTCGGCGCCCTCGAAGTTGGTCTGCCACAAGCTTGCCTCATCACCGGCGAGCCCGGTGAGCGTCAGAAGGGAAGCCAGGACAACAGCCGCCCCAGCGAAGAACGAGCAATTACGTCGAAACATGGGCAACTCCATGGAAATAAAGGAAAGTCAACCGCGAACATTAAAGGTTAGTCGTCCACCCGTCGGCCAACAAGGTGGGGCAATCCAGCGGACTTGGTGACCTTGGGACGGACATGTCTGCGGGACGCCGGTCCGCGCGGGCACGAAGCCGAACGTGATTCCAGGCTGCCGCATTACGCATCTTGCGTTGCGCACGATGCGTAATTTGCACTCTGTGTTACGGGAACGTCCCAGTCTCAGCCGCGTGCGGTATAGTATCAGCGAGTGATCGCTGCAATTTCGGGCGATTTTCGACGAATACTTGGAGTGGCCCGCAGCCATCGGACTGATCTCATGTTCCGCAGACTGAAACGCTGGCTTCCGTTCCGCTCGCCGTCCGACGAGGACTACCGCCGGGAGCGAGACCGTCTGTTGGACCGTGCGCCGCTGCCCGTGTTCTGGCTGTTCGGCAAGACCGGCAGCGGCAAGACGTCGATCGTCAAGTACCTGACGGGCGCGGAGCGGGCGGAAATCGGCGGCGGGTATCGGCCCCAGACGCAATGCTCGCAGCAGTACGATTTTCCCTCGGCCGATGCGCCGCTGGTGCGTTTTCTGGATACCCGCGGGCTGGGCGAAACACGCTACGATCCAGCCGAGGACATTCAACAATTTGCCTCCTCGGCGCACGTGGTGATCGTCACGGTGCGAGCCATGGATCATGCGCTGGCGGAGATCGTCGAGCCGCTGCGAGCCATCCGCAAAGCGGCGCCGCTACGCCCGGTCCTGCTGGCGCTGACCTGTCTGCACGAGGCGTACCCCGGCCAGCAGCACCCGCAACCGGACCCGTTTGGCTCGTCGTCGCTGCCCGATTCATTGCCGCCGGACTTGCAGCGGAGCCTCGCCGCGCAGCAGGAGCGCTTCGCCGGTCTTGTGGATTCCGTTGTGCCGGTGGACCTCACACGGCCCGAGGATGGCTTTGACGAGCCGGAATTCGGCGGCGATCGGTTGAAGACCGCGCTGCTGGCCATGCTGCCGGCGGCTTTTCGGCAGACGCTGCTGACGCTGCACGATTCGATGAAATCGCTGAAGGACCTCAACGACCGCCGCGCCCTGCCGCACGTGATCGGGCACAGCATGCTGGCCGCCTCGGCCGCCGCCGTACCGCTGCCCTGGGTGGACATCCCCGTAGTGACCGCGATCCAATCGCATCTGGTGTACCGCCTGGCGGGCATTTACGGCCAGCCACTGGACGTGCGCATGCTGCTGGAGATGGCCGGGCCGATCGGCGGGCGGTTGTTGGCGCGGCAGGTCGTGCGCGGGACCTTGAAGTTCATTCCCGTCCTGGGCGTGGCCGCCAACGCTGCACTGGCCTATGCCTATACCTACGGGCTGGGCAAAGCATGCGGCTGGTATTTTGGCCAGGTCCGGCAGGGCAACGCGCCGTCGGCTCAGGATTTGGAGCGAGTGTGGCACGACCAATTGACGCAGGCGGCGCAAGCGTGGAAAAAGCACCGGAGCGCGTAGGCCGCGAGGGAACAGATGCGGGATTTCCGTGGTTACGCCAGCAGCCGGTTGACGCTGTCCAGCAGGCGATCCATCGCGAACGGTTTGCGGATATAATCGTCCACTCCCAGCATTTCGGCGTACGCCTTGTGGCGGCTGCCCTCATTGGCCGTGACCATGATGATCCGCATGGGCACCGGGCGCGTGCGGCGCAGCCGTTCCAGCACCAGAAAACCGCTGCGTTTGGGCATCATCATGTCGAGGATCATCAGGTCCGGGTCCTCGCGCTCCGCCAATGCCAGCCCCTGGTTGCCATCGCGCGCGACCAGGATCTCGTACCCCTTGGCTTCCAGCGCGTACCGCATCGCCTCGATGATCTCCGCATCGTCATCCACCAACAGAATTCGTTTCGATTCCTGCCGCTCGTCCGACTTCTTGCTTTCCTTGGTGACGTTCTCGGCCATCGGTTTCCAATCCTCCGCTAGGGACTACGAGGGTTCTCTGCTCTGGAATTATGACCTTTTCATTATTACCGCAAATCGATCCGGACGGAATATCGGGGACGCTGACGCTGAGAGGCACGGCTTCACGACCCATCCCTCCAATAGGGTGGAAATCGTGTCTCAACTTGGGCTTTGTCAGCACAAAGTAGGCAGACTCTAAACTGACATGGCAACGCAATACTGTAAACTAAAAGCTCGAATCTTCGCTCCAATCGGGGTACTTTTAACGGTTTTCTCGTCGCTTTCTCAGAAAGGTGTCAGTCATGTCTCGCAGGGTTGCACACACGGGTTTCACTCTGGTGGAACTGCTGGCGGTCATTGCCATTATCGGCATTTTCGTCGCTCTCTTGTTGCCTGCGATTCAAGCCGCTCGCGAATCCGCGCGGCGGACGCAGTGTACCAACAACCTGAAGCAGATCGGCATCGCGTGCACTTAAGGAAATTGCGTGGTATCGCTGGGCCCTGTTGTGAATTCGGTTTTGGGTTATGCTTGTCTCCCTTGAAGTTTCCTTTGTTGTGTTGAGGAGAGGAAGATCGTGGGAGATGTCCAGATGGATGGACCGGAGGGACCGCGTGTGACGGGTCCGGAAGAGATGGCCGACTGGTTTCATGCGGAGATCGGCGGTCTCAGAATGGATTACTTGGGGGCACGACGATCGTGAGCCGAACGCAACGTTCCTTGTCCGCGCAGCGCGGTTCATCCTTGCAGAACCTGATCATTCGGGCTTCGGCCGGGACGGGGAAGACTTTTCAGCTGTCGAACCGTTTCCTAGCGCTTGTGCGGCGGGGGGTGGCGTGCGAGGCGATCTTGGCCACGACGTTCACGCGCAAGGCGGCCGGCGAGATTCTGGACCGCGTCATCGGACGATTGGCCGAGGCGGCCTGCGACGCGCGGAAGCGCGGGGAATTGGCTCGCTTTACCGGGGACGAGGCTTGGAGCCGCGAGGCGTGCCTGGACACGCTCCAGGCCGTCATGCGCTCGCTGCACCGGCTGCGGGTCAGTACGCTGGACAGCCTGTTTGCCCAGATCGCCCGCAGCTTCGGACTAGAACTCGGCTTTCCCTTCGGCTGGCAGATCGTCGAGGAGTTGATGGACAAGCGGCTGCGGGGCCGCGCCATCGACGCCGTGCTGACGTCGAGCGACGGGGCCCAGTTGCGGACGCTGGTACACCTGCTGACCAAGGGCGAAGCCGCCCGCTCGATCAGTCGGCTGATCCGCGACACGGTCGATGAGATGTACGACCTGTTCCAGGACACGGCGGAGGATGCCTGGCACAAGGTGCCACGGTACAAGCCCCTGGACGAGGCGCAGCTGGCCGCGACGCTCGAAGACTTGCGGGCGGCGGAACTGCCTGACAGCCGGATGAGCAAGGCTCGCGACGAGGATTGGACGCGCGCGGAGGCGGGCGACTGGGACGAGTTCCTGAAGAAGGGCCTGGCCGGCAAGGTTGCTCAAGGCGAATCGGTCTTTTACCGCAAGCCCATCCCGGAAACGGTCGTGGCCATCTATCGGCGGCTGCTCGATCACGTGAAGGCGGAACTGGTGGGCCGCGTCGCGGCCCAGACGGAAGCCTCCTACGCGCTGCTGCAGATGTTTCACGTCGAATACCAGCGGCTGAAGAACGGCTACCGCGCGCTGCGCTTCGAGGATGTGACCCGCCGCCTGGCGAACGTCGGCCAAGCGGTCGATCTGGGCAGTTTGAGCTTCCGTTTGGACTCGCGGATCGATCATCTGCTGCTGGACGAATTCCAGGACACGTCGCCGCAGCAGTGGCGCGTGATCCAGCCCTGGGCCCAGCGCGTGACGGGCGGCGCCGAGGGAACGTCGTTCTTCTGCGTGGGGGACGTCAAGCAGGCGATCTACGGCTGGCGGGGCGGGATCGCGGAGATCTTCGACGCCATCGACCGGCAGTTGCCCAGACTGACGCCGCAGAGTTTGAACACCAGTTTCCGTTCATCGCAGCCGGTGATCGACGCGGTCAACCACATCTTTGCGCACATCACGGAGCATCCCAACCTGGGCCGCGCGGAGCCGGCGGTGCAGCGCTGGTCGGAGCGATTCGAGCGGCACACGACGCAGCGGCAGGAGCTGGCCGGCTACGTGGAACTGGCCACGGCTCCGGCGGCGGGTGAAGAGGAATCGCAGCGGGAAGCTACTTTCCATGCCGCCGCTGCATGGATCGCAGAATTGGTCGATCAGGCTCCTGGCCGCAGCATCGGCGTGTTGATGCGCCGCAACGACGGCGTGGCGCGGCTGATCTACGAACTGCGCAAGCTGGACGTCCCCGCCAGCGAGGAGGGCGGCAATCCGCTGACCGATTCGGCGGCCGTGAACTTGGTCCTGTCGCTGCTGCGGATCGCCGATCATCCCGGCGACACGGTGTCCCGCTTTCACGTGGCGCATTCGCCCTTGGGAGCGACCGCCGGCCTGGAGGATTACCGCGACGACGCGGCGGCGCGGCGCGTGTCGCTGCAAGTCCGCCAAGCGCTGGTCCAACACGGCTACGGCGCGACGATCCAGGGTTGGACCCGAGCCTTGGCCCCGCACTGCAGTCGCCGCGAGCTGAGCCGTCTGGAGCAATTGGTCGAGAAGGCGTACGACTTCAACGCCACCGCGACGCTTCGGGCGGACGAGTTCGTCGCTTTCGTCGAAAGCACGAAGGTCGCGGATCCCATTCCGGCCGACGTCCGCGTGATGACCATTCATCAGGCCAAGGGCCTGCAATTCGACATCGTCGTGCTGCCGGAATTGGACGGCGATATCGTCGGGCAACCCGACCTGGTGGTGACGCACCGCGACGATTGCACGCTGCCCGTAGATTGCGTCTGCCGCTACGCCAGTGCGGACATTCAACAGCTGCTGCCGGCTCCGTTCCAGCGGATGTTCGAGGATGCCACCGACCGGGCGGTGACCGAGTCGCTGTGCGTGCTGTACGTGGCCCTCACGCGGGCCATCCACGGCTTGTATGCCATCATTCCGCCGTCGACGGACAGCGAGCGGAACGTGCCGCGCACGCAGGCCGGCTTGTTGCGGGCCGCGCTGGCCGGCGCGGCTAGGGCGGCACCCGCGAAGGTGCTGTACCAGCACGGAGATCCGCAGTGGTACCTGGCCGGGGGGGAGGCGGCGGGCGAAAAGCTCGCGGGGGTCACTGAAGCTCTCGGAACTTCTCGGAGACCTACGGTCGCCGGTTTCGGCGGGGTCGGAGACCCGCGCCGAGCGCCGGCGGAGGCGAGTTGCCCGGAGATCGCGGTGCGGTTGGCCCCGCTGGCCGGCGGCCGGCGGCGCGGCTGGGAGCGGGCCCGCCCTTCCGGCTTGGAAGGCGGCACGATCGTCTCGCTGCAGCACCTGCTGGCCCCTTCGCGAGCGGCCGCGTTTGCCCGCGGCGAATTGGTTCACGCATGGATGGAGCAGATCCGCTGGATCGAAGACGGGACGCCCGGTCAGGCCCAACTGATGTCCGTCGCTCAAGACGTGTTGGCCGACGCGCCGGCCGCGAGCGTGGATGTGCAGGCGGAACTGGCCCGCTTCACCGCCCAACTGGCTTCACCGCTGGCCGTCGAGATGCTCTCGCGACGGCGTTATGAGAATCTCCGGCGCGTCGGCTTCTCCGCGGCCGTGGCCCAAAAACTGGCCGCCCGCCGCGTGACCGCCACGGTCCAGAACGAATGCGGTTTCGCGATCCGCGACGGCGAGCAATTGCTGAGCGGCTTCATCGACCGCCTGGTGCTGCTGGAAGAAGCCGGCCGGGTGGTGGCGGCGGAGATCATCGACTACAAGACGGACGCCTTGGACGCCCAAGACAAGCAGCAACTGTCCGGCAAGGTCGCCTTTTACTCCCCACAATTGCAGGCCTATCGGCGGGCCGTCGCGCAAATGACCAAAGTGCCGGCGGATCACATCGTCGCTACGCTGCTGTTCCTCGAAGCAGGCGTAGCCCGGCCGGTCGAGTGACCTATCGCCCCGCGCAAATCCGAGATGCCACCGATCCAAAGTAACCCGAAGCGCCAGCGAGTCGGTGTCCTTCCGAGTCCTCCCGTTTCCAAGAGAATGCAATATCATGGTGAAAATGCGGTTGTCCGTTGCCAATCGTCTGAGAGAGTGAAGCCACGACCAGGAAGCAGTTCAAGACCGACGCCCACCGAGTACACCAAGCAGCAAAGCCCGGCCAGGCAGCCGCTGTCGTCGCTGGCCTACGTCGCGGCCAATTGTTACAACGGCCTGGCCACCCTGCCGGAGGTCGATCCGGCTCGGGTGGGTGTCGTGGGCCATTCGTTCGGCGGCAAATGGGCGCTCTTTGCCTCCTGCTTCTACGAGAGTGCCCCGCCACAGATCAAGGAAGTTGGCGAAATCTGTCGCCGCGACCAGGCGAATCGTCAGTGCGGTGACGTCCGTCACCCGCAATGCGTCCGCCTCGGCCGTCAGGCGGCCGCCTTCGACCGACACGTGGGCACGGCTCTCGAACCGCACGCCATCGGGCTGGATCTGGCCGCGCAGTACCAGCGTATCGGCGTCCGCCGTTTTCAATTGCGATTCCGTGTGCGGGCTCGTCACGGGAATTCCAGCCACAAATCGCCGCACGGTTGGTAGGCGAACTGCCGCAGCGGGATGCTCATGAACTCTTGCGTCGCCGGTATTGCGGCCAATCCGGAACCGGTGGCTGGCGTCATTCCGCTCACTTGTTCCCCGAGCGATGCTCAGCCCGCGCTAGGCGCGCGTTCGGCAGCTTGGAACCCGATGGTCTTGTG
>Ga0302237_1002619_pt1 | contig 10911 bp, 6 predicted proteins | sample AAG_UR_Ala_MG_FD_193530 | JGI IMG/M metagenome (GOLD analysis project Ga0302237, IMG submission 193530) | Enriched activated sludge microbial communities from anaerobic digester in WTTP, New Holstein, Wisconsin, United States - AAG_UR_Ala | ecosystem: Engineered > Bioreactor > Anaerobic >...
TATCTGCTCACGGCCGAAGGCCGCATCGCCATTGCGGCCTTGCTCGCCGTACGCCATGCGACCCCACGCCGACTGGCGGCGTAAAATGCGCGCCGGAAAACACCACATGCGGCGATAACTGGTGTAGTAGCCCTCCGCACCGGCGGCTGCAAACGTGATGAAGTCCGCCGCGGCGGCATCCACCAAGCCCCAGCCATTGGCGTAATCTGGACCGGGATTGCCACCGTCCGCGGCCGTGTGAATCAGCACGCCCTTGGTCGAAGCACTGTGGGGTGCCATACCGAATTCGTTCTCGAAGTGTTCGATCAACAGCACGGCGGTGCCGGCGACGTTGGGGGACGACATGGAGGTGCCCGACAACAATCCGTAATCCGTATCCGAGGTCGCAAAGGATGAGAACAGCCAGGCCCCGTTCCCGACCACGTCGGGCTTGATTCGCCCATCGTCGCTTGGGCCGTAGCTGGAGAAGCTCGTGGTCACGATTTGCGACGTCGCGTACGGATCGCCAGTGATATCATTGACGGCTCCCACAACCAGTGCGTTCTTGGCGTTCTGTGTGAGACTGATGCTGTCATAGCCGGTGCCCCCGTTGCCGTCGCCGCCGGGAGCGACCGTAGGCGCCGAGTTCGGCACGAGGTACCATCCCGCACCGGACCAACCGATGGTCCCTGGGTCACCCGAGAACCACGCGACGTATGTATCGTTCGTTGAAGCGTTGCTGAACGCATCGTTGCGGTCGTTCCCGGCGCTCCACACGCTGAGAAGATCCGGGTGTCTGACCAGGACTTGATCCAAAACTCGCGCGCTGTCGTCGTATCTGCCAAAGCTGACATCCTCGTCCGCGTACAGGAAGCGATCCTCCCACCAGACGTCCACGTAGTCGCTCGGCGTGGAGAAGCCGAAGGTGGACGCCGGGTAGACGGCCCAACCCGAGACATAGCCGTAGGAGTGATTGGAGACGTCGATCAAAGCGGCATCCGCATCCATTTCCGCAAGATCGTTGGTCCACTCGCGGCTGCGCAGACTGACTTGGGTCGCCATGCCCTTCGCGGCGGCGTTCACACCCGCTGCACCGATCGTGCCCGCCACGTGCGTGGCGTGGTTGTCGACATCGCCGCTGTCGACCACCGTCGCGCGGTCGCCAAATTCCTGGTGCGTCGAGCGGATCGAACCGCCGTCCCAGACTCCCACCGTGTAGCCTTTGCCGGTCAGGTTCAGTCCTGATAAGCCGCCGGCCTGGAGCTGATCGGTGTTCGTGGTATCGGCGGCATTCACATTGCCGGGAGCCCGGATCCGCAACTCGGCCGGCGCCGGCCCGCTGGCCAAAAGCGCCATCTGTCCTCCGCTCAATTCGATCAGACCTTGCGGAGCGTTGACCAACTGCAGGGCGTCCGCGGTCGCGTTGCTGACCAAGAGGCTTACCGCCAAGTCGCCCAACGCGTCGGGTGCAAAGGCCAGAAGCCTCCGGTCCTCCAAGGGCTCGATCCTCAATCCACGCCCTCGTGGCTGCCGGCGCCGGCTTGCCGAGGTGCGATGACTTGTCGAGGAGCTGAGACGCTGAGAGCTGCGGCGGAAAGACACGGGCCACATCGTCGTTTCTCCCGATTGGAATGCACAGAGACAGAGCCCTTGGAGGGATGATCCGGAACTTCCTGGATACGCCTTCAGTATAGCAGCCCCCCTTGGCCCCTGCAACGAGAACGAACCAACCTGCGGAAAGCAGGTTAGCGAGCCCAGGTGATGCCGATGCTCGGGCCGTGGTATACGACGTCGCCGTCGTGATCGACGGAATGCGGACAGCCGTTGCCCAGCGCGTTGATGTCGCTGACGAAGTTCTTGGTGGCCAGCGCGACGCCGCTTAGCCAAATGGCGTTGTAGCCGGCACGGACCGTCCAGGCGGGGGCGAACTGGTAATTGAACTGCACCGACAGGTCGCCCAGGAAGGCCGTGGCGTTCTCTTCGGCGCTGAACGCCGCGTCGGTGGGCACCCCCCCGGGATTGACGTGAGCGACGACGTCGCTTTCCGCCCGGTCGAACAGGATCGCCCCCGTGATACTGACGTCGATCCAGGCTCGATTGTGTACCAGAAACTGAGCCAGAGCGCCAATCTGGGGGCCGAACAAATCGTTGTCGATGCGGACACTCTCCGTGTTCTCGAAGGCGCCGACGGGCGATTCTGCTTTAGGAAACGCCGGCGACTCCGTGCGATAGTCCAGTGCCTCGCGCAGCTTCATATACCGCAGGCCCACCAGACACGACATTTCGGCGCACACGTGACGGTCGCGCGGCATGCACACCCGACGGCGCAAGTTCAACTCGAAGTTGTCCAGTTGCGAAGACCAAGTAACGCAAGCCCGGCTGTTGAAGTCCAGCCCGTGAACGGGGTTGAAGAATCCGTCCGGCACCGGGTCCAGGTTCAACTCGCCTTCGGGATAGCCGAAATTCGAGAACGGCGAAAGCAGATTGCCCGTACCGTCGCTGGCATCGTAACGGACCGACGCCGAGTCCGCCCACGAGTACGAACCAATGTAGCTCCACTCGAGGCGGTACCAATCGCTGAGCGAAACGCCAATCAGGGCGCGCACGCCGGGTTCGAATTCGCCGTCCAAGTCCCCGGAAGTCAGGACCGCCTCTCTCGGGTACGTGATGATCGTGTCCGTCACCGCGCCGCCCGCATCGCGTATTTCTTCAACTTGTCGAGAAGCCCGCGCCTGATAGACCGTCGAGCCCGACTCGTCGCGGAACAACGGCAGGAAGTCCACCCTGGCGTACACGCGCGGGGCCTGGGCTGTGTGACAGTAATGTTCCCCGGCCCAACAATACGTCGGCGTCGTACACGGATCGTGCCAGAACAGGCTCCAGCCGCCGAACTCCTCCAAGCGGGGCGCCTGCGAACAGTAGGCCCCGGCACAATCGCCGCCGCACTCGCAGTCGCTCGCGATGCCGGGATGGCCAACGAACAAAAGACCGCAGGCGAGAATGGCCGTGGTGACAAAGCTAGCAGTTCGGTGAAAACCGCTATGTCTGGTCCGCATGTTACTGCCTCCCGTACCGCGTACCGGTATTTCGAGCCGTCAAAAGCCGTAAGCTTGTTTCGACGATCTTAATCGCCAAGAACAGAGTATTTGGAACGCTCGACACACCTTCGCTAATCGTTAAACTCGATCAACGGAAGAAACGCCGGAGGGCGTGGATTCCTGCGCAAAAGAAAACGCCTCCCGAAACGGGAGGCGTCTGATAGGATTCGCAGGTTTTTCCTCCGCCTTGACGGCCGGTCAGCTCTTCGTGTCCTCCGCTTTCTTTTTTTCGACCTTTTTTTCGACCTTTTTTTCGACCGGCTTTTTCTCGTCGCCCTTTTTCTCCTCGACCTTCTTGTCGATGTGCTTCTTGGCCTCGGCGTGCTTCTTCTCCACGCTTTGCTTCACCGCGCGGAGTTTCTCGGCCGCTTTTTCACGTGCTTCGCGTACCTTCTTGGCAACTTCGTCACGATGCTTGGCCACCGCCTCGCGTGCCTGCTGGCCCAAGGCGTGCATGGCCTTGCCCAGTTCGGCCTTGTCGAGTTGCCCGTCCTTGTTGGCATCCAGCTTGTCGAAGTGCGGCCGCAGCCGTTCCGGAGCTTCGCTCTTGCTCAACTTGCCGTCCTTGTCCTTGCCGGCCGCTTGCAACCGGCCGAGGATCGCGGGCGCGTGATGCGGCATCGGTCCGCGTGGTTTGGCCCCAGCCGCACCGGGTGCGCCCATCGGCAGCCGGTGACGAGCTGCGCGGGCCCAAGCTTGCCGCGCCCACGGCGATTTGCTCCAAGCGGGCGGCGCCCATGCGCCACGGGGGCCCGCCCATGCGCCACGGGGGCCCATCATCGGCGGACGCCACATGCCCGGTGGCGGTCCCGACGGGCCGCGGCCCATCGCCGGGCCTCGTCCTGCCATTGGCGGACGCCACAGGTTGGGGGCCGGTCCTCGCGGCCCGCGACCCATCATCGGCCGCCGGCCACTCATCGCCGGTGCATGGAACATCTTCATTCCCGCGGTGAATTCCTCAAGGCTCAGTTTCTGGTCGCCGTCCTTGTCCAATCGCGCGAAAATCGCCTTGGGATCGGGACGAGACTCCGGCAACGCACCAGGGGCGGCTGGACCGGGACCGGCTGGTGGGGCCGCCTTAGCTTGCGGTTCGGCTGCGTGTCGCGGCCCCCGAGCGGGTTTTGGTCCGGCCGGACCCGCGCCAAGCGGACCGACTGGTCCGCCGGGGCGAGGGCCTGGACGGCCAGTCGCCGGTCCCGGAGGACCGCCGCGAAATCCCTGCAGAGATTCGCGGAATTCCTCTGCCGTAATCGTCTTGTCGCCGTCCTTGTCGGCCCGCTTCAACATCTCTTTGACGAAATCCGGAGCCCCATCCGGTATCTCGTCCGCAGTGATTTTTCCGTCGCGATTCTTGTCCATCCGCTGGAACATCATCGGCCCGCCGGGCGGCCCGCCTCGGTGTTCGGGAGTGTCCGCTGCGGACACCTGAAAAGTGAACGTCGCGGCAGCCACCGCCGCTAGCAATCCCACCGTCGTGCTACGCATCGTCAAAAACTCCTGAAAAACAGAAAGCGTGAAAAGGTGTTGCCCGTCTTACCAGTCGATGCCCGATCGCCCCCAGCAGCAGGCCGGGCTCTGAGAGACCGAGAGATTAAACCCGGCGGGTGCGGGAGAGTTTCGGCGGCCCGAGGATTTTCTTGCCGGGTCCAAGCGGCCAGCAGAGCTGACGAGACTGGCGGCGGTGCGGGCCGCGTCGGCTTGTAGTGGGAAACCGGACGATCCGCCGGGCACGCCGGCGGGATTCAGACGGCGTCTGTCACTTGCCCCCCGCGAAGTGCCGTTCATACTGTTGGACGCAATAGCGATCCGTCATTCCGGCCAGGTAGTCGCCCACGGTCCGTGCGATGCCGGCCATTTCCGACCGGGCGCGGAATTCGGGAGGCAGCAGGGCGGGGCGGCGGCAGTAGCCGGCAAACATGGCCCGCAGCCGCTGCTGATCGCGGCGGCGGAGTTCGGTCAATCGCGGATGCCGATAGACGCGCTGGTACAGGAAGGCCTCCAGTTCCGCCTTCTGTTCCACCAACTCCGGGCTGGCTGCCATCCGATAGCCGGAGCGGCGGGCCTCGTCCGCACTCTCGAACCGCCGCTGGGCCAGGACGCGTCCCACCGTCTGCAGCAGATCCGTGACCTGGCAGTCGATCAATTCGTGGACGACGGCTTTCCGCAGCAACTCGCCGCGCAACACGCCGAACCGCTGGTGGACGCGGCCGACGACCTCGCGAATCAGCGGGATTTCCGCCAGCTCGTCCATTGTCACCAACCCCAGCTTCACCGAATCGTCCGCGTCGTGGGCGTCGTACGTGACGCTGTCGGCGACGTCGACCAGTTGTGCTTCCAGCAGCGGCGTGACGCCGGCCGCTTGCTTGTCGATGCGGGCCGCCTGGCTCTCCAGCACCTCGTAGGTCAAATTCAGGCCGGGAAAGCTTTGATACCGGGCTTCCAACTCCTCCGCGATCGTCAGCGCGTAACGATTGTGGGAAAACCCGCCGCAGTCCGCGAGGCACTCGTTCAAAGCGTCTTCGCCGGCGTGGCCAAACGGCGGATGGCCAATGTCGTGAAACAAGGCCAGGGCTTCGATCAGGTCTTCGTTCAACCGCAGCGCTCGTCCGATCGTCCGCGCGATCGAAGCGACCTCGTGGGTGTGGGTCAGCCGAGTCCGGTGATAGTCGCCCATGTCGCCCGTAAAGACCTGCATCTTGCCGCTCAGCCGCCGGTAGGCCGAGCTGTGTACAATGCGATCGCGATCGCGCTGGAACGGACCCCGGTACGGGTGCTCGGATTCAGCGTACTTCCGGCCCCGCGAATCGACACTGCGCATCGCACAGGGCGCCAGCAACACCGCTTCGCGCGCGGCGATCGTCTGCAGGCCGGGAAAAGTCGAGGTTAACGTCACATCCATGCCTATGCGTCTCGTTCGTGAGATGCTCGCATCTGAACCCAAGCATCCGCAACACTCCGGACCGCTGCCCAAAGCGGTGACAAGGCACCGCACTCCAAACCGCGCTTGCGGCGGCGGGTCGCGTTGCACCCCGTCGTCGAGCGGCAAAGCTACCTTGAACGTTACCGCGAAAATACGAACTTCATCAGGTCCTGTGTCCCCAGCGGCCGGGTCGAAACGAACGTCTCGCCGGCTGCAAAGCCGGCCGCGGCGCCGGCGATCAGGGCCGCCCCGCGAATCCGGTCGAACACGTATTCCCTGGCCGGCGGGAATTGGGTCTGGTAACAGCGGATCGCCCCCAGTTTCGTCTCCAGCGTCTCGCTGATGTCGACCGTGAAGTGGCTGCTGTAGTTGTGCAGCGTGGCGGGCTCGAAGGCCAGGCGGAAGTACAGTTGGACGGGGATCGCGTGCACCGGCAGCCCGTCGAAGAATTCGTCCCACTTCGTCAGCCGGGAATAGAACACAGCGGCGTCGGTGATCTGCATCGCCTGCCAATGGTCGGGCGAAGCCAACGGCGTCTTGTCGCCAAAGCCGATCACGACCTTGGGGCGGTGCTTGCGGAACTCCTTGGCCAGGGCCACGCGGGCCTCAAAGGAATCGAACAGCCGGCGGTTGGGCAGGTCGAGCGTCACACGCTGCCGGACGCCGAGCAATTCGGCCGCGCGCCGCGCCTCTTCCAGCCGCACGTGCGGGCCCGGCGAATGCGGCGTGGGTTCGCCGTCCGTCAAGTCGATGATGCCGACCTGGTAGCCCTGACCCGCCAGCCGCGCCAGCGTGCCGCCGCACGCGATTTCGGCATCGTCAGGGTGCGCCCCGACGGCGATCACGTCCAGGGCGGGAAAATCCTCCACGCTTACGTTCACCGATCGACGCCTCCCTCCAAGTCCGCCAATGCCGCCGGCTTGCCCGGTGGATCGTTACGCTCGCCGCTAGGCACGAGATTTTAAGGCAAAGCACCCGCCGGCAAAAGCCGCGGTCCGTTGAATTTCCGCGGCGGGGACGGTACAAAAGGCTTCAGCCCCCAGTAACCCTTGAGAGAAACCTATGCCACGCGTGCTTGTCACCCCGCCGATGTGGAACGAACGCCCCGGCAGGTACCGCGAGATCCTGGAGCAAGCGGGATTCGAGGTCGTTTATCCGCCGGCTGGCGCCGACCTGAGCCAGCCTGACCTCCTGCGCCGCTTGTTGCGGGGCGTGGAGGCCCTGCTGGCCAGCACCGAGCCGCTGACGCGCGGCATCCTGGCCGATTCCCAACTCCGCGTGGTCGCCCGCACCGGCGTGGGCTACGATTCAGTCGACGTGGCGGCGGCGACCGACCTGGGCATTGCCGTGACCATCACGCCGGGTGCGGTGGACGCCTCCGCGGCGGAACACACGATCGCGCTGCTGCTGTGCCTGACGCGCGGGCTGATCGAGCGGGATCGCCAAGTGAGAACGGGCGTCTGGAATCGCCGCGCCCTTCCGCAATTGGCTGGCAAGACATTCGGCATCGTGGGCTTGGGACGCATCGGCAAAGCGGTCGCGGTCCGGGCCCGCGGCCTGCAAATGAAGGTCATTGCTTGCGACCCGCAGCCCGACCTCGAGTTTGCCCGCCAACAGGACATCGGCTTGCGGTCCTTCGAGGATCTGTTGCGGGAAGCCGACGTGGTCAGCCTGCACCTGCCCAGCTTGCCGGAGACGGCCGACATCATCAATGCCGATTCGCTGGCGAAGATGAAACCGGGCGCCGTCCTGATCAACATGTCGCGCGGAGCGACGGTGGACGAGGCGGCGCTGGCCGCGGCGCTGCGCAGCGGGCACCTGTTCGGAGCCGGCTTGGACGTGTTCAAGCAAGAGCCATTGCCGTTGGACAGCCCGCTGCTGAGCCTCGACAACGTCGTCCTCTGCACGCATGCCGGCGGGCTGGACGAGTTCTCCGAGGTCGCCATGACCAGCATGGCGGCGCAGTCCATTGTGGACCTGTATCAAGGCCGTTGGCCGGCGCCATGCGTGGTCAACCGTACTCTGCGGGACGGCTGGAAGTGGTGAGCGGCGGATCCGAGGCATTCCTAAGACCCGTCCACGAACAACGTCACCTTTCGCGGAGAGGCGGTAGTCCCCCGCCAACCTCAGTACCTCGGCAGCGGTGCGTTCGCCGCGCCGGTTGGCGGCATCGTGGGCGGAGGCGGCAGCAAGGGCGCGGGGTTCGAGACGACCGCGCTGAACTCGCGATACCGCCGCAACAGGTCCAGCGTGGCGCGGAACTCGGGCCGTTGCGTGAGGGCTTGGTACTGCGGATCTCGCGCCACCGCTTCGTAGCGGTTGATGGCGTCCGTCACGGATGCGGCCTGCGCCTGGCCCGCCCCGGTGACGGTCTCTTGAGGCAAGGCCAGGAAGCGTTTCCAATTGTCGTCCAGCAGGGCTAGCAGCTGTTGCGATTGTTTGGCCAGTTCCGTGCGGACGGCCTGCAGTTCCGCCGCAGCGGGGGCGGCAGGCGCCGGACCAGCCGGCATGCCGGCGGCCGGGGCAGCACCGGCTGCCTGAGCCACCGGTCCCGGCGCGGAGCCACCCGTGTATTGGGCGATCGCGTTCATCAGGCGGACTGCCGACTGTGGCAATTGGGCGTTGGGAACGAGGGCCGGGCCCGCCGGTACGAACCCCGAATTGCCATAGAACGCTCGGTTCGCTCCGCCGTCCACTTGGATTGCCGTCCCATCCAGCGCGATGCCCGCGAACAGGCCGCGGCTGCGCGAGTAGGACAGGATTTCAGCGCCCAGCTGCGCGTCGGTGGCCGCCGCCGCCTGCCTTCCCACCGGTCCTGCCGCCGCCGCCGCGTCCGCGCCGATCGTGAACTTGCCGTTCATCAAGCCGCGCACGCTTTTCTGGGTCTTGAACACCAGGATCAGGTCGGAAGCCTGAATTCCCGCTTGCCATCCCAGGCTGCCGCCGGTCAGCGTGACGAACGTCGGGGGCTGCCAGACGCCGGTGCTGTCGCGCACCACCACAACGCCTTTTCCGTAGCGGACTCCCACCACAAATCCGCCCTTGAGAATGTTCGGCACGATGGCCAGCCCCTGCGCGTCCGCAAGCAGCGACTGGGGAATTTGCTTGGCGGGAATGGCCATGATCTCGTTCAGCACGAGCACTGCTTGTTCGACCGTGGCCTCCTCCTGGGATTGGGCTGGCAGGGAAGCGGCGGGCACCAGCACTGCTAGCAGCACAGACAGGGCGATGAATGGTGAGAGCAGCTTGGGCACGGATAGACTCCTTTCCTGGCAAATCTTCCCCGTCGGGCCAGACAAAACGGCTTGCGGGCGGATCTGGCTCCGGAGAGGCTGTGAAAAAATTGGGACAGGCGCCCTGCAGCCCCCTGTTTTTCCAGGGACCGGCGCGGTGCTGGCTTGGAGCCAGTCCCATTTTTTCACAGCCTCGGAGCGGGGATTGTATTGCCTCGGCTACCGGTGGGACAACATCAATTCCGGCAGTGGTCCGCGATCGCTTCCCGCGGACTCCTCCCGTCCCACGCGGCTTCATCTGCCGGCCGCCGCCCGGCGTTCGCGGTAGGGCGGCTGCGGGCCCGCTTGAGCGATGATCGCCTTGCCGGACTCGCGGACCTCGGCGGCGGGGCCGAAGTGGTTGTCCTTCCAGGTGTGCCAATCACGCTGGCACTGATTGAAGCGGACCAGTTCAGCGGCCGTGTCGTAGATCACGTTCTGCTCGAACAGGAACCCCTTGCTGCCCTCGTCGATGAACATGCCGTTGTTCGGGGCGCCCTGCGCGTAGCGGCTGCGGCGGGCATCGTGCAGGTGGTTGCCGCGGATCACCGTGCCCGGCTGGAAACCCAACGTATAGATGCAGCCGCCGTCGCACAGCCGGTTCATCACGTCGTAGATGTGGTTGTATTCGATCGTGTTTTCTTTGCAGGGCGTCGGCTGGGGGTTCCATTGCCAGCCGACCGAAACGCCGCTGTAAGGCAGATTGTGAACCAGGTTGTGGGCGATGACCGCTTGTTGGGCAAAGCCGACCCAGATGCCGACCCCACCATAGTATTCGACGCCGCAGGCGTGGACGTGGTTGTTGGCGATGCGATTGCGTTTGGGCACCTCGGCCTCGGCCTTCGGCCCGCCCAGCATGATCCCGTTGCCGCTGGCGTCGGTGATCTCGTTGCCCTGGATCAGATTGTCGTGGCAGCTGGTGACCAGTTCCAGGCCGCAGCCGCCCAAGCGGGTCAAGACGCAGTCCTGGAGACTGGATTTCTCGACATAGTCCCAGCGGATCGCCGCCGGCACGCGGCCCCACGTGCCCTGCCAGTCTTTGCCGGTGGTGCAGTGACAGGCCTGGATGCCGAGGTACCCGCCGCTGGGCAGGTCCAGATTCATGTGCTCGAAGCGGAGCGCGCGAAAATGCAGATTGCGGACCGGGCGGCCGGCGGCGCCTTTGACTTCGACCAGGCGGCCGGCGACCGGGGCGATCACCTCGGCAGACTGCATGTCCTCGCCCGGCAGCGGCCAGTAGCGGACCGTCCCGGACGGACGATCCAGATACCATTCGCCGGGCTGGTCGAGCAGTTCGGGGGCGCTCTCAAAATGGCACCAGCGGCCCGGACCTGGGCGGATGGCATCATGGCCTCTGGCATGGGGCGGCGCGAGCACCACGACGCCCGCGCCGTGGTCGATGCTCTGGACCGGCAAGCGATTGATTTCCCAATTGCCGGCCACCATGACTTCGATATCGGATGGATTGGACCAGGCCCCCAGCAGTCCCGGAGGCAAGGTCAGGGTGTAGCGGGACAGGTCGGCGGCCAGATCGGCGCCCTGGAGTTGCCAGCTGGGATTCTCGGCGTCCACGTTGGGCGTCCGCGCCCGCACGGCCCGGCGGCCATTGACGAACAGGTGCCGGAACTTCCACCGGCTCTCC
>Ga0302237_1002627_pt1 | contig 10891 bp, 7 predicted proteins | sample AAG_UR_Ala_MG_FD_193530 | JGI IMG/M metagenome (GOLD analysis project Ga0302237, IMG submission 193530) | Enriched activated sludge microbial communities from anaerobic digester in WTTP, New Holstein, Wisconsin, United States - AAG_UR_Ala | ecosystem: Engineered > Bioreactor > Anaerobic >...
CGACGGCCACCCGACCGCCGTGTACTCATTGGCCTTTTCGCCCGACGGCAGCGTGCTGGTGTCGGGCAGCGCCGATCGGACCATCCAGTTCCATCGCCTGGGGGCGCGGCGCATGGTACACGAGGACTTGGATCGCCGCCGGAGCCTGGTGGCCGCGTTGGACCACGAACGGTTTGCCATCCGCCAGCAGGCGTTCGTGCAACTGGCAACGTTGGGTGACGAGATGGAACCGGAACTGCGCCAGGCGCTGGAAAGTCCCCGTTCGGCGAAGGTCCGCATTCGCCTGCTGCGGCTGCTGCAGGTGCTGGCCGTGCCGGCCGGGGTCGCGCACCAGGGAGATGTCCGCGGCGTCGCCTTCTCCCCCGACGGCGAGACGGTCGCGTCGGCCGGCCGCGACAGCCGCGTGATTTTGTGGAGCGTCTCGTCGGGGCGCCCGTTGCGGGTCTTGGAGGGGCATTCGGAAGGCGTGTGGAGTGTGGCATTCGAGCCGCGAGGGGCGATCCTGGCTTCGGGAGGCGAGATCCGCGAGTACGTGACGCTGTGGGACGTGTGGCTGCCGAAGGAAGGGCTGCTGGTCACGATGGCCGATCAGTCGGGGGGCCCGGCGCTGCGGATCGTGCCGTGAGAAGGTCCGGAACATGGGCCGTACATCCTGCTGGGCTTCGACGTGGTGCCCGGCAACGTGATGCCGATCGCGCCGGGCGCGCATCTCTTGGGCTTGGCCCGACTGCTGAACCGGATGATGCGGAAGTCGGGCGATCAGGCCGACCGGCAGAAGATGGTGACGCTGGCCAGCCGGGCGGCATCGCAGAACGTTTCTACGTTTGCCCGATCCCGCTTCATCGTCGAGGCGTTCCGGCGTCCAGCGGGATGGTATCTTGGCCTTGGGACGTGACGTCGACAGTGCGGGTGCCGTCGATCAGCACTTGATACTTGACGCCGGGTTGGGCGTCGATTCGCACAGCGTTGCCGCGGAGGGTCACGGGGAACGGGGCTACGACGCGGTGCTTGCCGTCCGTCGCCACGGATAGGTTGTCCAGCTTTCCTGCAATCAGCAGGCGCAGACTGACCAGCGCGCCGGGGTTGATGTCGGCGGGGCGGCGGCGCTGGCTTTTCAACTCGAACACGTCCGGCAGGCAGCCGGCGGACGGACCATCGGGGTACTGCATCTGCTCGCCGCAGATCAGAATGCCCTTGGCAACTTGTTTCCAGTCCAGCGCGTCGTCGTACGGGGCAAGCAGGAGCAGGCCGTACGCGTACACCGTGCCGCACCACTGCACGGGCAAGCCGATCCAGTTGGGGCCTTTCCAATGCGTCGCCCCGTACACGGGCGTGGTGGCGTACAGCATGATCGGCTGGTTGGACCACTGATACACAAACGGCAAGCCGGTCACCGCCCAGCGGCGGGCTTCGGCCAGATGGGTGCGGTCGCCGGTCAGTTGATAGGCTCGCACATACGCCCAGACCGCCTGTCCCGAAGCGAGAATGTCCGGCGTGTGCAAGGGGACTTCCCAAGTCTGCGCCCCGCGCGGGGTGCGGAAGCGTTTCATGAATTCGAGCGTCTTCAGGGCCACGGCCAAGGACTCCTGCCCGCCCGTGTAGTAGGCGTGCTCCAGCAGTTGGTACGCCGGCCGCGAACAGATGCCGCTGGCCGTATTCTCGAAATGCCCGCGGCGATACGTGCCGTCGTAGCGGTACGAGCCGTCCGGTTGCCGGGCGCGAATCAGGCCCTCGGCCATGCCGTTGATCGTGCGCAGCCAGTCGGCCGCGCGGCCGCTGACGAAGTAACTGGCGTGGTTCGCCACGTGAGCGCCGCCGAATTGCAGCCGCGGCAGGTCGGGCACCCGGCCGGTGATCTTCCAGATCGCCGAGGCGTGATCGGCGAAGTAGCCGCCGCGGATCTCGCGTTGCCCGGGCACCACGGCGTGGTAATAGCCGCCGGTTTTCTCGTCGTAGACCATACCGCTGTACGCCGCTAGCGAGAGCTTCATCTGCTCCTCAAACGAACGCGGCTCAGCGGGCAACGGCGGCAAGCCGCGACGCTGGACGGCCCACAGGATCAACGGCTCCAGCCGACCGCCTGCGTCCCAGCCGTCGCCGACGCGGATCGCCGCTTGGATGCTCTTGCCTTTCAGCGCCAGGCGGTGACTGGCCGTGCCGTCCAGGAAATCCGGCGCGGCAAAGACCGGCTGCAGCGTCATGTCGTCCCAGGCCACGGCCACCGACGCGCGGTCGGTGACGGTGGCCATCAGCGGCATGGTCACCTTCATCGGATCCGGCTCGAACCGCAGGTGTTCGGGCGTCTCGATGTCCAGCGTGGAACTCGAATGCTCGCCTTTGCCCAGGTACTCGACCCCCGCGAACAAGCCCTGTTCCAGAGTCCCGTAGGACCGGACCACCGGGCTTTCCACGGTCTGCGCGGCGGTGATCTGCACCGACAAATCGCCCTCGTCCGTCGCGTCCAGGCGGACGGACATGCCATCGCCCGTGTACTGCAGCGGCCAAGTCTCTTGCGCCAGTTTCAGCTGGGGCAGTGCGTCCCCGGCATGCACCAGCGGTGCGAGTGCTGCGACCAGTTGCCCGTTGCGGCGGAGCCGGACTTCGGTCCCGTCGCGCGCCGCCTCGACTGTCAATCCGCCGACGTTTCGCGTGACGGCGTCGATCGGCATCTGGGCGCGATGTGCCCACACGGTGCGCGCAATCGGCGTCAAGCCCGGCGAATCGACTTGGATCGTCATCGCCGCCAAGGAGAGCCGGCCGGCCACCGGCAGCGCCACGTTCAGTTCGCTGTGCGCGGTCAGAGAACGGGACGTGCCGTTCACGCTTGCTTGGATCGTCTGGTCGCTGTGGTTCTTCAGCCGCACGTTGACTTCATCGGCGGTCTGCTCGACGGCCACGATTTCCAGCGGGTGCAAGCCGCCGCGGTGCACGGCGATCCAGTCGATCTGCACTTCGCCCGGCGCCGAGCCGGGGTCTAGTCGCAGCCCTGTCAGATCGCCGTCGATTGCCAGCCGTACGTCGTACTCGTGCCACTGGCCGTCGTGCGTCATAGGGAAGCCGGCGACGCGTTCTGCGGCGAAGCCCGGATGTTTCGTGCCGGACCAGAAGATCTGCCCCGCCCCGTCGGTTTGGGACTTGATCCTCAGCCGCACAATGAACTCGCTGCCGGCGGCGGCCGCCGGGGCCGCGAGATACGGATCGTTGCCGGACGAGCGAACCGTCAACAGCCCGTCGTGGGCGGCCAGTTCACACTGGTTGACGGCCCGCCAGTCTTCGCCGCCCGCGGCAAAATCCCAGCGTAGCACTTGTTCGCCGACAAACACGGCTCGCGGATACGGATTGGGCAGTTCATCGGCCGAGGCGGGAAAACTGGCAACGGCCAAGATCAGCACGAGGAGGATGCGGGACACGGGGAAGACTGTGAGCACTCGCGGAAACGTCATAGCATACTCCTGATGCGTCGGGAGGAAAACGTTGGGGGGCGGGGTCTCGGGAGCCTGGTGGCTTTGGAGACGGATCCGTTGCTCGAGTTGGAATCGGCGAATCAGTGACTGTCCAGTTCTTGTCTGCGATCATCACGCGGAGCGTGATGGCTACTTTCGTGATGGCTGCTTTCGTGATGGCTGCTTGGAAGTCACGACCGTCGTTGAATCGCCTATGCGTGGCGGGCGACGGTGTACTATAGCCGTTTTCTGCCGGCGGGGAAACATGCCCGCGGCACAACCGGCCGGATTCGGACAGGCTGGGGGGGCTGATCCAAGAGCAGAAAGATCTGGAAGAGCTGACAGAAAGATGGGGTGACAGAAAAATGCGAATTGATGTACTGTAAAGTGTTTTCGTTATCGCGAGGGGGATTTTCTTTTCGTGATTCGTCCGATGAAGTCAGGTCCGGCGGAGTCAACCGCCGAAATGCGCATGCCTGTGAAACGTCTGTTGGTGACGATTGTCGTCGTCTTCTGCACTGCCTCGTGGGCCGCCAAGTCCGCGGTTGTTAGGGGGCCTGTACCCGGTGAGGCCGATGGATCGGGTGCCTGCGAGCCCACGTCTCCTGTCCCCGGCACGCCGCGGGCCGTGGCGACAGAGTCGCTGGCAGATCGGTGCCGCGAGCGGGCCGTGCGTCTGCCGCAGCAACTCGATCAGCCGTGTGCTGTCGTCATCCAGCCGCCCTTTGTGCTGAGTGGCGATTTGTCGGAAGCCGAGTTGCGGGCCAAGTTCACGGAGGTGATACAGCCCACGTGCGATGCGCTGCTCGCCGGTTACTTTCGCGATCTGCCGGACCGCCCGGTCACCATCCTGATGTTCAGCGAGGAAGCCGCCTATCGCCGGACCGCCGAGCAACTGTTCTTTGACCGGCATGTGTCGCGATTCGGCTACTACAAACCGGGACGCCAAACGGTGCTGGTCAGTCTGGCCGAGGGCGACGGCGGCTTGCTGCACGAGTTGACACACGTGCTGATGGACGCCGATTTCCCCGCCGCTCCGCGCTGGCTGCAGGAAGGACTGGCGGCGTTGCACGAGGGCAGCGAAGTGCGCACGTTCGGCGGTCACGCCGGTTCGTCGTCTGCCGCGGATGGCCGTCTCGGCGGTCGCGTCGAGCAGGCTCCGCGGCTGGTTCCGAATCACAACTGGCGTCTGACCGTTCTGAAACGGGCCAAGGCCGAGAATCGCTTGCCGCGGGTCAAGGAGTGGATCACATCGTCCCAATTCCGCGGTTCCGGCGAAGCGTTGGACTACGCCTATGCCCGGTATTTCTGCTGGTTTCTGCACGATCGAGGCGAGCTGCAGCAACTGTACGTGGCGCTGCGCGAGCGGTCGGCGCCGGATCCCACGGGCGCTGCAGCGCTGCTGGAGGTGCTCGCCGCTTCGAATTGGGCGCCGGTCGATCACCAGTTTCGAACGTGGCTGAATGCGGTCATAAATCGCCCCTCTTGAACGCGCGCGATTGGTGGGTTCTGATAGGATCACCCAGATCAATCCTAGTCTTTCACCTAATCTCCCTTCGGCTCCAAGGGACTCGGGAGAGATTAGGTGAAACATTAGGTGAAAGATTAGGTGGAAGACCAGGGTTTCGGGTCCCGGCGCAATCGACCAACTTCATGCCCGCGGAAGGAGGACATCCCGCGATGTCGCAAACAAGCATTCACCGGATCTTGGCAGAGGTCGGCCCCACGGCGTTTGCCGGCATCTACGACACGCTGTCAGCCAAGCTCGCCCAGCAGGCCGGGTTTCCGCTGGCCTTCGTCTCCGGCTACTCGGTGGCCGCGACGATGATCGGCGAGCCGGACCTGGGGCTGCTGACGCAGAGCGAAATGATCGACCGGGCGCGCCGCATCTGCGGCAGCGTCAGCATCCCGGTGATCGTCGACGCCGACACGGGCTACGGCAACCCGCTGAACGTGTTCCGCACGGTTCGCGAGTTGATCGCGGCCGGTGCCGCGGGCTGTTTCTTGGAAGACCAGGTCTGGCCCAAGCGGTGCGGGCACCTGCGAGGCAAACGCGTGGTGGACCGCGAGGAATACGTCAACAAGATCCGCGCGGCGGTCGAGGCTCGGGCGGACCGCGACTTTTTCATCGTCGCCCGCACGGACGCCTTGGCCGTTCACGGCATGGACGAGGCGGTCGTGCGAGTGGTAGCGGCGCGGGAAGCCGGCGCGGATGCCAGCTTTATCGAAGCCCCGTCGTCGGTCGAAGAACTGGCCACCATCGGCCGACTGGCTCCCGCCCCCAACGTGGCCAACATGATCCAAGGCGGCCGTACGCCGGTGCTGCCGCGCGACGAGCTGGCCAAGCTCGGTTTCCACTTGATCCTGTATCCGCTGGCCGGCCTGTTTGCCGCCGCCAAGAGCCTGGCGCGAACCTACACCCAGCTGCGCCGAGACGGGACCGTCGCGGGCGATCAGGATCAATGGATGACGTTTGCAGAATTCAACGCCCTGATCGGCGTCGAAGAGAAATACCAGCTCGCCGAACGCTTCGGGGCCGCCTAGGAGCTTGTCCACGTCAGGCGCGAATTCGAGTTGCTCGTTGAGGGCCTCGTCCCAGGTGATCGTTCCACGGTGACCTATCCCTACGTGGTCGCCTTCGACAAGACGTTTGCCTTTAGCACGGTGATTGAAGTACCCTATCGATCTACACCAGCGATGCGACGCCGGCGTTGTGCGCGTCGCTGGAGAACAAGTTCTACGCGATCAAGCCTGTCGCGTTGGACGCGCCCAGCCTCTCCTACGTCAACCTGTCCAACCTGTTGTTTACCCAGCGCGAGGAGGTGCTCGACTGGATCACCAGCCATTCCGGCAATGCGGCCGCGATCGCGCGTTACCAGGCTCGGCTGGAGGAACTCGATGCGACCCTGGCATCGCTGGGCCTGATGGAGACCGCCAGCGACCGCCCGACACCTTTTGGGTCACGCCCCGCAAAGTCGGCGCAATCGGCACCGATTGATGGGGCAGGTCTTTGACTGGGCGGACAACATCCCGGGGACGTTCAACAGCTGTGTGCTGCCTTGCGGGAAATCACATCCTATCGCGACCGCATCACCGCAGGACTCCTGCCCGCGGCGTTGGAGCGTATCTTTGCGCGGGAATCGAAACCGTACGAGGCGGCGCTGATTCAGGTCACGGGGCATCTGCGGTGAGCACTTCAGCGTGGATGATCGGCCGTGGGGGCGAGATTCGGATTCTCATTCAGGCATCGGCGGCAGGCCGGGTGGGACCAGATTGACGGGCGGGGCGGGCACGGGCTCGGCCGGGATCGGGGCGTCGCTCGGCGGGCGTGGTTGCTCGGCGGCCGGCGATCCGGCTTCCATTTCGGGCAGGTAGGTTGCGCAGCGCATCGTCCAGCCGCCGCCGATGGCTTTGTAGACGGCGACCAGGTTCGTCGCAACCTGGCCGCGGCTCTGCGCCAGCGCGTCTTGCTGCAAGACCGCCTGGCGCAGAGAATCGAGCACCCGCTGGTAGTCGATCACACCTTGCTCGTACAAGCGCAGTCCGATCTGGAACGCGCGGATGATTTCGTCGGTGGCTCGTTGCAGCGATCGGACGCGTTGCTGTTCGCGCAAGAAGGCGACGATGGCGTCTTCGGCTTCTTTGTTGGCCGCCAGGACCGTGTTCTGGTAAGCGATCGCGGCTTGCTGGAACCGCGCGTCTTCGACCCGCACGCTGTTCCGAATCCGGCCGTAGTTCAAGATGTTCCATTGCAGGCCGGGCCCGATCTTGCCGCCGATGCTGCGCCAGTCAAGAAGGTCGCCGAACTGCTCGGCCTCAAAGGCGATGTTTCCCGTAATCGCCAAGTGCGGATAGAACTCCGCCTCGGCCATCCCGATCCGCGCGGATTGAGCCGCGGCTTGACGCTCCGCGCGCCGCACGTCCGGCCGGCGCCGGAGCAGGTCGGCGGGAATCCCCACCACGACTTCGGCGGGCGCGGCAGGAATCGGCCGAGGCTCGCCCAGTTCCGCTTGCAGGCTGCCGGGCGGCATGCCCAGCAACAGGCAGAGTCCATTTTGCACGCGGCGGTGCGCCTCTTCGAATTTGGGAATTAGCGATTCGGTGATCGCCAGTTGCGCCCCCGCCTGCCGGACGTCGAGTTCGCTGACAACCCCTTGCTGAAATCGCTTCTGGATGATGTCCAGCGACGACTGCTGAATCTCGGCGTTCTTGCGCGTGTACATCAACTGTTCTTCAAGGGTGCGCATTTGAATGTAGGCCGCGGCGACCTCGGCCTGCAGCATCACCAGCACGTCATCGTAGTTCTCGATCTGCGCATCCAGGTTTGCGTCCGCCGCCTCGATTCCGCGCCGGATCTTGCCCCAAAGGTCCAGCTCCCAAGCCATGTCGAATCCGACAACCCAATCGTCGAACTCCCGATTGCCCGGAAACAGGCCGAACGGGTACATGTTGTCGCTGAACTTGCTGCGCGTGTAGGCCGCGAGCGCTTGCTGCTTCTGCGGCAACAAGCTGCCAGCGGCGATCCCGCGCTGGGCCCGGGCCTCCAGAATCCGAAGACCGGCGATCTTCAGCGGCAGATTCTGCTGATAAGCGTTGTGGACCAGTCGGTCGAGCACCGGATCGCGGAACACGGTCCACCAAAGGCTGTAGTCGCACGTCCCGCTCTTGACGCTCGGATTGCCGGCGTCGATCCACTGGTGGGCCACCGGTGGCGCAACGCCGCAGTAGTTCGGGCCCACTTTGAACCCGTTATCCCACCAGTTCTCGACGCTGGTGCATCCGGCTAACGGGCAAGCGGCGATCGCTACGCACGCAAAAAATAACGCTGGTTGTCGAGAAAACGGAAGCTTCGACATACGCCCTCCTGGTCGACAAAGCCGCGGTTTTCGCGCGGATTCGCACAATCCGAATTATCGGCAACAACGTTAGGACAGCATGACCCGAAATTCGATGGATTAAACTCGTGGGTCTTGACGAAATACCAATGGATTAAGTAATATGACCGGAAAGTCACTGAAGTGACCAGCGGTTTCTTCGCGCCCCCTGTCCCGGCGAACGGTGGGAGTTAGCCCACCGGTTTACTTGGGGCCGGCGTGCGAGCATCACAGGCGAAGAAACCGGTGGGCTAACGCCCACCTTTGGCCGAAAAGACAGTCCAACTGAGGAGAAGGCCATGGCAGCTTTGGCGGAACGACGCAAGGAGCTTCTCGATTCGATGATGAAAGAAGCCGTCTACGAGGGTGCTGTGGCCGTTTTGACTCAGCACGGATTGAGCGGTACGACGATGGACCGAGTGGCGGCGGCTGCGGGGATGGCCAAGGGCAGCCTGTACAACCACTTCCGCAGCAAGCAGGACCTCTTGGAGTTCGTCCATGACAGGGCGATCGCCCCGATTCGAGAGGCCGTTAGCGAGGTTCTGGAAATGCAGATCTCGGCGGCGGACAAGCTGGCCAGGATCGTTCGGCGGTGGCGCGAGTACGTGGTGAGTCAACATGCCGTGTTGGAATTCTTGATCCGGGATCCGTCGGCCAAACGGCAGTTGAGGGAAGCGGAACAGACGGCCCGCGAATGGGGAATACGACAGATTGCGGAGATCGTCGAGCAGGGCATTCGCGAAGGGACATTTCGCTCGGTGGACGCCGTGGCTGTGGCGGAAATGTTTGTAAGTGCTTCGATCGGAATGGCGGAGCAAGAAATCGCAACGGGAAAAACACGAACGGTGCAGGAGGCGGTGGACACGCTGATGGGGGTCTTTTTGCACGGCTTGGCCGCAGGGGAATCAAAATGAAGAGGCTAACTAAGGGCGTCATGGCCGTGGCCGGGATGGTGGTCTTGACGGGCCTGGGCATCGGGCTGCATTCGATCTGGCCGGCCGGGCACGCCACGGCGGACAACGGACGGGCGGAGGCGGATCGCGGGAAGCGCATTCCCGTCGTGCTGACGGCCGCCAAGGAAATGACTTTCGAGAGTGCGGTCGTCGTTTCGGGCAGCGTTCAAGCGAAGAACTACGCCTTGGTTTCCGCCCGGATTCCCGGTCCGCTGGACGAGGTTTATGTGGACGAGGGTGACGTGGTCCAGGCAAACCAGACTCGGCTGTTTCAGACCGATTCTCTGAAACTGACGAAGGCCGTCGCCATTGCCCAGCAGGGTCTGCAGGTGGCCGAGTTGTCGGTCCGGGAGAAAGCAGCCAACCTGGAGCGCATGCTGGCCAGCCAGGAGCAGGCCCAAATCGACTTGGAACGCTACCGCATCCTGCTCCGAGACCATGCGGTCCCAAAGCAAGTGTTTGACCAGCAGGAAACGGGCTGGAAGTTGGCTGCCGCCGGCGTCCGGCATGCCGAGGCCCTGCTGGAACTGGACAAGACGAAGCTGGAGCAAGCCCGGCTGTCGTTGCTCGTGGCGGAAAAAGATCTGGCGGACTCCCTGGTGATCGCGCCCATTTCGGGCCGCGTGTCGCAGCGTCTTGTGGAACCGGGCGAGATGGCCGGCGCCGGCACGCCCGTGGTCAAGATCGAGGACCTGTCGCTGCTGGAAGTCTCCGTGTTTCTGCCGGAAGAGGCCTACGCCCAAGTCACGCCTGAGAGAACTCAGATGCGGATCCGAGTCGGCGGCACCGACTTGGGCGTTCGCCCCGTCGCGCACAAGAGTCCGACGGTGAATCCGAAGTTGCGCACCTTTGAGGTCAAGGCGCGGATCGAGTCCCCGCCGCCGGGCGTCGCTCCCGGTTGCCTGGCCCAGGTGTCCGTCGTGCTGAACGGCCGCAGCGGTGTGGGGATTCCGGCGGCAGCCGTGCAACAGCGCGGCGGCCAGTCTGTGGTGTTCCTCGTCGAGGGAAATCAAGCCCGGATGGCGACGGTGAAGACCGGCCGCGACATGAACGGCTGGACGGAAATCCTGGAAGGCGCTCTACAGGCGAGCACCGCCGTCGTCACCATGGGACAGCAATTGCTCAACGACGGCGCGCCGGTCACGGTCGTGCAGGAGGCGGCGCGATGATCCTCTCCGACTTTTCCGTCCGCCGTCCGGTCGCGACGAGTTGCTTGATGATCGGGCTGACGCTGTTGGGGATCAACGCCTACCGCAAAATGGGCCTGGAGCTGATGCCCAAGGTGGACATCCCTTACATCACCGTGGTAACGGTGTATCCGGGTGCTTCTCCGGAAGAGTTGGAGGCGGACGTCGCCAAGCGGATCGAAGACGCCGTGGTCTCGATCGACGGCTTGAAGCACGTCAGCTCCACCTGTATGGAAAACGTCTGCCAGACGTTGCTGGAATTCCAGTTGCACGTGGACGTCGATATCGCGGCCACGGACGTCCGCGAAAAGCTGGACCTGATCCGCGCCGACATGCCCGAGGACGTGGAAGACCCCATCATTCAGAAGTTCGACATCAACGCCAAGCCGATCGTCACGCTGGCGCTGGCGGGCGACGTGCCGCTGGATGAACTG
>Ga0302237_1002628_pt1 | contig 10889 bp, 7 predicted proteins | sample AAG_UR_Ala_MG_FD_193530 | JGI IMG/M metagenome (GOLD analysis project Ga0302237, IMG submission 193530) | Enriched activated sludge microbial communities from anaerobic digester in WTTP, New Holstein, Wisconsin, United States - AAG_UR_Ala | ecosystem: Engineered > Bioreactor > Anaerobic >...
CTCGGCGGTCACCGAATCTCCCGGGCTCAGCCGGAAGTCCCGGAGGCAGAGAATTTTCTCTCCCCAGAGATGGGCGCGGAAACCGAAGTCCATTTTCTGCCAGTAGGGGTTTTCGATCCCCGGGTCGTAGCCCCCCAGCAGAAAATACTTCTCCCGGTCGTAGATTCCGCAGGAATCCTGGGGGAAGAGAGTGGGAGACTCCTCTTTCGTGGGGACGATGGACAGGACTTTGAGCCGTTTTTTATCGAAGGCCGGCGCCTGGAGCGCCGGAAGGACCTCCCCCTTCCGCCCGATGAACCAGGGGGCGGCGCAGAGAAGACGGTTCTTCCGGAGTCTTTCGACCAGGGGGCCGGAAAAAGTGTCCGCGGGAACGCTCAGGTCGCTCCACAGGACCGCCGCCAGATCTCCGGATGATTCCCGCATCCCGATGTCGATTCTCCTTCCCGGATCGGCAGGGGAATGGAGAAGGATGAAACGGATCCGGGGAAACCGCAACGACAGGGGCTCGATGTCGTAGGACGCCTCCGGGCCCTCAATGGAGAGGATCTCCTCGGCTCCGAGTCTTTCGAATTCGGCGAAAACCTCCGCCCGGTTGAGGATCCCCCCCCGATGCAGCAGGATCAGGGACAGACCCCGCCGTCGCCCCGAGACGCGCCTCCCCTTCCCGCCCCCCACGACGGTATAGGATGGGGGAAGATCAGAAGTTGAAGGTGTAGTACTCATCGCAGGCTCCGCAGATGCCGTTGTAGCTTTCCGCCAGATGCTCCCGGTATACCTCCGCCCCCCGGGCCCAGATGACCGGCAGATCCTCGGCCAGGGCATTGCCCATGACCCGGCCCCGGCGGAGGTCTTCCCGGCAGAGGGGCACGGTCCCGTCGATGAGCACCGAAAGATCCCGCTGCAGATGCCGGCAGGGGAAACGTTTCAGCGGCGACAGGTCGGTGACCTTGCGCTGGGGCAGGAACCCGCAGAAATGGTCGTACTTCTGAATGATGACCTGGGGGGTTTTCTCCCGCCAGGTCCTGAAAAAAGTCTCCATCCCCTCCTCGTTTTCCTTCATCCGCAGGGCCTGCACATAGGTCTGCCCGGGGAAAAGCTCCAGGAGGCTTTCCGCCCGCCCCACAGCCTCGGCGAAGCCGGGACCCCGCATCCGCAGATAGCCCGCCTCGTCGGAGGCGTCCAGGGACACGATCCACGTCACCCTCTCTCCCAGAAGGTCGCGGACCCCCCGGAGGACATCCTCCCCCCAGCCGAGGCCGGAGGTCTCCACCAGCAGCCGCAGGGCGGGCCTCCGGGCCGCGGATTCGGCGAGCCGGATGAAATCGGGGTGCAGGGAAGGTTCGCCCCAGAGGGAAACACCCACCACCGCGTCCCCGCAGAAAGCGGCGATCTTCTCCAGAAGAGCGTCAAAATGGGCGGGATCCATGAACGCCCGCTTCCGAAGGATGTCTCCGCCGAAAACCGGGTAGGGGCAGGAAAAACAGGCCTGGGGACAGCCTTCCACGATCTGGATGCCGATGTAGGCCGGAAGGGTTCTGAGGATCTCCGGCTTCTCCTGCAGTATCCGGCTCACCTCTCCGGCGTCCCGGGGATCATCCTCCGCCAGACGGAGGCACAGCAGGCTGTTCCTTTCGGTGTCCGTGGTCAGGGAGGCCCGGAGCTGCCGCAGGTCCACCGGAGAGAGTTCGGTTTCCAGGTCGAAGGAATTGATGTCCCGCCCGATGAGCGTGAAAAGGGCGTCCCGCTCCAGGGGGGAGGCCGGGGTTTTCAATTGCGCGGCGACGGCCGGAAGGGCCGCGGTTTTCAGGATCTCCGGGGCCAAACCGTAGGGATAGCCGTCGGCGAAGGTGTAGTCGGCCACATACCGCAGATGGTTCTCCATCATCGTCAGGCTGAGCCCGGCGTCCAGGAAGGGGCAGTCCCCGTACACGTAATACAGGTTGTCCCGGCCCCGGGAGAGTTCCGACAGGGCCCCGATGAGGGCGGCATCGGTATTTTCCCGAAGCTCCAGGCGCCGCAGGTCCCGGACCGCGTCCGGTGATTCCCCGGGGGGCAGAAGGACGGCCACCTCCGACTGGGGCGCGAGACGGCCCGCATAGGCGAGGACCCTGTCCAGAGCCGTCCGGCCTCCCATTTCGCGGGCCCAGCCCCGGCCGCACCCGAGATTAACGACCACCATATTTTTCATAATCCTCAATATTATCGACATGTCAGAAACCCATGTAAACCGTGGGTTGCCTCTTCTTGTCAATTCCCGGTGAAAAAGGTACCCTGTTTCCATGGTCGGGGCGGTCGACAGAATCTACCGGGTGGGCGAACTGACCGGACAGATAAAGAATCTTCTGGAAAACTCCTACCCCTTCGTCGCGGTGGAGGGGGAGATATCGAATTTCCGGCCCTCCGCGGCGGGACACCTGTATTTCACCCTGAAGGACGGGGAGGCCATGCTCTCCGCGGTGATGTTCCGGGGCCGGGCGGCCCGGCTCTCCTTCATCCCCCACGACGGAAGGCTGGTGGTCGCCCGGGGCGGCCTGACGGTCTACCCCCAGCGGGGTTCCTACCAGATCGTCTGCGAAAGCCTGGAGCCCGCCGGGGAGGGCGCCATCCTGGCGATGCTGGAGGAGCGGAAACGCCGCCTGGCCGCCGAGGGGCTCTTCGATCCGGCGCGGAAAAAGAAGCTTCCCTCCCACCCGGAAAGGGTCGGGGTGGTCACCTCCCCCACCGGAGCGGCGATCCGGGATATCCTGAAAGTGCTGGGGAGGCGCCACGGGGGTATTCACGTGGTGGTGCTCCCCACCCCGGTGCAGGGGGAGGAGGCGGAGGAACTCATCGCCGCCCAGATCCGCCGGGCCAACCGGCACCATCTGGCGGATGTTCTCATCGTAGGCCGGGGAGGCGGCTCCCTGGAGGATCTTCTGCCCTTCTCCGGGGAAAAGGTCGTCCGGGCCATCGCGGAATCGGAGATTCCGGTGATCTCCGCGGTGGGTCACGAAACCGACACCACCCTGTCCGATCTGGCGGCGGACTATCGGGCCCCCACCCCTTCCGCGGCGGCGGAGGCGGTGTCCCGGGCCCGGGACGATCTGCTGCGGGATGTCCGGGAGATGCGAAGCCGTCTGGAGGAGTCACTGACCAACAGGATCGAAAAAATCCGGCTCCTTCTGGAGCGCTTCACCCCGGAGAACCTGGAGCGGGGAATCCGGGTCCTTCTGCAGCCCCGACTCCTGCGCCTGGACGACGCCAAGGAGAGGCTGGTGGAGGGAGCGCGGAGCCTGACCCTGACCCGCCGCCGCCGCCTGGAACTGGCGGCGGCCCAGCTGGAATCCTGCTCGCCCTTCGACATCCTGAAGAGGGGCTACTCCATCGTCCGGGCCGCCGCCGGCGGGATCGTCACATCCGCGGGAGACCTGCGGCCGGGAGACGGCCTTACCATTCGTTTTTTTCGAGGAGAGGCAGATGCGGCAGTCGAAAAAACCCGTCCCGACTAAAAGCTTCGAGGAGAGGCTGAAGCGTCTGGAGGAGATCAGTTCCGGGATGAAGGAAGGAGGGATACCCCTGGAGGAGGCGGTGAACCGCTTCGAGGAGGGCATCCGCCTGGCCGCCTCCCTGGAGAAGGATCTCTCCCGGATCGAGCGACGGATCGAAATCCTGGTCAACAGCCCCGAAGCGGAGGACGAGAAGCCGGAACTGGAACTCTTCTCCGGCCTGGATCAGGAGGAGGAGAAGGCCCCGGACCGATAGCCCGGCGCCCGGCCTCGCCGGGCCTCACCCGCGGGTCAGCCGCGCCTCACCCGCCCCCCGGACCGGCGCCGCGGTACTCCGGGGGAAGCTGTATTTTATCCCCCGGTTTTATTCCCAGCCTCGCGAAGGCGCCCCGGTTGACCTCCAGGGCGAACCGGACCGCGAAGCTGGACTCCACCGGTCGCAGAGATTCCGGCGCCAGATCGAATATCTCCCTGACCGTTCCATCGGCGGACAGGTAGGCCAGGGACAGGGGAATCGTGGTGTTCTTCATCCAGAACGAAAGACGCCGGTCCCGGTCGAAGACGAAGAGCATACCCTCCTCCGCTCCCAGCTCTTTCCGGAACATCAGGCCCCGGGCCTGCTTGGCCGGGGTGTCGGCGATTTCCACCGAGAAGAGGACTCCTCCCAGCTCCATGCGGGTTTTTCTGAAACCGGCCTCGCAGCCCGCGGCTCCGCCCAGAAAGGCCAGAACCAGGACTGCGGCGGCGCCGCGGCGGAAAACCGACCCTCCCATGACGGGCCTCCTCGCTAAAACAGGTCCAGAAACCGGGCCCGGGACATATCCTCCACGGATTTTTCCGCCGCCCCCGCGGCCCTGATGGACGCGAAGGTTCCCCGGTCCACGTATTTCACCGTCAGGGGCTTCTCCAGGGACAGGCGGAGAGTCTCCGATTCCCAGACCGCCCCGGAGGGATCAAGGTCCGCCGGGGGGCCGTATTTCCGGGAAAGCCCGGTGAACAGGGAATAATAATCCACCTTTTCGGGATCCAGATACAGGGTCAGGATGTAGAGACGGTCCTGGTGAAACTGGAAGAGGCCCCGTTTCACCTGGTAACTTCCGGCGCAGTCAATGACGGTTTCCGGTCTTCGGGGCAGAAAACTCACGTCCCGTTCCCCCCGGTAGCGGAAGTAGGGGTTTCCCGGAAGATTTTTCTTGACGGTCCCGATGTCATCCCCCAGCCGTATCCCGGCGAACTCGGCCTCCGGTTCGGGGAATCCCCCGGGTCCGGTCTGGGCCGGCAGCAGGGGGGAGAGAATGAGGGCGGAGGCCAGGAGGAAAAACCCGCGTTTCACTCTTCTACTATCGGCCTCCCGATGGAGGGTGTTGATTTTTTTCTCCCCCGGTGTAACCTTGACAGCATGAGGGGAAGGATTTTTCACCCCCGCCGCCGGCGGGCCTCCCGTCCGTTTCCGATGCTGGTCCTCGCCGCCTGGATCGCCTGCCTTCCGTTCCCCGCCCCGGCCGCCCCCCCGGGGGAAGACCCGCCGGATCTCCTCCTGGCCACCGAGTCCGATTTCGACATCGAAACCTGGGGAAGCGCCGGGACACCCGGAGGGGGGCCACCCCCGGCGATCCTGGTGGTGGAGTCCCAGCCCGCCGGCGCCGAGGTCTACCTGAACCATGCCTATGCGGGGATGACGCCGCTGACGGTGAAGGACCTTCCCCCCGGCGGGTACCGGGTTTCCCTGCAGAGAAAGAATTACCGGGAAGCCTCGGTTTTCCTCACCCTGGACCCGGGGCGGACCTTCCGGGTCTTCGGCCGGCTGAGGTCGGAAACAGGCGCTCTGCGTGTCAGCCCCCGGCCTGCGGACGCGGAAATATACGTCGACGGCCTCCGGATCCGGGTTTCCGAAGGGCTTTTTCCCGTGGGAACACACCGGGTCACGGCACGGCGTTTCGGCTACCAGGATTTCTCCGCCGATGTCCTGGTCCAGGCGGACCGGACCACCGAACTGGCCGTCCCGCTCTCTCCGGCGGTGTTCGCGGCCCGGGATTTCACCGTTTCCCGGAAACGGCTCAACCCGGACAACCCGGGCCTTACGGGGCGGTCGGATCTGGACTTTTCCGTCACCGCCCCGGGAAGGGGCCGCATCATCCTGTATGCCGCCGACGGAACACCGGTGCGGACCCATGTGTTCCCCGACTTTTCCACCTGGGCCCAGTCTTTCCGCTGGGACGGACGGGACGACGCGGGCCGGCCCCTGCCGGACGGGCCCTATCGGGCCCTTCTATCCGTGGAATCCCGGGACGGGAAAATCCAGGGCAGCATGGCGGCGGAGGTCGTTCTGGACCGCAGCCTCCTCATCCGTTACCGGAGCATCCACCACGGACAGCCCGGCCTGATGTACGCCCCCCTCACCTCCAGTCTCCCTGCGGGGAGCTTCCAGCTGGGAACGCTTTTCGCGGGGGAAGCGGACCGTCCCGGGGGAGGGGAATGGGAGAGGCGGTATGCGGCCCAACTGGGTGCGGTGGTGGGGCTGGCGGCCGGCCTGGAGCTGACCCCCGTCCTGTCCCTGGAGCCCCTGGCGGACCCGGGAGAACCCCGGCTGGACGCGTCGCTGGGGCTCAAGTACGCCCTCCGGAAAGACGACGGCGGGCCGTTCTCCCTTTCGGCCACCCTGGGGGGGCATGTCTCCAGCAGCCCCGCCTACGCCGGGCTCTCCCGGTTTCCCGGCCTCACGGCAGGTGCCGTTCTGGGGCTCCGCTTCGGTTCCCTGGGGTTTGCCGCCGCACCGGAGCTTCTGGTTTCGCCCTACCGGATCGGCGATAACGGCGGAGCGGGAAGGGAACCCGGCCTGGACGCCGCCGTTCTGTCCCGGTTCGGGCTCTATCTGGAAACCGGCCCTCTGCTGGCGGGGTTTTCCACGGTCCTGGCCGCCCGGACGGGTTCGGGCCCGCCCCGCCTTCTGTACCCCATCCATACCGGATTCGAGGTGCACGGGCTCCTTCCCGACTCCCTCCTCTTCCTGAGCGCCTTCCTGTCCTGGGAATACTCCCCCGACCGGATCCGCCGGCTTTTTCTCGGGACCGGCCTGGGGATCGTGTACTAGAAACCCCTGCCCCGGTCGATGTAGATGCTGAGAATGATGGAAAGAATCAGCGCCAGACCGATGACCACGAAGAGAAAAAACCAGAGCTGCATCTTTTTCGTTCCCGGCCACTCCCGCTCCGGGCTCCGGGAAACGGGGATCCTGACCGACCTCTCCTTCCTTCGTGACGGGGCCGGCGAGCTCAGATAGCCGCAGCGGGGGCAGCCCCCGTAGAACTGCCCCGCCCCCCCGGTGAAACCGCAGCGGGGACAGCGGACGTCGCTGAAGAACCTGCCGCAGCCGGGACAGACCCTGTCCCGGGCCGCCACCTCCCGCCGGCAGTTTTCACAGAAAAACTTCGGGGTTCTCATTTTTTGCGTATCGCCATCAGGGTCAGGTCGTCGTACTGATCATCCTCCATGATATGGCTGTAGAAGTTGTAATTGGGGAAATCCCCGGGGTTCGGGTTTTCCAGGGGCCGGGCGAAGTATCGGCCGTAGAGAGAGAAGGTCTTCTTGAGAAAATCGTCGATCTTCCGGTCCATCATGATCCTGTCGCCCGCCCCCGCCCGGGGGTCGGGATAGATCCGGAATATCTTCTCCACCGAAACCAGAGCCGTCACCACGTTCTCCGCCGAGGGTTCGCAGCCGCTGAAGTCGAAGACCAGCTCCTCTCCGGCGACGGGATTGTGCTGTTTCTCCAGCCGGAAAACCCTGCGGTTCATCACCGCTTCGATGATTTCCCTGATCCTCTCCTCCCCCATCATTTCATCCTCCACCGGGTCGTCCCCCTCCTTCTCCGGCGGAAGCTGCAGGATATCGAAATTCGGTTTCCGGAGTTTCCGGTGTGCCTCATCCACGCCGTCGGTGAAGAGCATCATGATGTCCCCGGGATTGAGGGGCAGCTGGACCTGCTCGAAGGGCGTTTTCATTTCTATCATGAAGTTGGGAAAAACCCCGGTGGCGGGGCAGTCATTCAGAATTATCCGTTTCAGGCTCCGGGTTTTCGCCTCGTAGATGCGCAGCACCCGGTCCCCGGCGTGGGTCACATGGATGCGCCCGGTTTTGACATTGACGATCCCCAGGGTCATGGCGGCGAAGCGCCCCTTGAAGCCCTGGGACTCCAGGACGTCGTTGATCTGGTACAGCAGAGGAACCATATCCGGGCCGGCGCCGATGCGCAGATTTTTGAAATAGGAGGTGAAAACCGTGGCCACCTGCACCATGATGAGGGCCGCCGGGACGCCTTTTCCGGCGACGTCGCACTTGATGAAGGCGTAATTGTCCTCCTCCAGTCTGCGGAATTCGAAGTAGTCCCCGGAAACTCCCTTGGCCCCCTCGTAGTACCCGAAGAACTCACCGTCGGAGGTCTCGGACTTGCCGGTAGTCAGCTTCTTGCCCCCTGGGCCGATCTCCAGGGGAATGAACATTTTCTGGATCTCCTTTCCCACCGTCAGGTCCTTGCTGGCTGCGGCGGCCCGCACGAGCCCCTGGGTCATCTGATTGATCGTATCCGCCAGTATGGAAATCTCGTCCCGGGTCCTGACGTCGATGACGTGGTCCCGCAGGTCCTCCTTGTCCTCCGTATCCCGGATCCTCTCCACTCCCTGCACCAGTCGCCGGATGGGGATGATGGTGATGGAGGCCAGAACGAGGGCGCCGAAGACTCCCACCACCAGCGCCGCCAGGGCCACCACGGCGGTGATGAGAACCAGAGTCTTTCCGGAGGTTTCCACCTCCCGGAGTATCTCTTCGGTGGAGACCCCGAGCCGGACCAGTCCCCGGTAGTAGGAATCCACCCCGGCGATCCGGTAGAGAACGGGTTTGTAGAAGGTATAGTCGGTGATCCTCCGGTCCAGGATCCTCTTGCTGAACAGGTCCCGGAGCATGTTCCAGCGGCCGCGAAGCCAGGGAAGGCCCGAATAATCCGGCAGATCCGTGGAAAACCCGGGCTGGGAGTGGACCGTCCGCCCCAGTTTGGCCAGGACCTCGTCGATCTCTCCCCGCAGAACACTGTCCCGCTTCTGCAGGTCCTGAAACCGGTTCCGGGATTCGGGATCGTTCCGGGTGGCCAGCCGGCGCAGTTCTCCGCCGATGCGGTCCAGTTCCGCGGCGGTCTCCCTCAGCCCTCCCCGGGCGGCTTCGTCGATTTCCCGGGCCAGAGTCTCCTCCAGCGGACTGATATCGTCCTTCATGCGGGACTCCCCGGGGACGACCTCCCCGGTATCGATCTTGCCTCCGATCTTTTTATCGTTGGTGGCCCAGACGAATCCCCGGGCCGCCACATCGGAAACGCTCCTCCCGGTGATGGTGGCGAAGCGTGCCTCACTCATGGCGGAGGTCTGCAACGGCAGGATCCCCAGTTCCAGGGTGTTGCCGCTGGGCAGATAGGTCCTCGCCCCGGTGGAGAGGCTCTCCAGCAGGACCGAAGCGCGCTGGAAGAGGCCCTCCGCCAGATTCCTCTCCTGGTTCGTGGTCATATAGAAACCCAGGGGGATGGACACCATCAGCACCACCGAAATGATCAGCATCGTAATGAAAAGCGTGAATTTGACCCGGAGGCCGATCCCCTTTTTCTTCATGGCCAGAATCCTCTCTTGTTTTTTGGCCCAGTGGGCGTTGTCGCCGGTGATCAGCGCCACCGCCTCGAGCCGCAGACGCCTCCCCTCGGTGACCAGGTCTCCCAGGCGGAGGACGGAAAAGAAGGCGGCGCAGGCGAGGAACACCACCACTATCCACACGGCCAGGGCGTTTCCGGTGAGCATGATGGGGGGGCGCCGCAGGGGCTTCCACAAAGGATCGTAGTAGACGTTGAAATCCCCGTATTTGATGGTGCCCGGACTCTCCATGCTCAGCGGGTTGCGGGCGAAGACGATGCCCCGCAGGGGGTGGCGCACCCCCACCCGATAACTGCCGTCCCGGATTTCCGCCACCGCAGGCCCCACTATCCGGCGGTCGTCCCGGACCCGGTAGTCTCCGGAGGAGCGGCTGAAAACGTAGTCGTAGGGAAGCCTTCCGTCCCGGTCCAGGATGACCTCCGACACCTGGCCGTCCACCGCGAACCCCCGGCCGATGATGGAAAGGGTGATGGCTCCCAGAGAGTCCTTCACGGCATCCACGAAGGTTATGACGGTCTCCGGGACATGTTTGTTCAGATGCACGAAAAGCGTCGACCCGGGGCCGACGTTGCCCACCTCGTCCACCGCCGCGACGTCCAGGGCCCAGAGGCCGTCGTCGTTGTTCCGGAGGCTCATCCGGGGCTCGCGGGTCATCACCGTCCGGGGCAGAGGGAGAGGTGCGGCGTCACGGACCAGCAGCGCGTCCCGGCTCTCCCCGATGCGCCGGAAGGCGTAGGTGTACCCCGCCACATCGTCATCCGGCGGCGCCTTCCAGACCAGGTCGATGGAATTGGACACCAGATAACCCAGCTCGTCCTTTTCCGGGTCGGGGAACTCCACCGGGCCCGGCGGCTCCCGGTCCCGGACATAGGCCGTCGTTCTCTGAGCGGACCAGTTGCCGGCGTAGTCCCTGGCGGCGAGGTGGAAGTACCAGGTCCCGTCCTCGGGGGCCTGGAACTCGGCGGTGCGGGTGTTTTCCAGGACCATGGTCTTTTGGGGAACCTGGGCGTCCCTGTCCCGGGTCCAGAGATAGCTGAACCCTTCGATTCCCGATGAATCCCGGGGCAGGGTCCAGCGGTACCGCACCAGGTCCCCCCGGCTCCTCTTTCCCGCCGTATAGGTGAGTGGGGTCACCACCGGAGGTTCCACCGTGGTGTCGGGCTTGAGCTGCACGATCCGGGACTGGTCCCCCCGGCGGTTTTCCCAGAAAATCCGGAGCTCCTCCCCCTGGATCACCGGCCGCGGGAAGGTAGAGCCCCCTTCCATGGGGCTCAGATCCTTTTCGTTCCAGAAGACCCCCTGTTTATCGGCAATGAAGATGTGGTCCGCCCCCTTGCGGTTGTCGAACCATAAAAGAAAGGTCCGGTCCCGGTAACGGAGGATCTGCGGAAAGTTGGCCGCCTGAAACCCGCCGGTGACCTTTTCGGCGGCGGAGAGGATCCTTCCCTCCCCGTCGATTTCCATGTAATGGATCTGCGGAAGCTCCCTTCCGGACCTGCGTTCCCAGGTCACACCGATCCTGCCGTCCACGTCCGCCAGGAAGGGCCGCTGGTTGTCCACCTGGGCGGGGAGGTAGGTCTCGCCGGACAGTCCCTTCGCGAAACCGGAAAGCCAGACCAGGGGACCCCAGGAGGTTCCGCCGTCTCCGCTGATCCGGAGGAAAAGCTGGTAGGCCGCCCCCTCCCCCGCCCGCAGGGCCTGAAAGACGACGTACTCC
>Ga0302237_1002635_pt1 | contig 10880 bp, 8 predicted proteins | sample AAG_UR_Ala_MG_FD_193530 | JGI IMG/M metagenome (GOLD analysis project Ga0302237, IMG submission 193530) | Enriched activated sludge microbial communities from anaerobic digester in WTTP, New Holstein, Wisconsin, United States - AAG_UR_Ala | ecosystem: Engineered > Bioreactor > Anaerobic >...
ACCCAAGTCCTCGCCGATGCCACCCACGCGTCGCAGACGGCCTTGCCCGACGCCGACCGCCGCCGGCTGTACCTGTGGCTCGACGCCAACGCGCCCTTCTACGGCACGTACACAGAACCCGAGCGACTGGCCCAGTTGCAGGGCGAAGCGGTGCCGCCGCCGCAGGTTCAATAGGAGATCCAAATCATGACCGCAGTCGGGGCATCACGTCTGGGATCGGCGATTGTCGTGCTCGCCGTTGTCTTGACCGCTGGCACCGGCCGAGGCGGAGAAGCCGGCGCGCCGGTTGCCGACGCTGCGACACCGCCCTGGAAGGTCAACGCGCCGATCGCCTCCGTGACCAAAGATCTGTACAAGCGGCACGAGCGGCCGCGGCAGGCGGCGCTGGTGTCGGTGAGTTCCGTGGGGCCCAAGTTGGAATTACGCGAAGTGCAGGCCTACGAGAGTCAGTCCGACGTGGGCGACGATATTCGGGCTCGCTGGTCGACGGACAACGGCCGGACGTGGTCCGACTTCGTGGCGGTACAGCCGTCGAACAACGTGACTTACGCCGGCGTGACGGTGTGGGAGGGCGAAGGACCGGCGGCGCACGACCCGGCCAGCGGCTTGCTCGTGCAAATGTGGCTGAGGCAGATCACGGTCCGCGGCGTGTACCACAATTTCACGTACGTCCGCACCTCCAGCGATTTAGGCCGGACGTGGAGCGAGCCGCGGCAGCTGACCTATGAAGCGGGCGACCCGTTCGATCCCCAGCAGCCGCTCAAGCCCACATTTCTGAACCACAACGAGGCATATCTGGGGAACAACATACTTGTACGCGGCGATGGCAGCTTGGTCGTCTGCCTGGCTCACGCCAATGCGCCGGCCGACCCCAAGAACGACCAACGCCCGTGGCGGATGGGTTCGGTGCTGATGCTTGGCAAGTGGAATGCGGAACAGCGCCGCTACGAATGGACGCCGGGCGCGCGGGTCGAGATCTCGCCGGAGGATTCGGCTCGGGGGCTGATGGAGCCGGAATTGGCGGAGTTGCGCGATGGCCGGCTGCTGGTCGTCTGGCGGGGCTCGACGCACGGCTGGGACGGCACCGTGGCAAAGCTGCCCGGCCACAAGTTCTTCAGTGTTTCGACCGACGGCGGACGGACGCTCACGCCGCCTGCTGTCTGGACGTACGACGATGGCAGTCGGTTCTATTCGCCGTCCTCGATCCACCGCATGATCCGCCACAGCATCACCGGCAAGCTGTACTGGATCGGCAACATCTCGCCGACGCCGCCCGCAGGCAACTCGCCGCGGTATCCGCTGGTAATCGCCGAGGTGGGCGAGGCGAAGGCGGCCCTCCGGCGGGCGACCGTCACCGTGATCGACGACCGCCAGAGCGATCAAGGACCCGGCGTGCAGTTCTCCAATTTCTCGCTGTACGAGGATCGCCAGACGCACGCGCTGGTCTTGCACCTGACCACCTACGGCCAAGAGTCGAATCCGGCCGATTGGGCCACGGCGGACAACTACCGGTACACCGTGACGCTCAAAAACTGAAACACAGAAAAGGCGCAGAAGAAGCTGACAGAAAAATGAGATGACAGAAAAATGAGTGACGGAAAAGCTGACAGAAAAATGGGGTGACAGAAGAATGACAGGAAAAGCGAAAGCGGAAGAACAACTGCTTCTTCTCCTCTTCATTTTTCTGTCACCCCATTTTTCTGTCAGCTTTCTTCTCTTTCTGTACCCAGGAGCAGCCTGATGAAGAACGACATGTTCAATCGCCGATCTTTCCTGACCACTGCGTGTGCCGCAGCGGCACTTGGCCTGCGGGCGTCGAGCCGGGGTCTGCGCGGCGGCGAGGTGCCGAGCGTTGCGAATCCCCGCGCCACGGACGGTGACGAGGTTCACGAGCCGGACTGGGAGCAGCGGCTGACGATCACGGTCGGGCCGGACAAGGCGGACCTGGTGGGCCGCGACGACAAGGTGATTCAGGCCGCCGTCGATTACGTGACCCGGCTGGGCGGCGGCACGGTCCAGTTGCTGCCGGGCACGTTTACGCTCCGCAACGCCATCTTCCTGCCTTCCCGCTTGCGGCTGCGCGGCAGCGGGGCCGACACGGTCATCACCAAGATCGCCTCGGAGACGATCCCGCTGGCGGACGACTCGGACTGGTACGACCAGGAGATCACGCTGTCCGCCCCCGGCGGCTTCCGCGTGGGCGACGGCGTCGTGTTGCAGGCCACAAATCCGCACGACGGCGGCCGGACGGTGATCAAACGCACGCTCGTGGCGCGATCCGGAAACCGCTTCAAGCTGAACGACGGCCTGCGCGAGAATCTGTGGGTTTCCGGCAAGCCGACCTGCGCGTCGCTGTTTCCGCTGTTGACCAGCGAATACACGGCGGACGTAGTAATCGAAGATCTGGCCCTGGACGGCAATCGCCAGCAGAACGAGAACCTGAACGGCAACTACGCCGGTTGTATCTTCCTGCAAGACTGCAACCGCTACACGATCCGCCGCGTCGAGGCACGAAACTACAACGGCGACGGGATCAGTTTTCAAATCTGCCACGACGTGGCCATCGAGGAGTGTCACAGCCACGACCATACCGGACTGGGCCTGCACCCGGGCTCCGGCTCGCAGCGCCCGCGTTTGATCGGCAATCGCCTGGAGCGAAACGAGATCGGCCTGTTCTGGTGCTGGGGCGTGAAATACGGACTGGCCGAAGGCAACCGCATCGACGCCAACCGCAGCTATGGCATCTCGGTCGGACACAACGACACGGACAACGTGATGCGAGACAACGAGGTCACGAACAGCGGCAAGGCCGGCGTCCTGTTCCGGGACGAAAGCCGTGGCAAGGATTTCTGGGCCAATCGCAACGTGCTGGAGCGGAATCGGATCGTCAACAGCGGCGACAAGGATGGCATCGGCATCGACATTCAGGGCCGGACCAAGGACTTGAAGATCGCCGGCAACGAACTGCGGGAAACGCGGGAACCGGCTGACCGCGTCGGGATTCGGATCTCGGCAGGCTCCGAACGGATCGAACTGGCGGACAACCGCATCGAAGGCTTTTCGCAGGCCGTTCGCGACGAGCGGCCGGCCAAGGCATCGCCCATGTGATCGAGAATCAGGCATCGAACACACAGAAACAAAGAAGACAGAAAAGTGGGGTGACAGAAAGATGATCGGAAGCGAATCGCGGCTTCTCCGCGATTCATTTTTCTGTCATCCCATTTTTCCGTCAGCCATTTCCATTTTCCTGTGCTTCTTGTCCTGCCGATCGAATTCCACAGCTTTCTGAACGAGGTGTTCGTGAAACGGAGCGACTTGGGGCCGTCGCCGTTGGCCGGCAAGGAAGGGTACCTCTTCGTGTACCACGACGTGCGCGGCCGCTGGATGTCGGAAGGCGAGTTTGTGAACATGCGGCCGCATCGGCCGGGCAAGCAAGGGCCGGCGGAAATCGACGAGAGCAGCGACACGTGGGACACGATCGACTGGTTGCTGAAGCACGTGCCGGGCCACAACGGCAAGGTGGGCCTGTGGGGCATCTCGTATCCGGGCTTCTACGCCGCGGTCGGGATGATCGACGCCCATCCGGCCCTGGTCGCCGTTTCGCCCCAGGCGCCCATCTGCGACTGGTTCGTAGGCGACGACTGGCACCACCACGGCGCCCTGATGCTTCCGCACGCCTTCAATTCCATGGCCAACTTCGGCCGCCCTCGGCCTGAACCGACAACGAAGCCCGGCCCTCGCTTCGGAGCCACCGAGCGGCCCGCCGCAGGAACCCGGCGTCGATGAGTACATGAGCGATCCGGCCAAGCCGGTGCCGTTCCAGGACAAGATCGCCGTTGGCATGTCGCCCGAATACATGGTGGAAGACCAGCGGGCCTTGATCGATCGCCTGCTGGAACGTGAAGAGTCTGCCGACTACTGGGCGTTGAAGTGAAGATCACGCTGGGTGCCCGTGCGAATCCTCAGCGACGGTCCCACCCGCATTCCCGCCGGCGGCGTGGCCAGCGTTACACTCGCCGTTCCGGCCCTTCAACCCAACCACACTTGCCTCCTGGCCGGCGTCAGAAACTCTCGATGGCTCCCGCGTCGCGGCCCTTGCCCAGGGGTTTGACGCCGCGCATGTCGCGCTCGGCCGGACCGTCGAACTGCCAGGCATACAGTTCCTGGATGCTGGTGTGGGCATCGGCCAGTGTGCCGTGGGCGATGCGCAGGAAGTCGATGGCGCCTCCTTCCGTCACGCGGGCATAGTCCTGCTGCCAGGCGAACGGCGCCTCGGCAGCGTGGACAGCGACGCAACAGAACGCCAGGACGGCGAAAGACGCCTGGCGACGCCAATTTCGGACAGACATGAGGAATCTCCTTGTTGTCGGGACGTTACTCCATCGCCAGCGGCCGAACGTCGATCTGCTCGAAGACCACCTCGCCGCCTTGGGCGAAGAAGAACAGGCGATTGCCGCCTGGATCCGCTCGGCGGGCGATGAACGTGCGACGCTCTCCGATGCATACGTCCAAGATGCGGTCTTTGGTGATGATGTCCAGGGTGAACGGTTTGTCCAGCCCCTCGACGGACGGCAGCGCTCCCGTGTCGCCGCCCATCAGCGTGACGACCGGTTGTTTCTTTCCCACGCCGCCCTCGTGAGGATGCGCGAACTGTACGTGGTTCGAGGCCGGGCGGAAGGACAGTTCGCTGCCCGCTCGGTAGTCGCCCTCGCCGCACAGACAGACGCCGAACACCTCGACTCCCGGCGCGGGGCGAACGGTCAAGCGAATCCGGCTGTCGTGCGGCACGTTGTCCACGGCCGCATAGGAAAGCGTGTCCTCAGCGCGAACTCGCAACGCTGCGAAATCGCCCGATACGTCCCCCCTCTTGGCCGCCAGTTGTGGCGCCAGCGGCGGCCCACAGGCGGGAATCATCTCGGGCACGAACTTCAAACCCAGTTCCCCATTGGGCGACTGCACCAGTTCGCGGACCACGAGATTCCCGCCCCAGCCAGGAAAGGCAACCCAGCCGGCGGCCAAGGCCCGTCCGTCTTTGAACTCGTGCATCTTGGAAAAGAACAGGCCGTCGAAGGTGTTCTTGGGGATCTCTTCCCAAGGCCCTACGGGACGGCGCGACTTGTAAATCCGGCTGGAACCGGTCGTGAAGTAGTACCAGCTGTTCCAGGCCAGCGTGTCGGGGCAGATGCGGCTCAGGTTGTCACGCTGTGCCGTCTTGCGGAACTCGCTGTCCGGCACCTCGGTCCATCTCTGCAAGTCGCCCGACTCATAGTGCGTCCGCCCGCCCTCGGCGATCAAGTGGAACGTCCGCGTTTCGGGCACATAGAAGATGTCGCTGTCGAATCCGGGTAGCACCGGCTTGAAGTCTTTCGTGAAATGGATTCCGTCCTCGCTGACCGAGCGGAACAGCCACGCCCCGCGCTGCGGCTTGTCGACGAACTGGATCCGGCTGCCGCAGTCGGTGTAGAACGCGTACCATTTCCGGTCGTTCGGATTGAAGATCACGTTTCCCGTGCCCATGGCGCATTCCCACTGCCGTTGGATGGGAACGGCCAGCGGATGATGCGTCCAGTGCTTCAGGTCGGTCGAGGAGAAGTGGCCGTACTGATGGGCGCCCAGTCCCCACTTGGCGCCGTGGTGCAGCCGGTCGTACAGGTAGAACAGGTGGAACTCGCCGTCCCTGCAGGTCACCATACAGTCGCCGGCGTAGGCCTTGCCGCGAGGTCTCCAGTACTGCAGGCTCCGCTGCGGCGGGCCGAGGATCTCCAGATCGCGCCGGGCAACGTGTTCCGCACCGCCGGAAAGGGCCGCGATCTCCTCCGGCTTCAGCGCGCGATCCCACAGGGCCACGTGGTCGATCTCTCCGGAAAACGGCGTCTGCAACCGGCCTTCGGCGGAATAGCCGGCCCCGATGAGAAACGGACTTTGGAAACGATACAACTCGCCATGCGGCCATTCCTCGTCGATCAGCACGCCGTCGACGTACAGTTCGACGATCGTATCCGCGAAGCGGACGATCACGTCGTGCCAGCCGTCCCGGCCGACCCAATCGAGCGGAGCGCTGACCGGCAGCACGCCGTCGTTGAAGTTCCCGCTGGCGTAGTGCGGCGCCGCGCTGCCCTGCGACAAGAGAGCTGCACGACGCCCTGCTTGTTTCCCGGGCGAGTTTTGCTCGCAAATCACTTGCGAACCGTTCAGATGGTCACGGCGCCAAAGGGCCACGATGGTGAAACTGTCGTCGCCTTCGGCCAGTGCGGCCGGTCCTTGCAGGTACTGCCCGTGGCGGAAACGTATGGCGGGCATCCCGCCCAGAGCGCCGGCCACGCGTTGGGGCATCCAGTCCGCGACCGGTTGCTTCACGTCGCGAGAATGGCCCGAAATGTCGTTCCAGACGGCGACCTTGCCGTTCTCGTCGAATTTCACCTGGGCGGCATCGAGATGCAAAACTAGCCCGTCGGTTGGCGCAGCGCCATTCTTCGACTCGCAAGTGGCGGCCAGTCGCCACTTCGCCAACAAGCTGCGTTGGAGTCGTTTCGTCTCCTCGTCGGTCAGCGGCCGGCTGTAGAAGAGGATTTCCGCGATCTCGCCGTCCAGGAACTCCGCCGTCCCCACCTTGGCGCCGACATAGAATGCCTCTCCGCTGATCGACTGCCGCTCGATGTCGATCGCTCGCTCCGCTTGGCCGCTGGCGTCAGTGACCACGACCCGGCCGTCGTCGTGTACGCGAACTACGGAGCAAATCCACTGCCGCGCCGGGTACTCGAGCAAATCGTGCGCATCGTTCGACTCGCCGTTGAACCCGTAGGTTCCTCGCTGGGCCTTGCGCAGGTTCTCTTCGGTCGGTTCCTTCATCCCTTCCACGCGCTGCCAGAGCGGAGTGGTCCGCCAGCGATAAACCAACTCCTTGCCGCCGGCGTAGATCAGGTTCGCCAGCCGGTCCTTGGAATCCGCCGACGCCAACAGCCCGCCGAGCCATTGGCCCGACGGATCGCGCAGCCGCAGGCAGATCGACGCCTGCTTGCCGGCCAACTGGATCGGCTTTCTTGAACTCGTGGTGAGATACCCGCCCTCCAGTCGCACGGCGTAGCCGTCGCCGCCTCGGGCCAACGATGCCTCGCGGTCCGCGCCCGCCAGTGCGACGATGCGCACCTGGCCCACCGCCGCCAGATCGTCGCCCTCGTTCGCGGTTCCCGCCAACTGCTTCATCTGCCAGACGGCCACAGCGTCGTCGAAAGGAGACTTGGCCTGAACGAAGCCAACGGAAGAGCCGGCCATGAGCGTCGCCAACAGGACCGCTATGCCACGTTGACGTTTGCTTTGCATTCAAGTTCACTCCCCGCCAGTCTCTCATGGCTGCAATTCGGTAAGAACCGCCGGGCCGATTATAGTGAGGAGGGACTTGGTTGGCCATGCTTGCTGTGAGATCGTCCGAGCGTCTCACGGCACCAGCGCCAGCGGGCATGCGAGTTGCTTGACCAGGATCTCCAGGTCGGCTTCGTCCAGCAGTTCGCTGTGCAGCACGAGCAGGATCAACCGTTTTCGCATCCGCTCGGCCAGCCGCACGATGGTGCGCGCATCCAGCGCCGGCAAGGGCTGGACCGTGTAGCCGGCGTGACAGCCGTCCAGGCACTGGTCGATCTCCCTCCGCCGCGCCGGTCCGGCGCCGTTTTCGGACGCCGGACTCAGCACCACGAGGTCGCCGAGGTTGGTCTCGGCGAGTTCAGCGGCGATTCTCAGCACGCCGTCGCTGCTGGACGAGCCCTCGTCGATCACCAGAATCGAACCCGCGGCCGCGCGACGTTCGCGCGACGCGGTGCCGGCCGTTTCGGCCATGCCCACGATCAGCAGCGCCGCCTGCCCGGCCAGCGCCCGGCTGGTCCGGACTAGGTCCCCGCGTTGGACCTGGAACGACCAGCGGACCTGCAGCCGGTCGGCGGCTTCGGCCAGCGCCCGACGCACCTGTTCGGCGTGCGCCCGGAACGCGCACTCCAGGCCGGTCACGCCCAACGGCCGCGGCACCGCATAGGACAGCGGCACTTCGTTGGCAAACGGCAGACTGGCCCATCGCCACAGGTCGGCGTCTTCGACAAACAGCGTCTGCAATTCCGCCCGCACCTGGGCCGCCCACTGCGTGGCCGTTTCCAACGCCGCTCGCCCGCACGGGGAAGCGTCCACGGCCACGACAATCCGCCGCGTTTCCTGTTCTTCCGCAACGATCATTTCGCTTTCTCCGACTTGCCTTCCGTGTTGTACTTCTGCCGCAACTGTAACATCTCCCATAGCCTGTCCGCCACACGCTGATTCAGCGTGCCCGCGGGAAAGCGCCCTTCGGCGTCGGGCTCTCCGGCGGGCACTCCGGTCAACAAGGTCAGCGCCTGATCCACCGTCTCGATCGGCCAGACGTGGAACTTGCCGTCGGCCGCCGCGGCCACGACGTCTTCCCGTAGCATCAGGTGTTTAACGTTCGACGCGGGGATCAGCACGCCCTGATCGCCCGTCAGTCCGCGGGCGCGGCAAACATCGAAAAACCCCTCGATTTTCTCGTTCACGCCGCCGATCGGCTGGACTTGGCCGTGCTGATTGACCGATCCGGTGACGGCCAGCGACTGTTTGATCGGGACGTCGGCCAGCGCCGAGAGGAGCCCGCACAACTCGGCCACCGAGGCACTGTCACCCTCGACCATCCCGTACGATTGCTCGAACACGAGGCTGGCCGATACGGACAGCGGGTGCCGCTGGGCGTACCGCGATGCCAGGAACGACGACAGAATGAGCACGCCCTTGGAGTGGATCGCGCCGCCCAGCTCGACCTCCCGCTCGATGTCGACCACTTCGCCCTTGCCCAGTCGTGCCGTGGCCGTAATCCGCGAGGGACGGCCGAAGGCAAAGTTGCCCAGATCGATGACCGACAAGCCGTTCACCTGGCCGACCCGCTGGCCGCTGGTGTCGATCAGCAGCGTGCCGCGCTGGATTTCCTCCTGCACGTGGTGCCGCAACCGCTCGGCGCGGTACACCTGTTTGTCGATCGTTTGCTGGACGTGCCGAACGCTGACCTGGTCGCAGCCCTCCTGTTCGGCCCAGTAGTCGGCTTCCCGCAGCAAGTCCGCCACGGTGCGCATGTGCGTGGTCAGCCGTTCCGAGTCGCTGGCGACGCGGGCGCTGTGCTCCAGCACGCGGGCCACGGCGGTGCGGTCGAAGTGCCGGTGCTTCTCGCGCCGCACCAGGGTGGCGATCAGCCGCGCGTACAGCCGGCAGTTCTCCGGCGAGCGCTCCATCTGTTCCTCGAAGTCGGCTGCCACTTTGAACAGTTCGCCGAAGTCCGGGTCGTACTGGTGCAGCAAATAGTACAGCATGCGATCGCCCAGGAGCACGACCTTGACGTCCAGCGGAATCGGCTCCGGCTCCAGCGACACCGTGCTGATCAGGCCCAGGTTTTCCCCCAGCGACTCGATTTTGACGTGCTGCGAGTACAGGGCCCGCTTGAGGGCCTCCCAGGCAAAGGGCTGCCGCATAAGCCGCACGGCCTCGATGACCAGGTATCCGCCGTTGGCTCGGTGCAGCGCGCCGGACTTGATGAGGGTAAAGTCGGTGACCAGCGTACCCATCTGCGTTTCGTGCTCGACGCGCCCCATCAGGTTCACGTAGCTGGGGTGCTCCAGGTACACCACGGGCGCGCCGCGCGTCTGGCCGTGTTCTACGATCAGATTGGCGCTGTACGCATCCGCCAGGTTGCGGCGTTTGGCGGTCAGATCCAACGGCCCCGCCGACTCCTCGTCCTGCTTGCGAAACTCGTCGGCCCGCTGGATGACGCTGGCCTCCAGGGCGTCGAAGAACTTGAGCACCTCCGGCAGATCCGTGTACCGCTTGCGCACCTGGGCCAGCGCCTGGCCGACGACCAGCCGCGTGGCCTGTTGGTTCAACTCCTTGGTCTTGCGGCGGATCTCGTTGCGCCACTGCGGGATCTTCTCGACCAAGGCCCGCAGTTCGGTCTGCAACTCGTCGACCGCCGCTTGGATCTCATCACGCTGCTCGGCGGTCAACTTTTCGTACTGCTCCGGGGTCAGCACTTCGCCCTCGCGCATGGGAGCCAGGGCGAACCCGGCGGGCGTGCGGATCAACTGGATGCCCCGCTCGCCCGATTTCTCGGCCAGGCTCTGAAACGCCTGCGACTGCCGCTCCTTGACTTCCGCCTCGACCTCCTGCAGCCGATTGCGGTGCTCCTCCATCTCCAGCGCAGCCGGAATTGACGTGTGCAGGTCCTCGAACAGAATCTCCAGATCCTGAACGAGCTTGGGACCGCGTCCGGCAGGCAGTTGCAGAGCGCGCGGCTGGTGGGGATCATCGAAGTTGTTGACATAGCACCAGTCGTCCGGCGTCGGCTCGTCCGCCGACTTCTTCTCGAGAAAACTCTGCACGATCGTCCGCTTGCCCACCCCGGGCGGTCCCAGCACGTACAGGTTGTAGCCTTCGCGGCGGATCGTGATGCCGAAGCGGACCGCGTCCAACGCGCGCGTCTGCCCGACGAATTCACTCAGATCTTCCAGCTGCTCCGTCGTCTCGAAATCAAAGCAGCCGGGATCGCATCGCCAACACAGCGCGGTGGGAGGCAGGGCAGAGATCTCGCGCATGGTGCCCTTTCTGAATTGGAATCTCCAGGAACTCATCGACTATGTTCCCTATGTTCCCTCTTTCCGGGGAATTTGGCAAGTCGACGTGGTCCCTGTGTGGGGGATGTCTACTGTCGAGAAATAGAGCTCTCCTTCAATTAACTTCAACGGCTTTGGGCTAACCCTGACTTGATGCACGAGCACATATTCCTGCAGGCTCAAGTTGCCGTAAAAGGCTTTGCACTTCTTCCCCCCGCGGTTGTTAGTCGCTAGGAT
>Ga0302237_1002636_pt1 | contig 10879 bp, 18 predicted proteins | sample AAG_UR_Ala_MG_FD_193530 | JGI IMG/M metagenome (GOLD analysis project Ga0302237, IMG submission 193530) | Enriched activated sludge microbial communities from anaerobic digester in WTTP, New Holstein, Wisconsin, United States - AAG_UR_Ala | ecosystem: Engineered > Bioreactor > Anaerobic >...
ACTCTCCACTTTCCTGTGCATTACCTTTGATTCTTGAACCTGATTTCCATTCGTAAACCATAAAATCACTCCTTTGTTATTATTAATTGGCTTTAGCCTGCCATGCCTTGCCAAACCGAACCTCAACATACCATGCCTAAACTGCCATACCATGCCCCACCTAACCTAAACTTACCGTGCCGAAACTGCCATACCAAGCCCGAACGTACCTTAGCTTAACCCAACGTACCATAACGCAACTTGCCTGCCAAACCAGAGCCAACCATTACCGACCTCAGCAAAACTTGACACGCCTTAACTGCCATACCAAGCCACACCTTGCCAAAACAAAACTAACCCAGCCTAAACTGCCTAATTAATCAGCCTTTACATGAAACATTCCGAACTGTCCGTCTCTCTCAGGTCTCCATTCACCGACACCGCAAATCGTACCGCCTGCATTGATGATGTTGATAATGTTTGAAAGCGAAAATTCACCGTTCGCATTATACTTTACCTTGAATGTAGTTGTCCAGTTGTGGAACTCACCACGATAGCGGATATCTGCTGTTCCCATGCCGATTTTTACCATATCTTCACGCATAACAGGTGTATCGGATTTGATTTCAAGCATATCATCATACTCGCTCTCAATGAAGAAAGCACCACGTAAGCCCATCTGATTCTTTACCCATCCCATTCTGTAAGCCGCCGAAATAGCTGCCTGTTTGAATGCTGTAACAGGGAATCCGAACTTTGCACCGTTGGCAATAGCTGTTTCAAATGCCTCTTCACATTCTCCCTCTGTTGGCTCATCACTGTACTCAGGCTTTTCAGTCAGCCAGTAAATTGACTGGATAAAATCGTCAACAGGATTTCTTAGTGGCTTTTTCTTACCCTTTGACTTGCCCTGCTGTGCTTCAAGCATCATTCTCTTTGCCTTTTCGCTCCATGCGTGCATGATAAGCGGTGTATCTCCGATAAGTGTTACCTCAACAGTTTTCATTTCGATTGGTTTGATCTCTACGATCTCAGTCTTTGCATTTGCCATATTATCACTTAGTCCTTTCTGTATGCGCTTTAAAATGCGCTATAATAGCTTTTGTTTGTCGGGTATATAACTATATACCCTTTACTCGTTCTCACTGTTCTCGTTGCGTTTAGCCTTGATTTTTTCGACTGTATGCTTCCATACGGTCTACAAACTTTTTATCCTCGGACATATTTACACCACCTTTCTCTTTCCTGTGACAACCTCATAGATGAGGGATTTTTTATAGTCGAACAAATCAGCGAGAATGGATTCTTTCTCGGAAATCAGTTTATCAATTGCTGCACATTTCATGTTGAGGTAATCTGCAATTTCCATTTGCTGTTTTATATCGGGGTAGGCAATATACGAATTGTTCATATTTCCCATAGTTACGTGTGCCATTGCAGAACCGTGGAACTCAGATGCAATGCTTCTGCTTAACGCTATAAAATAGTAGTATGCAAACATTTTATCAAGTTTCTGCGACAATTCTGTTTTCCAGATATGATAATGATAAATAACTTTTTCGCCTTGCCATATACATGGACCGTAAGAAGCCGACCACGCATATAGTAGGTCACCAGCATCGCAATACTTTTCAGGGTCAAGTTCTAAACTTGAAGTATACCATTTTGAGTTTGTGAATAGATTGCCAACTCTTAGAACTTTATACTTCCCATTTTCTTCAAATTCTGTATCCTTATAAGCTCGACCGTTGATTAAGCGAATTACATACTTTTGTTTGCACAATGTCCATGATGCAGGTATCTTACCAATCCATGCTATTCCGCTTTCCTTCATTTCAATATTTCGAACAAGCCCTTTTGTTATTGTTTCAGAAATGAGTGAGGTCTTCCATGCTTTATATTCCTCAATGCTATTTTGTATTTCATCAATCAGATTATCAATCTTCGCACATTGCTCATCCAGATAACTCACAATAGCAGATTGCTCTGCATCGGACGGAAGAATAACACGAAGTTCCTTGACTTCATCATAATTCAGTCCCTGTCGAACACCGGACCCCATACCATAAAAGCCTTTTTTGATGTCAAAAGAATGCAACAGATAATAAAGGTATCTGGAAGTATCCTTCTTAATCGGGCGGAGAGTGGTGTATGCGGAGGTAATGATACCACGTTCGGTTGCCAATCCAACACGCAGGCTTGTATGGTCGTTTTGCAAGTCGGTCAAGCGAAGTACGATATCGCCGTCCTCGATGATATTGTAACCATTAAAGGATTCCGGCAAAAGTCCGCCGTTTGAATTGATGTCCCTGCGTTTTATTTTTCCGTAACTTAAGGAAAGCAAATTGGTTTCTTGAAGGTCACTGTTCTTATTTTTTACTTGGGTCACAAGCTGATAGAGTGTGCGAGTTTTCCATGTAGCAGGAATCGCACCAATCCATTCTATACCACTGTCTTTTGTTGCTGTATATTCGCTCTTTCTCTTTCCTGTGACAACCTCATAGATGAGGGATTTTTTATAGTCGGTTAAGTCGTTGATAATAGATTCTTTATCAGAAATCATAGCATCTATGTTTTCTGTTTTCTTGCTTAAATAATTGGTGATTAGAATTTGCTCGGAAATAGGGGGGAGAACAACGCGCAGATCTTTAACTTCACTGTAATTCAAACCCTGACGAACACCTGAACCCATTCCGTAAAATCCCTTTTTTGTATCAAAAGCGTGTAGCAAATAATACAAGTATGGTGAAACCTCACTATTTATTGGGCGCAACACTGTATACGCAGAGGTGATGATACCCTGCTCCGATGCCAATCCTACTCTGAGGCTTGTGTGGTCATTTTGTAAGTCAGTAAGCCTAAGAACAATATCTCCTTGTTGAATAATGTTATAACCATTAAATGACTCTGGCAGCAATCCGCCTCTGGCATTGATATCTCTACGCTTGATTTTTCCGTAGCTTAAGGAAAGAAGATTCTCTTCTTGCATATTGCTATTTTTGTTTTTCACTTGCGATACTAATTGGTATAAAGTATGCACTTCCCATGTGGACGGAATATCGCCTATCCAATCAATTCCACTATTTTTGGTTTCAACATTTGAACATAGACCTTTTGATACAGCCTCAAAGATGAGTGAAGTTTTCCATGCTTTATATTCTTCAATGCTGTCTTTTGCCTCAGCAATTATGCTATCAATTTTCGCACATTGGCTGTCCAAATAGACCGCAATGGCAGATTGTTCACTAAATGGTGGAACGGGTATTACAATCCTTTTCATTTCTTGCCAGCGAGTTGTCCATAAATCTTCAACTATTCCATGTCCCCATTTGTAAAATTCATCGGCAAATGGAACAGTGTGGAACAACCAATTATAGTAGCCGGGATGCATTTTACCCTTGGGCTTCAAGACGGTGTTTATTAACGAAACAGAGCCATCATATTCGGAAATTCCACAAGAACCACGTCTATCTGAGCGACTATTGATTGCAAAATCACCTTTTCGTACAAGTTTTCTGTTATCGCCATTGTCTGTTTTTGCGGCAGAATCCAATCGGGGTACTATCCCATTCATTGTAACAGATAGAGGAGGATAGTCCTTGTCACTAACTTTTTCATTCCTCAACTCATAGAAAGCAGATATAGTGGTTAATGACCAAGTTTTCGGGATTACTCCAAGCCACGGTATTTTTGAATCATCAATTGCAATGTTAGACATATTACTCACTACCATTCCCAAACAGCTCATGAAGATTCTGCATCATGGACTGTTCGCGTGCTTCTATTCTTTTTGCAATGTCAGCAGCAGGTTCAAGTTCCTTATATTCGTAGAAGGTACGAGTGAAAGGAATTTCGTAGCCAACCTTGGTTTTGTTGCGGTCAATCCAGGCATTAGGACGATACGGCAGAACCTCTCGTTCAAAGTAGATGTCGATATCTTCATCAAGAGGAACATTTTCTGTATCACGCTTGGAAGTGTCAGCAACCAGCTTCTTGCCTTTCTTCACGAGATTTCCATCTTCGTCCACCTGTGGACTTTCAATGGTGATTTTGTTATATCCCAGACTGACGGCATCCATCACTTTTGCTTTACAAATAATGCTCTGTCCATTGGCAAAAGTGTGCGTAAATTCATGACTGCGATATTCGCCATAAGCCTGAACAATCAAGTTGCGGCAGTCATCGGTGATATCCACACGCTTGTTACCGATAGGCTTGCGACGCTGTTCATAACACTGGCTTGCATCAATCAAAAGCACCTGTTCTCTGTGAGACCCAGCCTTATCTTTAGTAATAATCCAAACATAGGTGGCAATACCTGTGTTATAAAAACTGTCATTTGGAAGCTGAATGATGGCATCCAGCCAATCGTTTTCAATCAGATAGCGGCGAATTTCACTCGGACCGCTTCCGGCATCCCCTGTGAAAAGAGAGGAACCGTTCTGAATAATAGCCATGCGTCCTGTGTCGTTCAATTTAGAAAGACCGTTAAGCATAAACAGCATCTGTCCATCGGACTTTGCAGGAAGTCCTACACTGAATCTGCCAGCATCGCCCTTTTTATGTTCTGCCTCAACATCTGCAGCTTCACGCTTCCAGTCGATACCAAACGGAGGGTTGGAAATGCAGTAATCAAAGGTATAGCCGGAGAACTTGTCATCGTTCAGGGTGTTACCGAACTGCATATTTTCCGGGTCTCCGCCACGAATCAGCATATCAGCTTTTGCGATACCAAAAGTGAATGGGTTAATTTCCTGCCCATAGCAAATCATTTCTGCTGTGCTGTCTAAGGCCTTTGCACGTTCTTCCATGCACGTAAGCATCTGGCTTGTACCCATAGCCATATCATATACGGTCTTCGCAGGAGCATCTTCTTCGGAGAGGTCTGCATTTGTCATGAGCAGATCACACATCAGATAAATAATGTCACGGCTTGTAAAATGCGCTCCGGCTTCTTTGTTGTAACTCTCTGAAAAACGCTGAACAAGGTTTTCAAAAATATAGCCCATATCGACTGCGGAGATACGCTCCGGATCCATATCAGCATCATCTTTACAGAAATCGCTGATAACTTGGTAGAGAACGCCACCGCCAGACATTCGTTCAATTTGAGTGAAGAATCCCATGTTGGCAAGAATGTCAATTACGTTGTCCGAAAAGCCATTGATGTAGTCCTCAAAGTTTGTTTTGATATTTTCAGGGTCTGCCTTCAATTTTTCAAAGTTGTATTTGCTGGTATTGTAAAAACGGTAACCGGATGCTTTGCGGAGAAAACCATCTTTGACAGCCAGCGGTTTTACCTTTTCATAGGTTTCCCAAACCTTATCCTGTGTAGGAAGTAAGCAATCATGGAAACGCTTTATGACAACCATCGGTAAAATAACAAGTCCGTATTCATGAGGCTTGTATGCCCCAAAGAGAGAGTTGGCTACATTCCAGATTAGGTTTGCCTTTTTTCCTATATTTGTACCAACCACTTGGATTTTTTCATTAGAGTTCATATTCTCGTTCCTCCTTGATATTTTGGGTAATGCTCTTGATGTTGCTGAACATGACAAGAACTGTCATAATTGCACTGCCGATAAGCACTCCGATTACAAATTCCATTCTATCACTCCTTTACTCGAATTCTCCGTCTATATCGTCAACGGTATTTCTTGCCTGATTCTCTAAAACAACGATTCTTCGTCTCAGCTGCTCGTTCTGCTGTTTTAATCCGCAGGCGGCTTTCATACCTTCGTTGAAGCCTGTGAGATATCCTTGACGAAAAGCCTGTTCCTGAGTATCATCAACCTTGAATTCTGGTGCAGGCTCCGATTTTCTGATAAGCTGTGCATATCCTTCTATATTGTCTTTCGTGCCGCATATCGGGCAAATCTGACGGCCTTCGGGTATCTGTGCACCGCAGATAACGCAGAGGTTATCGGGTTCTTTTACTATCATTTCTTTCACTCTCCTTATTCAGCCATTCTTGTATACACGCTTCGCAAGTGCTTAGCATACATACCTTATCATCTGGACACTTATATTCTTTTGCTGTCAAGGCTTCGATAACGCACTGGCATAAGCCTGAACCAATAGCCGCCTGCAAGCCTATCAGCAAATCATACTCATTCTGTCTCAGTAAATGTTCTCGGTTCTTCATTTGCTTCTCCTATCAGTTTTAAGGCTTCATCCGCTTTACACCATTTGAAACTATCAGCGTATGGACATTTTCCATGTTTTACACATATATAACAGCTTTCAGGTATATGCGTATCATTATTGCAAGGCATTGTTGATATACCCTCAATCGCCATTTTTAGCAGTCGCTTGTACTCTAAATCCAAGTCTTTTTTAAGCTGCGCTAATATGATTTCTCTGAATATGTCTTCTTCAAACCATACCACTTTACCATCCCAATTCGCGGAGATGTCTCCATGTTCAACGCATTCTATCATTTCTTCGTAGTCCTCAATGTTTTTAAGCAGTTGCCGTCCTCGTTCTAACATTATTTTCTTTTCAACTTTCATTTTCAATCCTCCTTTAGCGGTTCTGCATTTTCGACAAATGCTTTGCAATCAATACATTTTTCATTTATTTCACAATCATCAATTCTGCTTCTGGCTTCGAGCTGGCCTCTGAGGAATGCGTTCTCACGCTTCAGACGTTCGTTATCCTGTCTGACCTCACAAGAATGCTTCATGCCCTCGTTGAATCCGGCTGTGTATCCCTGCCCGAATGCTTGCTTATATACTCATCTGTTTCAAATTCAAATTCATCCTTGATGCGCTGTATCTGCCTATCAAGCTTTTCGTTTATTATCTGCTCGATACGGTCTGCTCCACAGATAAGCTTCATCTGCTCAACCATAATAGCGATATCGGCTATTTCTTCGAGGCAGTTTTGATACGCTCCATTAACGTTTCTGCGTAGTTTATTTCTTGCCTGTACGAACTCGCCGCACTCTTCACAAAGCATATCCATCTGCGATTCACAGCCGTAATACTCAGCTATCGTCTTTATACGTTCATCCATTCCGTTCACCCCTTCTTCTTCTCCGTGCTGAGTAGTATCAGCACGAAAGCAATCATCAGTATTAATACTATGTTCTTATCTGCCTGGAACTGATCTCCGCAGACTATGAATATCACAAGTCCGAGGATTCCAATTGTCCATTTGCTCATATCCTCACCGCCTTATCTTGTACCGCTTGCAGTAATCGTCAAGCGTTTCCATCTTGATATTGATTCTGTCAAAGTCAAGTTCATACTTCTCGGCATATTCTGCCATCATTTCGTTTGAACACATCTGCTGTCCGAATATCTCAGGCATTTCCAGAACCATAAGAATATCCTTGAACCACTGCTGTATATACCGCTTTGTGTATCTGCGCTTTTCGCAGACTGCTATCATAGCGGTAACAGCCTGCTTCATCATATCGTTCATCACTGCTTCATAAAGCTGATACTGGAATAGTGCGTTCTGTAATTCCTGTTCTTTTCGGAAGTCTTTAAGTCCTCGGCTTTTCATACAGCTTGCTCCTCATATACTTGTCAAATTCCGATGCATCCGCAGTTATCATAATATACTCGTCAAGTTCCGATGCATCCATCAGATACGCATCGATTCCTGTCTCATCAACATGAGATAAAGACATTGTAACTTCCTTTGACGATGTTCCGTCAAAGCCTTTGGTGTATCTGATAAGTGATTGATTGTCTTTATCCTCTTTCATGGTTGTTGTTCCGATAACTGCGTATTCGCTTATCAGTTCCTTCACCTTGTCGATACTCGTTGTGACTGTATATCCCGATGCTCTGAATTCAACTGTCTGCTTTGTGGTATCAACTTCAATCGTTGCATTTGTCGGTCTCATGCCTTTTGCAGAAAAGATGAAGCCTCTTGTTCTAAATATCTTACTCATTTACTTCTCCTCATACTTCCTGTCTGAATTTGCAAATGCTAAAGTTGTGCAGATAACTCCGCAGGCGAAGCCGATTAGTGTGTAGGTTAACATTTGGAATCACCATCCCTTTCTTTCTCATTCAGTTTATAAGCAAAATTGTTCCATTCTGATGCAATTCTCTCAAACGATTCCCATTCAAAACCGGGATCTGCTTCTATTTCTCCGTAGTACGCAAGGAACAAATGAAGCTGACGTATGAGAGAAAAGTTTCTGCCGAAGTCAATTCCTGATAATATGCGTGTGTAAGTTACAAGTGTAGGCTTTTCTATTTTCCCTATCATATCATCGTCGCCCCCAAGCTGAGGAGCAGGATACTGTGCTAACTGGTCAGCAATTCCCACAAGAACCGCCGCCATGTTTGCATAAAACCTAGCACATCCGGATAAATCTGTTTCAGCTATTTTTTTCAGTACTTCTTTAACTTTCAATTCAACACATCCTTTCAATATCTCGCCCACAACTCAACACCGCAGGCGGCCGCTAATTTCTCGGCGTTCTTTGTAAACGTACTGTTCGTTGCAACTGCCGCCCTCGTTGCGTGATAGTAACGCTTTGCGGCATATATTTCCTGTATTGCTTGTACTCCGACTTTGCCCTTATAATTTTTACACTGGACAACGATTCTGCCGAAGGGGAAACACATAGCTGATACATCACATCCATAGTCTGAGGACTGCCCCCGAATCCTTATCATGAAGAATCCGCGAAACCTCATCTTCCATGCAACGTGATGTTCATACTTATCACCCATGCGCTTTGTGTTTTTCTTCCTCATTTTTCCAGCGCCTTTATGTCATTGATCAGCTTGCGGATAATAGCCGCTTCTTCATCGTATTTTTTAAGCTTTGGATTCTCGCTGAGTGTGAGAATTTCGGCTATTGTTACCGACTTCTTACCCTCCATTGCACTCTCTGCTATTCCTAATGCCTGCGCTGCGGCAGGGATGCTATATACTTTCATCTTTGATTACTCCTTTCAAGATCGTCAATCTTTCTTTCCAATGCCTTGATGTAATCGTCTTGCTTCTGTATCACTATGCGCTGTTCATCTATCCACGAACGAAATTCTTTTATCTTCTTCTTTTTGTTTTTCTTGTATTCGCTCTTACGAAATGCAAGACCTTTTTTCTGCTGTTCCGCAAGGCACTTTGTGCAGTACTTCTTGCGAATCAGAGAGAAGTAATTTGAATCATATTCGTTACCGATATAACTTCCACATAAGATGCAGTGTGAAGTGAGTACACCATCAACATAGCTTAATGCTCGATTTTTTAACTTTTTTTCCATAGTTCACTCCCCTCTTTGCGTTCATCGTTTTTCGGATATCGTTTGTGTACCCACCCGAAACGGAACGTATGATTAAAAAAATAAGCAGGGGATTACTCCCGAAACGGCAATTTAAAGGCTCTTTTCGTCCGTCCCATGTCACCGAGTAAACGCTTTTTTTCTTCTTCACACAAAAGCTTTATCAAGCGTGAATTCGGTTTGATCGGGAATCGTGTTTCTTTATCGCCGCCGCCTGCAAAATCACTGTACTTGCAGTACATGAAGATTTCTAAATCTGGATTCTTCTCAACTATGTCTGCGAGCGTTTCAAGATCTTGAACGCTGTCATAGTCTTTTCGCAGTTCATCCATCCGTATTATTGCGTGTCTCTCCTTACTGTATGCAACATCGGGGACGTTGTACCGTCTCCACACGTTGTATGCAATGTAGACACATACTGCCAGGACTGCAAGCCACATCACGTCTGTAAAAGTTATCCCATATTATCACCACTTTTCGGTAATAGAAAAAGCCAGTTCAAGCACCATGTTGCAGATGATACTTGAACGGCTTCGCCGATGCCCTTGTTTGCTTCTCCGATGAACAAATCTGCAACCTTTGAACATCGGCTTTTCTACACTCTTATTATACCACATCTTTTTGTAAATTACTGCCTAAATCAATCGGCATTTTTGCCGATTGATTTGTGCGTTTTAAGGGTTGACAAGCATAATTAAAACGATAACTGCACATCACTTAACATCTGCTCTGTTGCCGCCTTATAGAATCGCTTGTCTATCTCGAATCCGTAACAGCTTCTGCGTATCTCCTGACACGCTCTGAGGGTTGTTCCACTGCCTGCACATGGGTCTATAACAACATCCCCCTCATCGGTGAATATCTCTATCAGCGTTTTCAGAAGTCCGACAGGCTTTTGTGTTGGATGAATCTTCGGGTATATGTACTTATCATCCCTTGTCCAGTTGAACCAGTCAAACACCATGCGACCATCATTATTGAACTTCGGGAGTTTGTCTCGGTATAAGACAAGTGCGTGTTCTGTCGCTCCGACTATACGCATATTTGCTTTAAGCACCTGTGCCGAATAGTTCTTGATGAACGTCAGCGGAATGTAGTGTTTGAATCCGTGCTTTTCTGCGTATCTGATAACTGTTTCCATCTGCTGAAAAGCGCAGAACACTATCATGCAGGGCGCACCGCTTGACTTGCCACGTTCGCCGCCTTTCTTTGGCTCTTTTTTCAGCAGTCTGTTGCAGAAGTGAAAGTATTCTGCAATGTTGAAACTGTAATCAGTATTGAAGAAGCTTTTGCCTGCCTTGTTGCTCTCTCCGTTACTGTTATCCCCTCCGATATACCACTCAGGGGATGAAGCAAAAGCGTTATTGCCTAAGTTGTACGGAATGTCAGCAATGACAAGCTGTGCTTTCGGTATTCCGTACCGCTTGAAGTTCTGGAAGTTGTCATTGTACAACTCGATTTTTTGTTTCATGCTCTTAAACCTTTCATATTCGTTTTCTATGCCCCTCTGAGCACGGCAGAGGGGTAATTATATACCCTGCATTGCCGTGCGGTGTAAGGGCGGTTTATACATCATATAACGTCAGCCGATTACCTTCAAAACGTCTGTTGTAAGAGCCGAGAAGCTGTCTCCAGTGACATATACTCT
>Ga0302237_1002653_pt1 | contig 10830 bp, 4 predicted proteins | sample AAG_UR_Ala_MG_FD_193530 | JGI IMG/M metagenome (GOLD analysis project Ga0302237, IMG submission 193530) | Enriched activated sludge microbial communities from anaerobic digester in WTTP, New Holstein, Wisconsin, United States - AAG_UR_Ala | ecosystem: Engineered > Bioreactor > Anaerobic >...
AAGTGGGCTGTCGGCAGACCGTCGGTAATCAAGATGATCTGGCGGTTCGGCGTGTCTTGGGCGGTCAGGAAGTGCCGGGCCAGCAGCAGGCTGTGTTGGATGTTCGTAAAGTGCGGTGGGACCTGAAACTCGCTGATGTCCTCCCGGCTCATGTCCACTCGAAAACGCACGATCGGATCGAAGATCGTCACTGGTTTGGGCAACAAGTCGATGATCTCCCCGCCGGGACGCGGTTTGGCAAAGGTGTACATCTCGACGAAGTGCAGGTAGTCGCCGGGGTACTCGCTGCGGATCAGGCCGTTGAGCGCCAGTCCCATCCGCTTGACATTGATGTACTGGCCGTCGTACCGCATCGACCCGCTCATATCCATCACGACGACCGTGGCGCACTTCGGTGTGTTGCGGGTGCGGTGGACCACGATGTCTTCGGTCTTCAGCCGCAGCGGCAATTGGGTTCCGCTTCGCAGCATCGCGTTGATCATCGACTGGGGGATGTCCATCTGCGCGATCGAATCGCCGAACTCGTAGGGCTTGGTCTGCTGCTGCTCGACCGCGCCTTCGCCCAGGACCGGCCCTTGGTGCCGGCCGGTGCGCGAGGGCTGCAGTTCGCTGAAGATACGTTCCAGGAGCCTGCCCTGGAACAGCTTGTACGCTTGCGAGGTCAGCTGGTAAGCGCCGTTCTCCTTGGTCAATCCCTGCCGCTCGGCCAATTCGCGAAGATGATCCTCGACCATCTGCTGCAACTGCTGCAGTCGCTCCAGATCGCCCGGCTCGGCGTACTCTGCCAGCGCTTCCATGTCAATCACGGCGATCTGCGCGGTCTGGCGGGCCTGCTCCAGCTGTTTGAGCAACTGGTCGATCTTCTCCAACTCCTCCTTGACCTGTAACGCTTCGGGCACCGTCAGCGGTGTGCGGCCGGTGAAATCGTACTCGACGTCCAGCTCCTCCACCTGGTACTTCTCGCCCAACCGCTCCATCAGCTGGAGCAGCCCGCGGGCAAACGGCGAACGGTCATTGCCGACCGCGTACCACAGACGTTCCAGGTCGTAAAGTTGCTCCTCTCGCGCGGCCCGCACAAAGCGGTCCCGGAGTTTCGCGGGCGGCTGCAACTGCACGGCGGCTTGGCGATAGTTGCGGCCGGCGGTTTGCCGGACGGTGTCCGTTTCGTACTTGGCCAGAATCTTCCGCTTGCGTTCCAGCAGCATGGCGATCAGCGCGTCGACGCTGGGGCCCAGTCCGGCGATTTGGCTGGGGTCGAGCCGCACCGCCCGGGCCAAATCCTCATCCGTCAGCTCTCTCATCCCGCCGAAGGCCAGCAAGTGCTCAAAGGCCGGCGACACCATGTCGGGCGGCGGTTGCGTGGGGCTGGGAAACCGCCGGGGATCGTACTTCTGGTACGTGTGGATCACACCTCCAATCCGCTGAGGCTCCGTCATGCGCTCGTCCCCTTTCAAACCTCTGCCCCTGGGTCGCGTTGCCCCCTGCGCTTGGGTCATTCGGATTCTGGATTTGTTTAGCCTCAGTCCGTACGATGCGCGCGACGTGCGCGCATCCTGGCGTGGCGAGCGGGGCGGCGTGAGCCCCCCGGTTCCCCGCAAGTCGTTCGATTCAGAACCGGGGGGCTCACGCCATCCCGCTCGCTAGATGAATTGCGGGCGTCAGCCCGCGTTAAGATTTCGTGCTTCGGATTTCGCATTTCAAACCTGCGCGCACCTCGCCGATTTCCGGCGGATCAAGACTGTAACATCATAGGCCCCAAGGCTGCCGCCGGAAACGGCCTGCCGAAATTCCCGCGTGTTTTGGCGGTTGCTAACCGGCGATGCAGTGTCTACCATGTGGGCGGGTGAGAAAATGGACGACTGCAGCGTTGTCGTATGCGAGAAAACGGGCAAGTGGGCCGCCGCGATCCGGCGCGTGCTGCGGCCGGAGTCCGGTCTGTGCGAAACCCGCAGTTGGCCGGCGTGCCTGCGGGAGTTGCAGACCCGGACGGCGGCGCTGGTGGCTTTGGAGGTTCTGCCGGAGAATGCCGAGGCGGTTTGCCGGCGTGTGGCCGAGTTGACCAGGCGGTCTCGGCACGTGCATGCCGTCCTCCTGGCCGATCGCAGCGTGAAACCGCTCGAATGGCTGTTGCGCGAGGCGGGCGCCGTACACGTGCTGTTTTCGCCGCGCGAGATCATCCGCCTCCGGCCGGTCTGGGAGAGGTTCTGGGCGCAGATACCGCCCTCCCAGCTGGCATTTCGCGAACACGTCTGGTCGCAGTTGCCCTGGGCCAGACATGCGTCGAGTGATTAGAAAGAGAGAAACGAAACATGACGAACAACGAGATTGACGCGGCGGCGGTGACAGCCGCCCTCGCGTCTTTGAAGGACCCGGAGAGCGGGCGCAGTCTGACCAAATTGGACCAGGTGAAGGACGTACAGATCGAAAACGGCGAGTTGTCGATCGAACTGTCGCTCACGACCTGGTCGGCGCCGCTGTGGCGGGATGTGCGGGAAGCCGTCGAAGAGAAGCTGCGGGCCGCTTTTCCGGAACTGGCTTCGATCGTTGTCCGCCAATCCACCTACGACCGGCCGGCTCCCAAGCTGGGCGAAATCGGGCTGACGTCCAAGAGCGTCATCGCGATCGGCTCCGGCAAGGGAGGCGTGGGCAAGAGCACGATCGCCGCCACGCTGGCCTTCGGACTGAAACGGGCCGGGTGCAAGGTGGGACTGATGGACGCCGACGTGTACGGCCCCAGCATTCCGCACCTGCTGGGCCTGAACGGCCGGCCGACAATCGAGAACGAGCGGATCCAACCCATCCTGAAGGACGGAATGCCGGTGATGTCGATGGGGCTCCTGGTGCCCAAGGAGGAGGCGGTCATTTGGCGCGGCCCCATGCTGCACGGGGCGGTGACGCAGTTCCTGCGCGATACCAACTGGGGCGATCTCGATTACCTGATCATCGACATGCCGCCGGGCACAGGCGACATTGCGTTGTCGCTGTCGCAACTGCTGCCGCTGACGGGCGCCGTCGTCGTCTGTACGCCGCAGGATGTGGCCCTGCTGGACGCAGTCAAGGCGATTGCCATGTTCCGCAAGGTGCGGATTCCGGTCCTGGGCGTGATCGAGAACATGAGCGGCTTCGTCTGCCCCAGCTGCGGTCAGCGGCACGACATTTTCGGCAGCGGCGGCGCTCGCCAACGAGCCGAGGAGCTGGGCGTGCCTTTCTTGGGCGACGTGCCGATCCAGCTGAAGATTCGAGAATACGGCGACGAAGGACGGGCGGACGCGAACTTCGCGGATCCGGCTGTCGGGGCCTGCTTGGAAGGAATTTGCTACCGGCTGGTGAAGAATCTCGCCGAATCCGCCGCGGCGTCCCCCCCGCAGCCCCAACTGCCGGTGCTGGGTTGAGCCGGAGTCCGAGCAGCCCGTCTTGCGCGGCCGCGAGGCGGGCTATCTGAGCGTGTCTTCGTACAGCGGCAGGTGGCGGTAGTAGATTTCCAGCGAGAGGATGTTCATGGTGGTCACGTACAGGCGGCCGGCGTGCGGCGCCCAGCGGTCGGGGACGGGGCCGCGCGGGTCCCAGCTGCCGGCCAGCGGGCCTTCCTTGATCTGACCCTCCATCAGCAGCGGGTGCAGGCGATCGTTCCAGGCCTTCCAGTAGTCGCCGCCCATGTGGAACATGACCTGGGTGGCGTAGTACCAGTAGTACGTGTCGCGCTGCGGGTCGCGGTTGGTGCCCAGCGACGGGAGATTCTCCGCCAGGTACTCCGCTCCCTTGACCATGTTGGGGTTGTCGCGCCGCCAGCCCGAGTACAATCGCATGAGCAGGCCGACGGCGGTCATCGTCTTGCTGGCCTCGCGGCCATGCCGCTGCTGGATCGTGTCCGGAGCCAGCGGGTTGTAGCGGTACAGGTGCCGTTCCCGTTCCGATGCCTGCGACTTGTCGAGCCACTGGCGGATGCTGGCATACGTCGCTTCGGGCACCTCCAGGCCGGCCAATTCGCCGCTCTTCAGGGCCATCATCATCCAGCCGGTCACCGACGTGTCGCTGCCGACTTGCGGAGCGTACCGCCAGCCGCCGCGTTCGGGATGCTGCGAGGCGACGATGAAGTTCAGCGCCTTCTGGGCCGGCTCCTTGAGGCTGGGATCCTGCGTCATGCCATAGGCTTCGCACAGCACCAGGGCGGCCAGCGCGTGGCTGTACAGCCAGACGCTCTGGTTGGATTGTTCGTCCATCGGCAGGAACAAGTCGCCGTCGGGTTTCTGGTTCTTGAGCAGGTACTCGATGCCGCCTCGCACGACGTCCGCGTACTGGTGCTCCCGGTGGTTGTAGCCCGCGCCCTGGAAGGCCAGCAGGGCCAAGGCGGTCGCCGCCGTGTCCGTGACGAGCGAAGCCGGTTCGCCGTTGACGCCCTGCAAGCTCCAGCTGCCGTCGGCCAATTGGTGCCGCACCAGGAAGTTCAGCCCCAGATCGACCGTCTCTTCGGTCAGCGGCGGCGGGCTGGACTGACCTTCGCCCCAGCCGCCGCCGGCGCCGCGCGGACTGCGGCGGCGGAACGGCTCGGCCGGCACGACCGCCGACGTGTTCAGCGCCAGAGGTCCGCCGACCTGGTGCCGCACGAACCGGGCCTCGCCCAGCGCAACCTGCACGCTGTCGCGCGCGGCGCGGCGGTTGTTCAGTCCGACGTCCACCGTCACTTCAGCGCCCAGGCCGCCGGGGCCTTCAAGGGCGTCCAGATTGACGGCCAATCCGCCGGCGGTAGCTTGCCGGGACACGTCCGTCCCGTTGATCGCATCGCCGGGACTGAGCGTCGCATCGGCTTGCGCGTTTGGCGTGAACGAGCCGCGGCTGGGCACATCGACCATGGCCAATTCGACGGAGCCGCTGGGCGGCACGGTGCGTTCGGCGCGTTTCAGCGGTGCGCCGGCGTTGGTCAGTTGGCCGATCACCGGGCCGTCCGCGGCACTGGGCGAGGTCAGGCGGTTGCCGGCGGCGATGCCCGGCGCGGTCGTGATGGCCACATCCACGATGGGCTGGCCCGCCATCGCACCGACGGCGCCGATGCTGGGCGGCGCGGTCCGGCCGCCGGGCAAGTTGCGGGCTTCGCCGCCCAGTGCGGCGATCGGCGTTCCTGAGGGCTGGCCGCCGGACTGCAGCACGCTGGCCAGCGACACGGCCTCCGCCCGGACGTTGGCGGCCAAGGCAGGCCCGACGGCGGCGCGCGTCGGCGTGGCAGTGCCGCCGCCGATCTCCGGCTCGCCGCTGGCGCCCTCGGAACTTTCGGCCCGCTGGTACTGGGCCGCGGCCAGTAATTCGCCGCCGCTGGGGCCAGCGGCGGGGGCGGCTGCGTCGATCTCGGCTGCGCGGTCCGCCGCGGGAACGCCGCCGGCATCGAGTCGAACAGGGGCAGTGGCCAACGGATCGGCGTCCGCTCCAGCGGCGGGTCCGCCGGACGCGCCGCCGGCGAGCGCCGCACTGGCCGGCGCAGCGGCGACCGCCGTGGGATTCAGACCCGCCAGCGCGGCTCGTGCTGCGTCGCCGCCCGCACGGCGTGCCAGTTGCGGGGCAACCTGCAGGTCCGCCGCGACGTCCGGCTGGCCGCCGCCCGCGACCGTCGCACCGGCTGCCGTCTCCGCCGCAGCAACGCGGCTTAGGCTTGCTGTCGGCGGCGCGCCGGCGGACGGGGCGGCCAGGCTCGCGGGCACGTCGCCGGGGGCTCCGCCGGCCGGAGCGGCGGCGCTGGGCTCCGTTCGAGCCAGCGTGCTGGCGGCGTCGTCGACCGGCTCGCCGGCCGCGCCGCGGCTGCCCGCCGTGCCGCCGGCGGCGCCGGGCAGGACGACCGCGACCTCCAACGGCGGAGCGCCCGGCGAGGGGCGGCCGGCGCGAGCCAGTTGCGGCGCCGCAGGGCCCACCTCGGAGGCCGGGCCGTCCGAAACGCGCGCGGCGCGTTGCACGCCGGCGGCGGGCGCGGCCTGCGGTTGGGCGACGTCGGCGGGGAAGCCTGAGGCGGGGCCGGCGGGAACGGGTTGACCGGCGCCGGCCGGCGCGACGTTGGCTGACATCACGCGGAGCGTGATGGCTACTTTGGCGGCCGCCGGTTGATCGGGCCGGGCACCCTCGATCGCGCCGGCGGCCGGGCCTGCGGGCGCTGCCGCGACCGCTGTGTCGGGCACCGTCACGCGGCGCTCGGCCCGACCGGCGGCCGCGCCGCCGGCCATCGCCACGGCCGGCCCCTCAGGCACGCCCGGCGGCACTTCGGCGCGGCTGACTGACGGCGCGAACACCGTGGCGGGGCCTGTTTGACCGGCAGGGGCCGGGGCCGCCTGAGTTGCGGCGCCGCCCGGCGATCGTCCGACCGCGGCGCTGACGGCTGCCAGGGTTTCTCCGGCGTCGCCTGCTGCTTCGACCTGCGCGTCGATTCCTTCGATCGTGGTCGGAATTGCGGCGGCCAGCGCCTGGGAGGCGGCTCGCGCCAGCTGCCGCTTGCGTTCCTCTTCCTCCTTGTCGGTCGTGCCTCCGCCAGCTTCCGGGACGTCCGGAACGGCCTCCGACAATTCGGCGCGGGCCAGCGCCGGTTTGGCGGCCGAATCCGCCAGGCTGACTTCGATCGGCGGCCCAACCTCCTGACCCTTCGCGGGGCCGCCTGACGATGCGCTGAGCCCGCCTGCGTCCGTGCGAGCGACCGCCGCCGGCGTCATTTCGGCCAGCGGCATCAGCGGCTGGCTGCCGCCGGTGGCAGCCGGGGCCGTGGGCACCTCGGCGGCGATCGGCGAAGTGAGCGCGGCCAGCGGCGCGCCGCCGACGTTGTTGCTGCGCGCGATCTTGGGCACGTCGGTATGGAAGTTCAGCGTCGGCTGGCCGCCGCCGCTGCCTCGTCCGGTCTGGCCTTCGGATACGGTTCGGCTCGGACCGATGTCGATCTCCGTCACGCCGGTCGTGCCCGTCACGGGTCCGATGGGGGCGTTGGCGTCGGCCCGGGTCAGGGCGGCGCTGGCGCTGGCGGCCAGTTGGTCCGCCTGGTGCGCCCCGGCCGCCAGCGCGACTTCGGCGTCGGCCTGCGCCTGGAGGGCCGAGCTGGGGACCAGGTCGCCGGCGACGGAACGGCGGACCAGTGCGGCGGCTTGCGGCGACAAGGCCGCACTGGCAGGCGTTTGCTGCGTCGCCTGGGATCGTCGCGCGGCAGAGGAGGCGACCAGGGCGGGGCTGTCGGCGGCGGGGCGAGCGCGGTCCAGGTTGCGGCCTTGCCCGATGCCGGCCAGTCCCGTGACGGCCTTGGCCAAGGCCATGCGAGCCGGTTCGGCCGAGGGACTGCCGACGCCGCGGGTGGCCTCGGCGGCGGCCGGGCTTTCCACGTTCTCAGGCGAAGCGGTCACCGCCGTTCGGGTCGTGGCGCGTGCCACGGCCGCCGCCGGCGGCGCGTGCGGTGCGATGCTGGGCGCGTTGGCGGGCAGCAGCGGCCGGGAAGTGGGGCGGCCGACCTGGGTCGTGGTGCCGGCCGATGGGACGTCCAGGCTCGGCTGACTGCGCGTCGCCGTCGGATCGGAGGCCGGCTGTCGCGCGACGGCCGCCAGCGAAGGCCGCGGCTGGTTGCGTTCGCCCTGGACGCCGGCCGTCTGCGGCGCGACGTCGGCCACGATCGTCGTCAGGTTTGGGGCCGTCGCCGTTTCCTGGCGGCGGGCCGTGGAGGCCAGCGACGAGGCGGCCAGCGAGGGCGCTTCGTCGCCTCGCGGGCGGCGCGTGGCGGCCTGCGAGACGTCCGCCTGGACCGCGGCGCCCGCGGCGGCCATCGCGGGTTCCGCAACGGTTCGCGCGGCAGCGGTGCCCGGCGCGGTCGCCTGCCGTTCGGCCGCCGTCGCTACGGCCGCCGGGGCGGGCGACGAGCCGCTGCCCGCCGTGCCGGCCGTCGGGACGGTTTCGGCGCCGGTGGCTGCGGCGACTTGCGGCGCGGTGGTTTGCCGCCGGGGTGTTGCGGCGGGTGCGGGCGGGGCGGCGGCGCCGGATCTGGAGCCGGTCTCGCCGGCTTGGCGACGCGCGATTTGGGGCGCTGCGGGCCCTTGGGCTGATGCCCGAGGCTCGCTTGGGGTTGGGTGGGACGTCGCGAGGCTTCGGGCTAACGCCCGAGGCTCGCCTGGGGCCACGGCGGCAGGCTGAACTGCGGCGGGCGCGGGGCTCGCTGCTGCGGGCGCGGCCTGGGCGACTTCCACCACCCCGGTCACCGTCGCCGGTACGGGCCGAGCAGTCGCCTGGCGACGCGGCGTCGCGGCGGCTACCGCCGGGGCGGGTTGCGGCGACTCGGCGGTCGCCAACGCTTGGCGAGGCGGCAACTGGACCGCCGCACTCGGCGCCGGCGCGGCGGACTCGGCGGGCGTGGCCAGCGCGGGCGCGATGGGCGTTTGCGTCGGGCTGCGGGCCAGCGCGCCGGCTTGGGGCTGAGGCGTGGCGGCCGCCTGCGACGGCGGCGCGGCCGTGGCGGCGCCCGGGGCGTCCGCGGTTGTCGGGGCCGCCGGCCGCAACGGACTGGGGGCTCGTCGAGCGGGCGCCGGCGTTTCGGCTTGAGCCACTTGCGGCGCTGCGGGCGCTTGCGGCGGCCGCGTCGGGGCGGCGATCGCCGCTGCCGGCGGTGGCGCAGCAGGCGCGGGGGATGGCGGTTCCGCGGCGGCGCGAGCCACCTGGGCATCCGCCGCAGCTTGTCTGGCCGCCGGCGGCGTTTCGGTCCTGGCGCGCGGCACGGCCGTGGCGACGGCGCCGGCCGGTGCGGGCTGGGGCCGCGCGGGCGCCGGCGCGTTGGCCGGGATGACCTGGCTGGCCGCCGTGGCGAGTTCCGGCCGAGTTGTGGCTCGCGTCCGCTGATTGGGCACGGGCACGGGGGTCTGAGCCAATTCGGGATGCTCTTCCGTCCGCTGCTGGCGCCGCTGCGGTTCCTGGGCGACCGATCGCTGCACGTCCGGCGCCGGCGGTGCGGGCGGCTGCTCGCGGTCCGGACTGGCCGTCGCCTGGCGCACGGCGGCGGTGGTTTGCGGTTGGATCTGGTCGGGGCGAGTCTGGCGGGCGACAGACGGCGCGTCGGCCAGATCGACTTCGGTCCGCGGAACCTGGATCGGGCTGGCGATTTGTCGCTCGATCGTGGGTGTGGCCGACGATTGGGCCTGCGGCGCCTGCTGCGGCGTGCGCCGGGCGATGTTCGTCGCCGGCTGGACGCCGGTCGTCGCGGGTTCCTGCGGAGCGGCCTGGCGAGCGACCTGAGCCTGCGTCTGGCGGCGCTCGACTCCGCTTTCCTGGGCTTGCAGGTTGGCGGGCGCGGGTTGCGACGGCGCTGGCTGCACTTGGGCGATGTCGGCTGCCGTCGTGGGCGGCGTCGTGCGCGCCGGCGACATGCGGCGACTGAGCTGCGAGGCTTGTTCGCTCAGGCGCGGAGCGTTTTCCTGCGGCTCAGGCTGCCTGACGACGGCCGGTTGGACCGTTTGCTCCGGTTCGGGAACGGGAGTCGGCTGCGGTTCCGGCGGGATCGTTTCGGGCTCGGCCGGCTGGCGCTGGATCGTCTCCGGCTCCGGATTCGGTAGGGGTGTCTCGGTCTCGACCGGCCGCGTAAAGTCCTGCCGAATGCTGCTCTGACGCATCGGCTGGACGTATTCCGGAACGGTGACTCCTTGACGTCTTTCGGCCGGATCTTTGCGGGCCAGGAGGGCATCCATGACGCGACCGAAGATTTCCGTCTCGATCGAAGTCACGAGCAGAACGCCGTGGAAGAGAAGTCCCAGCAGGATGGCCAGTTGCATGCTGCGGCGGAAGTTGCGGTTGTCCACCAGCGTCAAAGCGGCCGCGGCGCCCGCCGTCAGCAGAGCGGCGACGACCAGCCACGTGAGCGCGTTGGCGTACCAGCGGGGATCGTCAAACCGCAGGTAAGCCAGCAGGGCTCCCATGGTGAAGCCGCCCAGCAGGACCAACGCTACGATGACCGGCCAGAGCTGTTCATCGAGCGGCCGAAACTGGGGCGGTTTCAGCTTTCGGATGATGCGTCGGATTTTTGCCATGCTACTGGGAGTCCTCGCCAGCGGTCGTGAGCTTGTAATCAAAAATGCCCGCCTTGTTGCAGGCGTTCATCACAAACACGGCTGAATCCAGTTGCACGCGCCGGTCGGCGCGGATGATCACGGATCGACGGTCGGCGCCTGCCTGCCGCAACATGCGCTCGACCTCGTCGCCGCTGACGATCTTGCCGTCGACAAAGAACCGGCCTTGATGGTCAATGTTCACGAACAACTCGCGCGGCTGCACGATCAACGGTCTGGCCTCGCTGGCGACGGGCAGCATCACGTCCAATTCCCGGTCCTCGGACGCGAACCGCGTGACGACCAGGAAAAACAGCAGCAGTTGGAACACCACGTCGATTAGCGGCGTCAGGTTGAGCACGCTGAGCGACGAGCCTTTTTTGATTTTGACTGCCATGCTGCGCCATCTCCGGAAGCCCCGTTTTTCCGAAACCGGCGGGCTTCTCTGGTAGCTTTCGTATCAGTTCCCCGCCGCCGGCGGTTCGGCCTGCGGTTCGCCGGCCGCCGGTGGTACGTTGGCCTGTTCGGCCTGTTTGGGCCCGAAGCGAACTCGGCCTTCGAATCGCTCCACCAGCGGCAGCAAGTTGAACATGAGTTCGTTGATTTCGTGAAACATATTGATGATCCTGGTCTCGAAGAAGTGCGCGACGATGGACGCCGGAATCGCCACCATTAGGCCCCCCAGGGTCGTCACCAAGGCGATATAGATGCCCTCGGCCAATTGGGTCGCCCGATCTTGTCCGGGAGCCAAAAGAGTCGTGTGGTGAAAGGCCACGATCATGCCCCAGACGGTGCC
>Ga0302237_1002659_pt1 | contig 10823 bp, 10 predicted proteins | sample AAG_UR_Ala_MG_FD_193530 | JGI IMG/M metagenome (GOLD analysis project Ga0302237, IMG submission 193530) | Enriched activated sludge microbial communities from anaerobic digester in WTTP, New Holstein, Wisconsin, United States - AAG_UR_Ala | ecosystem: Engineered > Bioreactor > Anaerobic >...
TGGCCCCCCAAACGTCAACAAATTCCGCGGCCTCGCCGAACGCCTATTTGGCCTCTGTTTGTGAACAAGCGGCCAATGGTAGGCTGTCCTAAAGTGCAATTATAAATTGGGGGGTTATAAATGAAGAGGCAGTGCCATAGCTCTTTTTGCGCCCCTCAATTTATAACCCATAATTTATAACCCCCAATTCATAACCCTCTTCGCTCTGGAATCTAGAACGCAGCCTCGGTATCCGTGACCTGTTCGCGCGTCTGGACCTGCAGCAGATCGGCCTCTGGGACACACATTTCGCGCGTCTCGACCACGCCCAGCGCCTTCTCGACCGAGCGGGTAAACGCCAGGCAATCATGGCCCTCGGCCCCCTCAACCCGAATTTCCGTCTTCCCATCCCGCTTGATCCGAATGTGCATTTTCTTCATGGCAACACGCCTTCCCTTTCCACTGACAACTGACAACTGACAACTGACCAATGACCAATGACCAATGACCAATGACACCTAAAAATTCTCGCAGACCACCAATTCGATCTCGCCGTTTTCCAAGACCCGTTCTTCTTCGATGATGTAGCCGTCCGCCAGCACCTGCCTTCGGATCGCCTGGTGGGCGTAGGTCTGGTTGACCTGCTCCAGGAACGATTGTTCGCGGAGTCTGGTATTGCCTTGGACGCCCCACCAGTCCGCACAGACGCTGAAGGTCTCGTCCGTTTGGCGCTGGAACCCGATGTCGTACTTGCAGCCCGTGTTGATCACCACTTGGCCGTACTGGCGGTTGTCTGCATAACCGCGGATCGGCAGCCGTTGGCCGACCTGGAAGTCGTAGTGCAACTGGCGCAGCGTCTCGACCAGGCTCTCCTGGTCACGGATGACCGTCTTGACCGTAGTAAAATGGGACACGTTCCCGTTCTCCTTCCCAACAATCAGCAATAGGGTTTAGTTGTACACCACACACTGTCTCGTACATTTGTACACCAAGTCCAACGCCCAGCACCTCGGCTACCGCCGGGTGCTGACGCGATCTCGGAATGACGCTAGGACACTGACCTCACGAGGCGGAAGCCCCGGTCGTCGATGCGGTTGCCGGGGACGATCCTGTCGCGGAACGACGCCCGGCAGTGGGACGCGACGCCGCTCCAACCGCCGCCCCGGTACACCCGGTGCGAGCCTCCCTCAGGCCCCCGTGGGTTCCGCGACGGCCCCTTTGTGTAGTACCCGCTATCGTACCAGTCCTCGCACCATTCCCACACGTTCCCGCTCATGTTGTAGCATCCGTAACCGCTCACCCCGCGCGGATAGCCATACACCGGACACGTGGTCTCCGATCCCCGATTCTCGCTGTGCCGACAGCGATCCCCGTCCCACGCATCGCCCCACGGATACTTCCAGTTTCGCGGACCTCGCGCCGCCTTCTCCCATTGCGCCTCCGTCGGCAAACTCAATCCCGACCACTTTGCGTACGCCTGCGCGTCGTCCCAACTCACGCATACCACCGGATGATCTGCTTTGTCCACCGGAAACGATTTGCCCTGCCACACGGCTGTGCCCCAATCCGCCTTGTCCGGCCCCCGATGCCCCGTGTCGTCCACAAACCGTTTGTACTGCGCGTTGGTCACCGCATAAATCCCAACGTAATAACCGTCCACCCACACCCGGTGCTTCGGGCAATCACTGCCCTTCCCGTCCCCCATCTCGAACTCCCCAGGCGGTACGTACAACAGCACGCTCCCGTCTCGGTCGTTGATGACCAGCGGCGGGAGGGCTCCGTTGTCGATCCATTGCTGCCACAATCCGGGCATAACATTTGGCCTCGATCGGGCGTATCGTATTTGCGAGTAAGAGACGGGCATAAATGAGGGGTTACAAATAAGGGGTTATAAATGAGGGGTTATAAATGAGGGGAAATAAATCTGAGTTACGACGACCGCGTTTTTCTCCTTAATTTGCGTGCTGGCGCCTGTCCCGCCCCGCACGTCTTTCGTCTTGCCGGCGCTCGTCTTCTCTTCATTTATAACCCCCAATTTATAACCCCGTCTGTCTACTCATGCGCCCCGCGCATTGACGGCCGCCCACTGGCGCAGCCGATTCAAATCTTCCGCCCGCGAGCGGGCCAACGGAATCATCGTCCGCAGGCCCTGCCGCACATCCTCCGTCGCCAGCGGCCGCATTCGCTCATCGAACGCCCGGTACAGGCCGCTGATGATCGACTCCTCGATCTCGGCGCCCGAATAATCCTCGCTGGCCTGCACCAGGGCATCCAGATCGAATCCCGCGACGCTCCGTTTGCGGCGACGCAGGTGGACGGAAAAAATGCTGCGCCGCTCGTCGGGCCCCGGCAAGTCCACGAAGAACACCTCGTCGAACCGCCCCTTGCGCGTGAACTCGGGCGGCAGCCGGCCAATGTCGTTGGCCGTGGCAACCACGAACACCGGCGCCTGGCGTTCTTCCATCCAGGTCAGGAATGTACCGAACAGGCGTTGAGTCACCCCGCTGTCATGGACCTGGCCCAGGCCGCTGAAGGCTTTTTCCAGTTCGTCGATCCACAGCACGCACGGGCTGACCTGCTCGGCCGTGTGAAGGGCCCGGCGCAGATTGGCCTCGGATTGGCCCAGCAGCGAACGGTAGACTCGTCCCAGGTCCAGTCGCAGCAAGGGCACCTGCCAGTCGGCGGCCAGGGCCTTGGCGGACAGGCTCTTGCCACAACCGGGCACACCCGCCAGCACAGCGCCGCGGGGCAGTCGCAGCCCGAACCGCCGGCCCTCCGGCGAAAACGCCTGTCGCCGCTCCGTAAACCAGCTCTTCAGCCGCTCCAGCCCGCCGACGTCCGCAAACGACACATCCGGCCGTCGAAACTCCAAAATGCCCTCCTTGCGGACGATCTGCTCCTTTTCCGCCAGCACCTCGGCCACGCACGCTTCGGTCCAGCCTCGTTGCCTCAAGAAACCGCGGCGGAGCGTTCGTTCCGCCTCGCGGCGCGTCAGGCCCAACAGGGCCCGGCCCAACCGCTCGCGCAACTCGCCGCTGACACGCTGCCCGGTCTCGACCGCCAACGCGTCGGCCAATCCCTGCAGGTCCGTCATGTCCGGCAGGTCGAAGAAGAGAAGCGTCGTGTCGCAGCGAAGCTCGTCCGGCAGACGCAGATCGGGGCCGATGAACACCAGGCTCTTGCGCTGCCGTTTCACGGTCCAGATGCAATCCCGAATCAGACGCACCGTCACGGGCGTGAAGTGACGGTGGATGTCCAGGAAAACATAGATCGCCTCCTGACGCGACTCGATGGCGTATTGCAGTGCCGCGACCGGGTCCCGGCTGTTGTGCCGGGTGACCGTCTGCCCGTCGCGGTTGCGCAGGCCGCGCGTCTCGCTCCAGACCAGCAGATCCAGCGGCCGTTCGGCGGCCATCACGTCCCGCACGCGGCCGAGGGCGGCCAGGGCTCGATCCTCTTCGTACGTGTGCAGGTAGATCAAGGGGAAATGGGCCCGCAAATGGATCTCCAGGTTGCCCTCGATGTAGCCCAGCGAGGCCGCGTGGCGAAGGACGGCCTGCAAGTCGGCGACGAATTCGGCCGCCCGGCCGTAGCGTTTGTCCGGGTCCTTTTCCAGAACCTTGCGCAGTACGCGGATCAGCCGCGGGTCGAAGTCGCGGCCTTCGAGCGGGGACAAATCCGGAGCCTCGTACAAGATCTGGTGGATCAGCGACGCCTCGTCCCGCGCCGGAAAGGGAAGCACGTTCGTGGCCAGCTGGAAGAAGGTGACCCCCAGAGCCCACAGGTCGGTGTTCAAACCTGTGGCGCCTTCGAACTGTTCGGGCGCCATGTAGGCCACGGACCCAACCCGCGTCGAGGCCTTGTGCTGTGAATGGGCCATCAGACGGGCCAGGCCGAAATCCAAGATCTTTGCCTGACCATCGGCGCGGAGCATCAGGTTGCCCGGTTTTATGTCGCGGTGGATCGCCAGCCCGTCGTGGGCATAATCGAGCGCCTCGCCGACCTGTCGGGCAATGTCCACCGCCTGCTCCAACGACAGCGGGCCGTGCTCGGCCAGGAGCCGATTCAACGGTTGGCCCTCCACCAACTCCATCACGAGGAAGAAAGTATTATCCGCTTCCGCCAAGCCGTACACTTCGACGATCGCCCGGTGGCTGAGCGTCTGCAGCACGTGCATTTCGTTTTCCAACAGTTGCCGAGCTTCCGCATCCTGGTAGTGCGGGATGCAGATCGCGACCCGCTCGGGATAGCCGTTGGCGGCGGCGTTCAGATTGGTCGCGGCATACACGACCTTGAACGCGCCGCGTCCGAGCTGCTCGTCCAGCCGAAAGTCGCCCAGTTGATGCCCCGTGCGAGGCGTGCTGTCAGCGGCCATGCCTCTTTCCTTTCCCCTTGTCGGCGCCGGGAGCCGGCGACTCGGCGGTCTGCTCGCTTCGCTCCCTGGCGGCACGCGTGCGCGTAGACTCCTCCGTCAGCTTCCGCTGGTCGTCCAGCCAGGCATCGATGTCGGACTTGCGAAATCGCCAGGCCGAGGCGATTTTGATCCCCGGAATCATGCCCTTCTGCACGTACCCATACAGAGTTTTCTCGGCGATCTTCAGGTACTCGGATACATCCTTGAGCGTCATGATCTGGTCAGGCATCGTCCCGATATCTCCTTCTCGAGCGGCTTATGAATTGACGGTTATAGATTTTGGGATACGGATTTTGGGTTATAAATTTTGGGTTATAAATCTTTGGGTTATAAATGTTGGGTTATAAATAGCCATGTTCCTGCGCTTCCCATTTATAACCCCCCCATTTATAACCAGCGCCTTTTCCTACCGATCTATCCCCCGAGGTCCACCAGCCGCGTTCCGCGGATGCGGCTGAAATCGACAATTTCCTGGTCATCGCTGACCGATGCGTTGCGGGCCAGGCCGCCGGTCACCAACTTGCGCAAGATTCCGATCCGCTCCGAGTGCGACTTGGCGAGAGGAACCATATCCCCCGCGCTTCGCAGCAAGTCGGCCGTTTCGAGTTGGCGGCGCCCGTCCATAAAGGCGGGGAACATCGCATCCTTGACGACCGCCTCCAATTCGGCGCCGACAAACCCCTCGGTGGCCTTGGCGACTTGGGCCAGATCGAACGTGTGCCGGATCATGGTGAAGTTCTTATGTTTCAGATGCACTTCCAAGATGGCCTGGCGTTCCTCTTCCGTGGGCAGGTCCAGGAAAAAGACTTCGTCAAAACGCCCCTTGCGCAAGAATTCGGGAGGCAGGTGCTCGATGTTATTGGCCGTGGCAAACACGAACACGGGGGCCTGTTTCTCCTGCATCCAGGTCAGGAACGTACTCAACACGCGGCTGGCAGTGCCGGAATCGCCCCCCGAACCGGCGAAGGCCTTTTCGATCTCGTCCACCCAGAGGACGCAGGGGGCGATGATCTCCGAGATCTGGATCGCCTCGCGGATGTTGCGTTCCGAGGAGCCGAGGATCCCGCCGAACACGGCGCCCATGTCCAGCCGCAACAGCGGCAGTTTCCAGAGCCCGGCGGTAACTTTGGCGCACAGACTCTTCCCTGTCCCGGGGATGCCGATCAGGGCCAGGCCCCGCGGCTGGTCCAGCCCATACTCGCGGGCCTCGTCCGAGAACGCTTCGCGGCGTTGTTCGAGCCATTTTTTCAGTTGCGTCAGGCCGCCGACCTGATCGATCCCTTCGTTGGCTGCGTAGTACTCCAACGCGCCGCTCTCACGGATGATGGCCCGCTTCTCGTCGACGATCAGATCGATGCACTTTTCGTCCAGCGGGCTGGCGGCCTGCCGATTGCCGCTGATTACGGCTTTCTGGAACACGCGCTGGGCCTGCGTGCTGGACAGTCCCAGGGCCGCCTCGACGATCCGCTGCCGCAGTTCCGGACGCAGTTTGCGGAGTGCGCCCGTCTCGCCGACGAGGGCCTCAACGCTGGTCGCCAAGATCGCGTCCATCTCCTCCATCGTCGGTTTGCCCAGTTCGACGACCGGGACCTCGTCCTTCAATTCCGTGGGCAAGCATGGTTCCGGGGTGACGATCACAATCCGCCGCGGCGGTTGGGACTCGGGGAACCGCTGGGCCAGGTTCCGCAGCTTGCGGATATTGCTGCGTTTGGCTTCCCAAACCTGGTGAAAATCCTTCAGGACGAACGTGGCCGGCGCTTGGCACTGGTCGATCATGTCCAGCACGTTGTCGGGCGTCGCCGCGCGAGTTGCATCGAACCGGGGCTGGCTTTGCTTGAGGGCCACGAACTGGTCCCCGATGTCCCAAGTGTACAGGCCGTGTTGCTCAAGCCATTTGAGTCCCTGCAGCTCGCGGATCACGCGGCGTTCTTCGTAGCTGACGACGTTCAACACGGCGACACGGGCGCGAAATAAGAGGGCTAATTCTTTGCGGAAGTCCATGGGCGTCGGTCCTGTTTAAATGAATGCGGCTGGTTATAGATGATGGGTTATAAATGATGGGTTATAGATGGGGGGAAATGAAGATCGCAGACGGCGTCTCTTCATTTATAGCCATCCATTTATAACCCTTCGTCGATCTTATCTACGATCATGTTTCTGCTGCATCGTCACAAACGTGACGTGTCGCAATCCGATGTTGATCCATGCCATAGCTCGAAGATCCGTATGCGCCAGCATTCGGCGGGCATGTGTTTCGAAGCGGGCGAGTTCTTGGTCGAAAGCAGTGACTTTGAAAGCCACGCCGGGCGCCAGCAGCCGCATGGGTTGATATCCCAACTCGTGACGGCTGCCGTGGACGGCCACATCGCGAAGCACCTTGTCTGGGCCGCCCAGGAAATGCGTGACGGCGGCTTGATACAGGCTCAATTCCAGGCCCGTGCCCCAATCCTGCACCATGCTGACAACCCACTCGACCAGTGCGTCTTGGCTGGGAATCGACCGATCCCAGCGATCCATCGACACCTCGAATTGACGCCGCTCGTCTGGTCGGAGCAAGGCGTTTACAAATTCATGCTGGACGCTTTCCTGCCGGAGATTCACCAGCTTGCCATGAGACAAGTCGAGCAACAGCAAATAGTTGTACAACTGTCCCCGATGAGCCGGGGTCAGCCTCTCGACCACCTTGAATTCGAACGGCCCGCCGTCGGCGATGAGGGCGTCGAGGTAGTAGGTTTTCGAGAACGTACGATGCGCGACCATGATCGGAAACTCGATTTGCACCCGCGCGAGCCGGCTCGCCAATTCGCGCTTGTAGATCTTCTCGTCAAAGAAGCTGCCAAATTCCTTATGAATCTCAAACACGCAGCGCATCACCTCGTAGGAAAGTTCTGCGAATTGAGCCTGGCTGAGCCGGCGAACAGGATGCAAAGGTGTGATGGGCATAGCATTCCCTCCGCACGCCTTCATTCATTACTCCCCAATTCATTACCCCCAATTTATAACCCCCCAATTTATAACCCTCTCTTCTCGTCTCTTCTATTCTCTTCTCTTCATCGAGAACCAGCCTCTCTTCACCGGAAACCCCGTAATCACCATTTGTCCCTTTCGCGCCACCCGGAACTCTACCCGTCTCCGACCCGTCTGCAGATCTTCCGGCCCATACCGATCCGTCAAGAACACCAGTTCCTGATTCGTGCTGCTCAGCCATGGATGACGGCTGGGCTGTTCCCTTCGGTACGGCCCGGCAATCAACAGGTCCGCCGACTGCAGCAAGCGGCGCGTGCCTTCGTCCCGCGAACCCCGCAACTCGTCCTTCTCGTAGCCCGTGAAGATCATCACACTCTTGCCCGCCCGCTGCACCTGCTCGGCGACCGCAGCGAGCACCGCGGCGTGCGAGAACGGTTCACCGCCGGAAAAAGTCACGCCTTCGGTATCGTCGCGATCCAAAATCCAACTCACCAGCGTTTCCACAGGCGTCGGCTGGCCGCCGATAAATTCCAAGAATTCCAAATTAAAGCAGCCGGGGCAGCGAAACGGGCAGCCCTGCACCCAGACCACCGAGCGGATACCTGGGCCGTTGGCCAGCGAGCGGGGCAAGAACGCCGCCAGCGGGACGAGCAGGGTGTCGGGGTCTTGGGGTGCAGGGGTGTCGGAGTTACGGAGAATCCCGCACGTTCGGCTGCCGAGCTGCGCGCCGATACTAGTTTCATTCCTCATTGGCATACCTCTTCCCACACTCCCACACTCCGACACTCCGACACTCCCCCCCGTTCACAACCTGACCACGGGAAACTCCTTCACCGGCAGCGGAAACGTCTTCCCGTCGCTCAACTGGATGTACGACCGGTTGCCTTCCTTCAGATCTTTCAGCGAGACAATCAGCCGCTTGTGTTTGTCCACCCCGAAGGAAGCCACGAATCGGCGTTCGCCTTGGGCACAAGGCGGATCGGCGATGATGAAGTCGCGCTCGAAAATGACGCGCACGTTGCGGTCCGCGCGGTCCTCGACCTGCACCGCCCACGGGTCCCAGCCGTCCGGCCGAGTCATGTAGGACCGTTCCACCACCACCATCCCCAGCACCTGGGCGCCTTCACAGGCGGCTTTGACGTACTTGGCCGAGACCGGTTTCTCGGTCGGATACTGGGTGCCCTTTTCGACCACGGGCACCAGCACGTATTGGCCCTGCGTCGCTTCCCAACTGCGCAGGCAGTAGTCGTGGACGAGCGTGGGGTTGAAGTCCTGGCCCAAGTACCGGCACGCGCCACGGGCGATGGCCTCGAACGGCCTGCTGGAGTACACCGAGCAGGCGGGGAAGTAGGACATGATCAACTGCGGCACGCCCAGCAGCAGGCTGCTGCCGCCCACGAGGAACACGCCCTTGACCGCCGATTTCTGCGTCCCGTACTTGGTGTTGGCCGCCTCCAACGCTCGGTCAATCGTCTGCGTCACCAGACCATAAACCTGTTTCGCTTGCAGGATTTCGCGCAGTTCATCCGCGGTGAACGTGTGGCTGATCAGGGTGCCCGTCAAGTCGTTGAGCTGAGTGACATCGAAGCTGGCTTGACCGCAAGACAGGGCGATCTTGGCCTCTTCGATCAGCCGCAGCAGGGGCGTCCCGACATCGCGGACGTCGCGATCCGACAGCGACTCGACATGCACCAGCCGCTCGAGCAGCCACTGATCGACCAGCATGCCGCCCAACTCCTCACCAGCCCGGCCCAACAGCAGACACTTCTGGAAGCCGTCGGCGTCCAGGTTGGTGCGCACCAGCGACACGTCCAATGTGCCGCCGCCGAAGTCGACGATCAGATAGGCCTCGTCGTTCTTGACTTTCTCGCGATAACCCAGAATACAGGCCGTAGCTTCGTCCAAGATCGTCACGCCGCGCGGGAACTGCCGCGCGACGGTCTCACGCACCCAATCCACGTAGAAATCATAGGCTTCGACCGGGACCGTGGCCACGAGTTCGTCGTCGCCGCCGCCCAAGGTTCCGCGGGCGAAGAGTAGGATCTGGGCCACCAGGTCCGCCGCCGCTTGCCCAGGGTTGACCAACCGCCCGTTGACGCGACGGTTTCGCAGGTTCCGCCTGAGCAAGTCCATTTTCGCCCAGCGGAAAGTCGCCCCATGGTCGACCAGGCCGGCCCGCTCGACCTGGTTGCCGATCAGCACACGGTCGCCCTGGCCGTAGTGAATCAGGGAGGGGATGACCTTGGTTTGGGATGGCCGCTTGGCGCCTGGAATCAGGTAGGTAAACGCCCTGGTTAATCCCTGGATCGTTGGCACTTCGACGTCGTCCAACGCTTCGTTCCAGCGAGCGATGACCGTGTTGCAGGTACCGAAGTCAACGGCGATGGTCATGGTTGAACGCCTTGTGCTTTGCGGGCCCTGTAAATTGGGGTTATAGATTTGCGGGTTATAAATTTGGGGGTTATAAATGGGGGGTTATAAATGGGAAGAAGACGTGATACAGCGAACCGTCTTCGCCCCCTGCCACTACCTCTCCGTCTTCCCATTTATAACCCCCAATTTATAACCCGTTCCCCCCGTTCTCCTGCTCCTCTTCCCGGCTCACCATCGCCTTGACGATCACCGCATCGCGGAAGCGATAGCCCTCGAACCGCACTTTGACGGGAACGCCGTCCTGCACGTCGCCGCCGCTCATCCGCTGGTGAATTTGCGAGTCGAACGGACACACCTCGCCCGGCTGGCCGAGCGGAATCAGGCCCGTCTCCAAGAACGCTTGCTTGATCTTTCCCGCGAGTTTCAAGACATCCGCCGGACGGACCTCCCGTCCCGCTTCGGTCATCGCCTGCAGCGTGGCCAGTTGGGCCAGCAGCGGGGCGACTCGCTTGGCCAAAGCCTCCAATTCCGTGCTGCCGGCCTGGGCCACGGTCTGTTCTGTCTGACGCGCTTGCAGGGCGAATTCGTGCCGCAGGCGCACAATCTGCTCGTCGCGCTGCTTGACGTCCATTTCGAGACCGGCGATGCGACTCTCTAAGTCCGCGGCATCTTTGGTAGGGGCCGGAATGGAACCGCACAGCGCCCGCCAAGCCCCGGCGAATCGTTGGCACAAACCCGTCGTTTCAGACATACCACGGACTCCTTTTGTTTGCCGTCTTGCGACCTCGCCTGCCACTGGCCCGACGTTGACTGCAATAGGCTATATTTGTACACTTCCAGCTGTCTCGCACATTTGTACACCACGTTTCGTCGCGGGTGGGCGGGGCGTGCGGAACGGCCTTTCGCTACCGCGAGGCCGTTCGCGCACGCCCCGCCCACCCGCGACTCCAACGCCCAGCACCTCGGCTACCGCCGGATGCTGACGCGATCTTTGAATGACGCTAGGACACTGCCCTCGCGAGGCGGAAGCCCCGGTAGCCGTAGCGGATGCCGGGGCCGCCCCCGTTGCGGCACGACGCCCGGCAGCCGG
>Ga0302237_1002660_pt1 | contig 10821 bp, 10 predicted proteins | sample AAG_UR_Ala_MG_FD_193530 | JGI IMG/M metagenome (GOLD analysis project Ga0302237, IMG submission 193530) | Enriched activated sludge microbial communities from anaerobic digester in WTTP, New Holstein, Wisconsin, United States - AAG_UR_Ala | ecosystem: Engineered > Bioreactor > Anaerobic >...
CTGACAGGCATTGCGGCCAACAGCAATGCGACAGACATGGTTGTCCCCGATTCTCAGGCAAGTTGCGATGTCATGGGCAATGCCGTCAAGGATGCAGGACTCCGGCTCGAAGACATCACATACATAAACACTCACGGCACTAGTACGCCGACAGGAGATCCTCTTGAACTCGAAGCGATCAGGCTCCTTTTCGGCGAGAAATCCGGGGTGGCTATCAATAGTACTAAATCACAGACTGGTCATATGATCGGTGCAACAGGTGCCGCCGAGGCAATTTTCTGCACCATCATGATGGAACACAGTTTCCTGTCTCCTTCAATCAATCTTGATAATCCCGAACCGCAGTTCGCCTGGGCGAACCTTGTCCGTGAATACAAGACAGGTGTCCAGCTCCGCCATACCCTCAGCAATAGCTTCGGTTTTGGTGGGACGAATGCATCGCTTGTTTTCTCGCTTCTCCAGTAATATTGTCAATGGAGGGTGCTTATGACTAACTCAATCATGGCCGCCACATACATCGAGCAGCTTGCCCGTGCAGAGGAATCCATCGCCAGATTCTATGAAATGTGCGCAAAGATGCTGTATGACGACAGGAAATTCTGGCAAATACTTCAAAGCCATGAAATGTGGCACGCAAAGGTGCTCAGGGATCTCAAGGAACAGGTCAGGGGACAGAAGATCAAGCTGCTTCCTGAACACGCCAGCATCAGGGAAATTGAACTTTCGGTGGAATACGTAGAACAGATGACCAGGATTATCAGGAACAACGGCGTTGATCTGGACAAGGCCCTGGAAACATCATGCAACATCGAGAAGAAAACCGTGGATGTGAAGGCGTTCAAGGCATTTGATGAATCCTCAAGCGAGGTCAGGGATGTCCTGGCGGTCATCCACGAACAGACGGAAAAGCATATGGAAATAATCACCAGCAGGATGGAGAATGAACAGCAGAAGAAGAACTCCAAGACCTGGGTCAACCGCCTCCTTTCCATCGCCGGCTTCTCCAAAAAGAAAAAATCCGGCTGAAACTCTTTGCTTGGCAGGGAATTCTAAATTGCCAACAGATATGCCTTCTTCTACCCCTCATGACCCCAGTCGAATATGTTGTTCTCGGGATTTTCTATACGGCATCTCTTGCGTGAGCGGGAATTTTATCTTATAATGAGGTTAAGGCAGGGGATTTGTTACAATGGGCATCCAGCAGAACCATTATGATACGCTCGGAATTGGCAGGAATGCCGGATTCAAGGAGATAAAGAAGGCGTATTACCGTCAGGTAAAGCTCTGCCACCCCGATCTTTTCGGAGGCTCCCGCGAGAAAGAGGAGGAGTTCAAGATCCTTGTCCATGCCTTCGATATGCTTTCCGATCCAGACAAGCGCCGGAAATACGACATATCGATCGGCGTTATAATCGAAACGGCTGCTGATTTCGCATATGACGAGGAGTCCGTCATGGACACTGGAGTAGATGACACCCTCGAAGAGATCATTGTCGGCAACAGTCCCCCGGAAGACACCACACTGGCAACCCTTTTCCTCGATCTTGAGCGGACAGAGGTCTTCATATCGTTCCGCGAAGGGAAGAATTATTACCGCCAGGGTCAGTTCCAGAATGCGTTCCATTATTTCAAAAGGGTGGTGGAACATTCTCCGAACAACATCCTCTACAGGTATTTCCTGGCGAAGACGCTGATGCAGTTCCATAACTACGGCGAAGCGAGAAAGCACTTCAACATAGGAATAAGCGTCGGTCTGCAAAGGATACCGCCACAGAGGCTCCGGAAATTCCATGACGAACTCGACGCAATGGCAGAGAAGCAGAATCCCCGACTCAAGAAACTGATGGATTTCTTCAGTGGCAGAAATATGGTCAGGGGGTACGTGGATGCAGAGGAAGAGACGATCAGGGAGACGAACCGCGCGATTGCAAGGATCGTCGCGGAGAGGAGGAAGATTTCTGGCTCTGGGAGGAAGCTGCTGAAATAAATTTTTGACGGACGACGAAAATTTATGACTTGATTCCTTGAAATAAATCATAACTGCCTTAATTTATGGGGCTTTTGTGGGATTTGGACGAATGTTTGTTTGGATGTTTGGATGGATGCGTGGTTAGGCTTTCAAACCGGTAACTTCTACTTCCCGGACGGTTGTCAATGATCCCTGGATCCATCAATCAACATGTATTAAGGCAGGAGTGTGACCTATGTATGAAGCGTCAGATCTGAGAAAAGGGCTCAAAGTCGAGATAGACGGAGCTCCATGGAGCGTGAGTGACTTTGAATTCGTGAAGCCCGGCAAGGGCCAGGCACTCTACCGCTGCAAGCTTAAGAACATGCTTACCGGAAGTACAATGGACCGCACTTTCAGGGTGGCTGAAAAGATCGGCAGGCCCGATCTCGAGGAAAAGGAGATGTTCTATTCATATGCTGACGGGGATTTCCTCGTTTTCAGCGACTCTGAGACCTATGAGGAGGTCAGGATCGAAAAGGCGAAACTCGGTAACCAGATCTATTTCCTTATTGAGAATGCCGAATGCAAGATACTTTTCTTCAACGGTAAGGCGATCGAAGTGACGCTCCCGGTATTTGTGGAGAAGATCATAACCGACACCGAGCCTGGCGCCAGGGGCGATACTGCCACAAATGTCACGAAACCTGCGAAGATCGACAATGGGTATGAACTTGCAGTTCCGCTCTTCATCAACAAGGGCGACCGTATCAAGATTGATACAAGAACCGGACTATACTCCGAACGTGTCGGAAAAGCCTGAAATCATAAGACGCCTCTCGGCGCTGAAAGTGCAGCTTGAAAAACGAGCTGCTGTTTTTTCAGCAGTAAGGGAGTTTTTCAATTCCTGCGGATTTCTGGAAGTAACTACGCCAGTCAGGATAAAAGCCCCTGCGCCTGAACCTCATATTGTAGCCATCCAGTCCGATGATTTTTTTCTGCGGACTTCCCCTGAACTCGAGATGAAATGCATGCTCGCCTCCGGGTACCGGAAGATTTTCCAGATAGGCCCTTGCTTCAGAAAGAATGAGAAGGGACGCCTGCACCGCGAAGAATTCACCATGCTGGAATGGTATGAAGCTGATGCAAATTACATGGAACTTGTCGATTTTGTACGGCGGATGCTTGTTTTTGTATCCAAGGAAGTCAACGGCCGTACTTCATGTGTATGCAAAGGTGTGGAGATAGATTTTGCAGGGGTGGAGATCATCACGCTCGAATCCGCATTTGCGAAGTTCGCAGGGAAGAATCTTCTTGAGGTTGTCGCTGGGAACAGATTCGAGGAAGTGCTCGTAACGGAAGTCGAACCGAACCTGCCGAAGGATAAACCGGTATTTGTGAAGGATTATCCTGCGAAATTCGCAGCCCTATCACGCTTGAAGAAGGACAATCCGGCGTTTTCGGAACGCTGGGAGCTTTATCTTGGCGGTATTGAAATCGCGAATGCTTACGGCGAGCTTGTCGACGGCAAAGAGCAGCAGGAACGGTTCCGGAAAGCCCTTGTCGGCAAGGAAAAAAACGGAGAACTTGTTTATCCTGAAAACAAGGATTTTGCCGATGCCCTTTCACATGGTATTCCTGAATGTGCAGGCTGCGCATTGGGCATGGACCGTCTCGCAATGGTGTTTGCCGGTGTGGACAGCATCGAAGAGATTATGGGCTGAAATATTTTGATTTTATAAAAACTGGACTATTTTAAGGGATAACTCTAAAAGAAATTACTTTGAAGTATATGTAAAGGGATCAGGGTGTGACATGAAATTGATCTTCAATCTTGTGGTCATCGGTATATCTGTGATTCTTCTCCAGGGGTGTTCATCAAGCAGGATGCTGCCCTTTCCGTATGACCAGGTATCTGCGGCGGCACAGGAGAAGTTCTACGTGAACACATGGTCCGAGTTCGACACCAAGAAAAGCTGGAAGACCGAAAATCCCGGCAAGAAGCTCAAGATAGTATATTATGACTGGGAATTTCCCGACACAAAAATATATTGCCAGGTCGAAGTGCTTTCAGAAACATCAGGCGGTTCCACTGTATATGCCTATGTGAAGGACTACCAGTCATGGTTTGGTCCTTTCACCAACTGGAGTTGGAATTATGGAGACAAGGTCGTCGAACTCTTCGAGAAGAGGATGTCGTCCGGTGCATGGGATCCGCTTCCCTGGGCCGAGAAGAGCGAGGAAAGAAAAATCAAATAGCCGGTGGAATTGAAATATGCGGAAAATATATCATAAAAATCGCATCAGGGGAATTACCTATTTTACCAGTATCCTCCTCTTGGGCGTCCTTGCGTTCGGACTTGCCTCCTGCAGCGGGGGCACAAAGCAGACGAACGAAGAACTGCTCAAATCTGCAATAGAGGCGGCGACAGGACCGAAGGCCGACTGGCAGAAGGCCAGGAGTTATGCCTTCAAGGCTGTCAAGCAGAAATCCGATGATGCAAACGCGCGTGTGATGCTTGCCATTTCCCTTGAGCAGTGCGGGCAGGCGAGCAACGCCATAGATGAGATCCGCAAGGCGGTTGAGCTCGATCCGAAGAATTTCATGGCCCAGTTTACTAAGGGAAGGATGCTTTTTGAGAATGACAGGATAGGTGACAGCATCGCCCCTCTGAAAGAGGCGAGGAAGCTCAAGCCTGACAATGCAAATGCCCTTCTTCTTCTCGCAAGGAGTTCTGCTGCGCTTGGTAGGAACAAGGAAGCTGCTGAATACTATGCCACTCTTGCCAAGCTTCCAAACTACAAGGAAAAGGCTGTTCCATTTAACGAGCTTGCCGTCCTTTATGTGAACCAGAAGGACTACCAGAAGGCATCTCTTTTCTTCCAGGAGGCCTACAAGAGGGCTCCTAACGACCATATAGTGGTCTTGAACATTGGAATATTCTGCGATGTATACCTCAAGAATCCTGCATATGCGATCAAGCACTACAACAGGTATCAGGAACTTACCTTGAGCAATCCTGAACTTGCCACGGTCAGGAACAAGCTTAAGAAACGTATCGAATTCCTCAAGACCGCGAATAAACTGTAAATCAATGGAACGTTTCATCCCAGACGACGTCATCAATGAGATAAGGGCGCGCTGTGACATCGTCGATGTCATTTCAGGATATATCCCTCTGAAGCGTGCAGGCGGACGCTTCAAGGCACTATGTCCTTTCCACTCGGAAAAAACTCCGTCGTTCATGGTCAACCAGGAACGACAGATCTATCATTGCTTCGGATGCCAGAAAGGTGGCGACGTGTTCCGCTTTGTCATGGAAAAGGAAGGTGTCGATTTTCCGAATGCAGCACATATCCTCGCCTCCAAATGCGGAGTTGTAATACCTGAACGGCAGAGAGGGCCGGGACAGGCCGGATCATCAGACGAGTCAGGTCGCCAGCGGGAAAAACTCTATAAAATACATGAGGAGCTTGCATTCTGGTATTCGAGGATCCTTGCTGAGAATTCTTCTTCGAAGGTGGCCGAATATGTCAGGACGCGTGGAATTCCCCAGGAGTCGTTATTGAAGTTCAGGCTTGGTGCCGCACCGGATGCCTGGGATGAGGCATTGAGACTTCTGAATGGGAAGGGATATTCCGAGGAAGAGATGCTTCTCGCCGGGATCGCCATCAGGAACGAGGAGGCACGAAGGACATACGACCGTTTCAGGAACAGGCTTGTCTTTCCGATCTGGGATGAGCAGGGCAGGGTGGTTGGCTTCAGCGCAAGGACTGTAGAGAAAGACAGTGACGGTGCAAAGTATGTGAACAGTCCCGAGACCCCTATCTTCAAAAAGAGCAGGTTGCTCTATGCTCTGCACATGGCGCGCGAGGCCATACGCGAAAAGCAGTATGCAATATTGTGCGAAGGACAGCTTGATGTGATTGCCATGCACAGTGCGGGTTTTACAAATGCCGTCGCGCCGCAGGGGACGGCCTTCACTGAAGAACAGGGGAGGATACTTCGCAGATATTGTGAAAGGATATTCCTCTGCTTTGATGCCGATGAGGCCGGAATGAAAGCTTCACTCCGAGTCCTTGAAATTCTTCTGCCTCTTGGCTTCGAGATCAGGATAATTTCCTTTCCAAATGGAAAGGATCCGGATGAGTTTCTGAAAACAAACGGGGCTGATGCACTCAAGACCGCTGTTGATAACGCCATCTCTTTCTATGAACATCTTCTCAGCAGGGCGATGAAGGCTTTTGATGTAAATTCCCCTTTTGGAAAGAACAAGATTGTTGCTGAAATGTTGTTCTACATATCAAGGATTGAAAGTTCAGTTGTGCGTTCAGAATTTGCCGCGAAGCTTGCCCTTGACCTGAAGCTTTCCGAGAACGTTGTATTTGCCGAACTTAACAAGAAGCTTGAAAAGCCATATTATCAACCACAGGATGCACAAGTTCCAACGCCGCCGGTTCAGCAGGAAGTTCCCGAAACGGCGCTTTCAAGGGCCGAGGAAGTGCTTCTTGAGATCTGTCTGACACATGGGGATGTCGGGAAGATGCTTTCAGAGGAACTTCCCGAAGAGATGATCAGCAGTACCCCGGTGGGCCGCGCCCTCAACACGGTCATTTCTTATACGTTGAATGGTGAATGGGAAAATTCCACAAAGGTCCTTCTTGACCAGCTTTGCAGCGAGCCAAGTCCGGTGCTGAGCCGGATCCTTGCGGATGTCGATACGATGAGATATTCCGGCGACAGGTTGAAGAAGGCGGTCGACGACTGTCTTTTCACGATAAAGAAGCAGAGTTTAGAGCGTGAGACTGAAAGGCTCCTGAAGGAGATCGAGGCGTGCCAGGACGATGATGGAAGGAACCGTCTGAAAAGTCTGTGCATTGAGACCAGGAAGAAACTGCTTGCCCTATCGAAACTGAAGAACTCATAACCCAGCTATTTGAACGGTATTGCCGGATGAGCGGCGGTAGCGAACTCCTTTGAAAGAAGCTCCTTCATCTGCTCAGTAAGTTCGGCGTTAAGATCCACAACATCTCCTTTCTCGGTCCTGCTCCTGTCGATAGTCCCTGCCGGCAGTTCGATCACCGAAATGGCTGAAGGCCCCCTTGCGAAAGGATTCCATGGGCGGAGCCCCCTGCGGAGTTCGCAGATCTTGTTGGTCTTGTCTACGAAAAGAACATCAATGCTTATCCGCATGAACATGGTATGTATGCATGAGCAGTTGTTGAAGACCATCGCATCGAAGCCGTCAAAATTCCTGCCTATCATTCCCCGGCCCCTTTCATAGATGCTGACCGCTACGACGGGCTTTTTCGCGATGATAGTCTTTTTGGTGATGTTATGGATCATTTGAAGAGGATGTTGAAACTTTTGAGGATGACAGGGCCAAGGAGAATGATGATGACCGCTGGAAGGATGAAGAATGCAAGAGGGAATAGGATTTTTACCGGGGCTTCGTTTGCAAGCTTCTCCGCCCTGTTGAATCTCTTGTTCCTGAGCTGGTCACCCTGGATCCGCAGAATCTGTCCGATACTCACTCCGAGCTCATCGGCCTGGATTATGGAGTTGAGGACCATAGAGAGATCCGGCTGCTGGACTCGCTGTGAAAGTTCCTTGAGCGCTACCCTTCGCTGTTTTCCGAGCTGAATTTCGCGGAAGGTCCTGTCAAGCTCTTCTCCGAGAGCATCATGCCTGCGCCTGGCGAGGATGTCCCTGAGGGAGGTCAGGAAGTCCTTTCCAGCTTCGACAGAGAGTGTAAGCAGATCAAGGACGTTGGGCAGAGCCTTCTGGATTTCAAGATGACGGCGCTTGATAACGCCTTTTAACCATATTTTTGGATACAGGAAGAGGACAATCACGAGGACGATACCCATCAACGGCTGTTTTCCTATCATGAACAGGATGGCAAAGAAGGCTCCGAAGAACATTAGGAGTATTTGAACTGAAACGAACTGAGTCTCGTCAATGAGCTGTTCAAAACCCGCCATCAGAATCTGTTCCCTGGACTGCTTTTTCGAAGTCTCGAAGAAAGGGGAGTTGGCGATGGGGGCCACGTTGGAGACGAACGGAAGCACCATCTTGAACAGCAGGGGGAGCTGGCGGGAGGTTTCCTTTTTTTCAATTTCAAGCTGTTCTATAAGGTGGAATAGGAAAAGGCAGAGGCAGAACACCCCCAAGAAGGAGGAGATGCACGCCAGCAATGTCATGAATGAAATGTCCATTTTTATTTCCAGTTATCAGTAAACAGTCACGATTTCCAAGTTTTTAATTCCCAACTTCCAACTTCTATATTCTAACTTCTGATTTCATTCCTCAAATATCGATATTCGTAATTTTCCTTATCACCAAAAATCCCGAAACGACAAGTATTATCGCTCCCAGTATCAGGAAGATTCCCGCCATTGAATTGAAGAAGGCGCTCATCATATCCGGAGCGATGTAATTCATGATCAGCATGAGAAGGAATGGCATAATTCCAATGATATAGGCCTGCAGTCTGCCCTGGGCGGTGAGAGCCCTTAGTTTTCCGGCAATCCTCATTCTTTCCCTTATCATGGCGGCAAGTCTCTCGAAGATGACAGTCAGCTCACCTCCAGTCTGCCTGGCTGTAAGGATTGCAGTGGCTACAAGCTCAAAATCATCGCTTTCCATCCTGTGTACCATGTTGTCCAGGGCCTGTTCAAGAGGGACACCGAGCCTGATTTCCTGGAGGAGCAGGCGGAACTCGACTGAAATTGGATTCCTGTTCTCTGAGGCAATTACCTCTATGGCTTGGTTGATGCTGAAGCCGGCCTTGAGGGCGCTGCTCATGGAGTTCAAGGCATCTTCGAGCTGTTCGTTGAAACGCTGCAGCCTGCGCTTCTTGAGAAACTTGAGGTAGAACCTCGGGGCCGGAAATGAGACGATTGCAGCAAGAGAAGCGATGAAGGCGGCTTTAGGCCAGGACCAGTTTGTGCTGGAAATCCCGAACAATACCAGGGAAAGAAAGGCGGACAATCCGCATATCGCCAGGGTCAGATCGAATATTCTTCCCGGAGGCATCTGGAGAAGAACATCATCAAGCTGCAGTGCGGTCTCGCGGATGTATCTTTCCCTGTATCTTGACGAGACAAAGGATGTAAACTCGACAATTACAAGCGTGGCGAACATGACCGCTATTCCGGCACAGAGACTGGCAAGCAGCTGTCCATACTCCTCCATCATCTGTAGTCACCCCTTCCGTCAGCGAATACCTTGATGTCGAGATCGAGTTTTGCGCGCTTTATTTCCTCCATGAAGGTGGGGATGTTTCCGCAGCCTACATGTTTTCCTACTATCATCCCGTCTGCAGTCCAGTTCTCATGCTTGAAAATGAACAAGTCCTGCATTGTGATTACGTCGCCTTCCATCTTTGTGATCTCGCTGATATTGGTGACTTTCCTTGAGCCATCCTTATAGCGATCGGCCTGGACTATGATCGTGATGGCAGATGCTATCTGCTCCCTTATTGCGCGCAGGGGGAGATCGAATCCCGCCATAAGCACGAGCGTTTCAAGCCTTGCAAGTGCGTCACGTGGCGAGTTGGAATGGATTGTAGTGAGAGACCCGTCATGACCGGTGTTCATAGCCTGGAGCATGTCAAGAGCCTCTCCACCTCGACACTCGCCGACGACTATCCTGTCGGGGCGCATACGCAGGGAGTTCCTCACAAGATCGCGGATCTTGATCTCGCCCTTGCCTTCTATGTTGGGCGGGCGTGCCTCAAGCCTGACAACATGCTCCTGCTTGAGCTGAAGTTCGGCCGCATCCTCGATGGTGACGATGCGTTCCCGAGCCGGGAGGAAGGAGCTTACGACGTTGAGCAGAGTTGTCTTTCCGGAGCCTGTTCCACCGGATATGATGATGTTCTTCCTGATCTTGACGCATACGTCGAGGAATTTCGCCATGTCTTCCGTCATCGAGCCGAATTTATTGATCAGATCTTGGACGGTGTATGGCGTCTTTGAGAATTTCCTGATTGTTATGGAAGGTCCTATGAGCGACAATGGTGGGATGATTGCGTTGACACGTGAACCATCCTTGAGCCTTGCATCCACCATCGGGGAACTTTCATCAATTCTCCTGCCTAGAGGGGATACGATCCTCTCGATAGCGGCCAGCACCTGGTTGTCGTCCGCAAAAGCCGTGTCGGTCTTGAAAAGTACGCCGGCTCGTTCAACATATACATTGTTCGGACCGTTCACCATTACTTCGGTTATATCATTCATACCTATCAGGTCTTCGAGGGGACCGAGCCCTATGGCTTCATGTACAAGTTCGGTTTCAATCTTTTCAAGTGTAACTCCATAGGGTAGGGATACTGTGAGATCCGCGAGGATGTCATGGATCACTGATTTTGCCTTGTCGGCAAGTTCCTCCTCAGAGGCACCGGAGATGGCCATGCGTTTGAGATTCAGCCTCTTGAGGAGTTCTCCATGAGCCTGCTTTTTTATCTCCTGTACTATAGGACGTGAATCCTCAGGTATTCCTGAGATCTTGAGCAGGGGGATCCTGTCTTTTCCCTCAAGGTTTTTCGCCTTTTCCGCGGCCCTTTTGAGTTCTGCTGCGATCTGCTCCTGCCGCTTCGGATCCACGAGGACCTTGCTTGTAAGACCCGGATTGAAGGCTTTCTCCGGATCGAGCGGAGGAGACGACTTTTCCGAAATGAATATCTCTACATGCCCCAGCTTCACGGTCTGCCCGATCTGCAGTTCGACGGGATCCGCTCCTATCCTGTTGTTGTCCACGAAGGTGCCGTTGCTGCTTCCGGCGTCGGATACCTTGATTGCGGCATCGGTCACCGTCAGAAGTGCATGCCGGGCGGAGATCTCCGGGCGGTTGAACTGCATGTGGGACG
>Ga0302237_1002662_pt1 | contig 10816 bp, 10 predicted proteins | sample AAG_UR_Ala_MG_FD_193530 | JGI IMG/M metagenome (GOLD analysis project Ga0302237, IMG submission 193530) | Enriched activated sludge microbial communities from anaerobic digester in WTTP, New Holstein, Wisconsin, United States - AAG_UR_Ala | ecosystem: Engineered > Bioreactor > Anaerobic >...
CGACCGGATCTGAGAATATCACATCCATGCTTTGCGATTCACCCTTCCTTATCTTGACATCCAGGACCCGGAATTCACCAGCCGGAGGGATATTAATTACAACTGAATTTTTCTGAGGCACTCCCGATTTTGTACCATCCCATTTAAGGATCATTTCCTGGGCTTTATCAGTTCTTGTGATCCCGGCCACGGAGAATTTATGGATAAGATCATCCTGATGATCCCATTCGATATTCATGTTTTTCCTGTTCAGCCTTGCTTCCAGGTAGCTTTCCACTTCCTGTTTATTGATGAAATCGGAAGTAACTATTTCTCCAACAAGATTATATGTGGTTCCGTCATCAGAAGATTCCAGTATCCCTGTATTAATACGGAAATCTTTCTTAAGGGTATGGAAATTCAGAGGGAAGATCTTAAGCCTCTCTTTCACTTCCCCGATCCTTGACAGATTCAATTCTCCTCTGTATGATTTTCCCGGATCGAGGAGCTTCGACGGCCTGAATACAAGGGTTGTCTCATCGGTCCATTCAGTTTTCCCTTTAATTAAAGGATTGAAAGTGAACAGTCCGGCCGGTGACTGCTTTTTTGCCCTGGCAGCAAACTCAGGAGTGAAGCGGACCTCAATTATCCCGTTTGCGGGAACAATACCGGAAGTGTAAGCTGTTATATATTCGCTGAATCCCTGGTCGATGGGGAGGGTTGTCCGGGGAGTTTCCAGAACTCTCTGTATGACCTCCTTCACCACTCCTTTCTTTTTTGTTTCGCATGAAGATATACCCAGGATGATAAGTGCCAGCACAAAAAGTTTCAGGATTTTCATAGATGATTAATTTGAGATACTCTTTTAGTAAATCTAAATTACGAAAAAAAGAAAGGAAAAGGGAAGGTTCTTTAATAAAATTCATCTGCTCATATAGCAGTCATTTCAGTTCTCAGTGAAGCCACATAATTGCGGATCTTGTTCAGGGTTTCGACAGTTACAGTCATCCTGGCCCCGGATGAGCGGAATACCTGTTTTATTGTATCGATCTCAAGATCGTTTTTCTCGAAATAAATATCAAACGTATCAAAATACTTCTTCAGATGTTTAAGTTTTTTTGTATAGTACACCACAACAGGATCATCATAATAATTCTTCATGAAGCTCAGCAAAGAGGTAAGGGTGTATTTCTGTTCGGCAATTTTCTGAACCACAACTGCATCGGGGTTGGAGGGATTGTAAACCAGCTGCGTTGCGATATACATAGCCTCAACCCAGCCTCCCATTACCATCAACCCGGCGGTGCTTTCCCTTCCGTTTTCTCTCAGGTGATCCTCAATATCTGAATATGCCTTCTGCATCAATTTTGTTAGTGAGTCGGGATCAGCAAGGTCATTCTGAACTCTCCGGATCGGTTCTATAATAAGTTCATCAGGAATACCGAGCTTATTGCTCAATTCCCTTATTGTGACCATATAGTTTATAACATCCTGACCTATGCCGAACATCTTCAGATATCCGAAATCAACACCGTAAATACCTGTATTGATCGCTGCTTTTGAAGTACTGAGGTACTGTTTGGAATTTGTTGTCGGATTGAGTGCAGCGTTATTATAAGGAACACCAAGACGGTTGAAAATTGAACAGATCTCAACAGGAGTGAGGACGCCATAATAAGTTTCTTCTTTTATTACAGGCTGATCTGTAGATGTAGAATCATCCCTGAGGGTTGAAAAGCCCGGAGTAAAAATGTCCTTTGGCTGTTCTTTAGTCTTACATGATACAACGATGATCATTGAAAGGAAGACCAGGAAAGTGAAGGGGCTTTTCATAGGGATCAAATTAATAAATCAAAAATAATAATAAAAATCAACTGGAAGCGGGAGCTTACAGTATAATTCTCTTTCCAAGCTTTTCGGAGATCATCCGCATTGCCATCTTCAGGTTCTGATCACTTTTCTGAAGGGCAAGGATCTTTTCCTGATCACCCGACTTAACAGCTTCTTCCAGCTGGTGCATTATTTCTTTCAGCCTGACCTTTATTTTGTCGCTCTTGAATTTCAGAACAGCATCGGGGACAATATCTTTCAGTTTCATGTCCTCCGTTTCAACATAGGTCTGTTTATCTTTCCATATTCGGCTCAGCTGATATGATTCCGACAGGATATCCGCCGACAACTTAGATATTTCAGGATCCTCATGTTTGACGAACTGCCTGTCCTCAACAAAAATTCCCTGTTCAACAGAGAACCTGAATTCTTCAAAGATCCTGGCGTACAGTTGGTCGTCAAATGACAGATCGTCTGAGATTATCTCTCTCACAATATAATCAGCAACTGTTGTCACTTCCTCCTGCCCGTCCTCGCCCCGTATTCTACGCTCAAATTCCGTACTTCCGAACTTGAGCAGCAGTCTTATGATCTCTTTTTCGGAGAAGAATGTGGTGGTTTCCTGCTTTATGATCCTGGGGATGACCGGAGGAGGAACAGGCAGATCTTCCGGACGTGGATATCTGTTCTTATCCTGGAAAGACTTTTGCTGGCGTATCTTGTTCACCTCGTGGTACAGAACACCCTCGGGGATCTGCATCTGTGAGCTGCACTCCTTAATATATATAGTCTGGGTTATTGTTTCAGGGATAACCGCGATAGATCTTACAATATCGCGGATGAGATTTGCCTTCATCACAGGATCATTTTTTGCCTCTTCAAGCAGAAGCTGTGTCTTGAAGCGGATGAAGTCAGTCTCATTTTCGCTGAGGTATTTCAGGAACTCTTCGTTGCTTACCTTTTTTGAGTATGAATCAGGATCCTCACCATCAGGCAGAAGCACTATTTTAACATTCATACCCTCCTCAAGTATGATATCTATTCCTCTGAGAGATGCCTTGATGCCTGCTGCATCACCGTCGTACAGGATAGTGATATTCGGAGTAAATCTCTTTATGAGCCGAACCTGTTCCTGTGTAAGGGAAGTCCCCGACGATGCCACAACGTTCTCAATACCAGCTTCATGAAGCGACATCACGTCGGTGTATCCCTCAACCAGGTAACATTTGTCGAACTGTGTTACCGCTTTCCTGGCCTGGAAGATGCCATAAACTATACGGCTCTTATGGTAAATTTCTGATTCAGGTGAGTTGACATATTTTGCGGTTTTGGCATCGGTCTTAAGTATCCTCCCGCCGAAACCGAGTACCTGGCCTGAAAGTGAATGTATAGGGAAGATTACCCTGCCGCTGAACCTGTCGAAGACACGTTCCTCACCCTGTATAGAGAGGCCGGTTTTCAAAAGGAAATCAAGCTTATAACCGTCGTCCACAGCTTTTTTTGACAGAGCATCTCTTTTTTCAAGGCTGTAACCGATATCAAATTTCTTAAGGGTACTCTGCATGAATCCTCTCTCTTTGAAATATGAGAGACCTACAGATATACCCTCATCGCTGTGGAAAAGGTTTTCAGAGAAATAACGGGCGGCATAGGCGCTTAGGACCAGAAGACTTTCCCGTTCATTCTGTTTTTCAATATCCTCCGAAGTAAGTTCTTTTTCAACGACCTCGATATGGTATTTCCGGGCAAGGTATTTGAGCGCATCAGGGTAATTGAGATGTTCATGCTCCATGATGAAATTGACAGCATTCCCTGCTTTGCCGCATCCGAAGCATTTAAATATCTCTTTTGAAGGCGAGACCGTGAATGATGGTGTCTTCTCATTATGAAAAGGGCACAAACCCAGGTAGTTAACCCCCCGTTTTTTCAACGGAACGAATTCCTGGATCACATCCACTATCTCAGCAGCATCCAGTATCCTGTCAACAGTCTGGCGGTCGATCATGGATCAAAGATATTCAGAAAAACGTTGAAAAGTTGAAGAGGGTTGAAAAGTTGAAGGGTTGAAGGGTTGAAAAAGTTGAAGAAGTGTTGAAGCGTTGAAGAGGGTTGAAGTGTTGAAACGTTGAAGTGTTGAAGAGGTTGAAACGTTGAAGGGTTGAACGGTTGAAGAGGGACGAAAAGGGGGACAATTAAAATATCCGTATTAAGATAAGATTTTCAGAGGAAAAAATTTTACCTTTAGATTATCGCTGTTAACCTCAAATTATCTAGATTATGTATACTTTCAATTTTGAAAAGCTTGAAGTTTGGCCAAAATCCAGGCTCCTATCGAAAAAAACATATCTCTTAACTCAGGAATTTCCTGAAACTGAGAGATTCGGATTAATCCCACAGCTAAGAAGAGCCGTAATTTCTGTTTGCTCTAATATTGCAGAAGGTTCTTCCCGCTGGTCAAAAAAGGAAAAGGTTCATTTTTATAACGTTGCTTTTTCCAGTCTTATGGAAACCATGAACCAGTTGATTTTAGCTAATGATCTTAAATATATTGATAATAATGAATTATCAGAAATGAGATCAGGAATTCATATAATATCTATGATATTGATTAATTTAACCAAATCAATGAAATCAGATTAACTAACTCCTCCTTTCAACCCTTCAACTTCTTCAACCTTTCAACTCTTCAACCTTTTTTCCTACATTTATATTTTAATTATTACCAATGAAAAGACTCATATTTCTGACCGGCGCGGGCATGAGTGCCGAAAGCGGTATCCGTACTTTCAGGGAGGCGGGAGGATTATGGGAAGAGTATGACGTTACCGAGGTGGCATCGCCGGAAGGGTGGATGAGGAACAGGGAGCTTGTGCTGAGATTCTACAATGAGCGTCGCAGGCAGCTTGAAAAATGTCAGCCTAATGCGGGGCACCAGGGTGTTGCAGCCCTGGAGAAACATTTTGACGTCGAAGTTATAACACAGAATATCGATAATCTTCACGAGAGAGCAGGAAGCTCGAAAGTACTGCATCTTCACGGAGAACTTACAAAAGCAAGGAGCACTGAAGATCCGTTCCTGGTATATGATATTGGGTATGGTGATATAAGAGAGGGAGACCTTTGTGAAAAAGGAAGCCAGCTCAGACCACATATTGTTTGGTTCGGAGAGGCAGTGCCTATGATGGACGAAGCAGTGAGGATAACACAGACAGCAGATATCTTTGTTGTTATCGGATCGTCACTGAACGTATATCCTGCTGCCGGACTGATTGAGTTTGCTCCCGCTGCTGCTTCATTATGGCTGATTGATCCCAATGATGTTTATTTACCCGGCTACAGGAAGGTGGAAGTCATAAAAGCCAGAGCTTCCGATGGTGTGAAAATACTGACGGAAAGACTGCTCGGGAAAGGGCAGGAGAGAGAACAGTAAACAAGAAAGCAAAGGATTGAGGTGATCCAAATTACTACCTTTACACCATAAAAAAAAGGATGAATCGAAACAGGAAAATAATAGTAGCAATAACCGGGGCGAGCGGCTCAGTTTATGCGAAGAAACTCCTGGATAAACTGCTTGATCTCAAAATTTTACCGGAAGAAATAGCTGTAATTTTTTCCGATAATGCAAAAGAAATATGGAAGTACGAGACCGGGGGGAAATACTCATTACGCAAGCCTGCGAAGGAGTATGATAACAGATCTTTTTTTGCACCATTCGCATCAGGTTCATCAACTTTTGATACAATGATAATTTGTCCGGCTTCAATGGGAGTTATAGGCAGGATCGCAAACGGCACGTCGGAAGACCTCATCACGAGAGCTGCAGATGTGATGCTGAAGGAGAGGAGGAAGCTGATCCTTGTCCCGCGTGAGACGCCATACAATCTTATTCATATTCAGAATATGGAAAAGCTTACCCTGGCTGGAGCAATAATATGTCCGGCATCACCTTCATTCTACAGCAAACCGAAGACTATTGATGAGCTCGTTATGACTGTTGTGGAACGGATCCTGGATCTTGCCGGGTTTGAATCAGAAACTTACCGATGGATGGAAAATGATTGACAGCCGGATAGTCAGATTCTTCAGGAAACATCATGTACTCACTATAGCAACTTCCAGTGAAGGGAAACCCTGGTGTGCAAGCTGTTTTTATGTTTATATTGAAAGTGAGAATGCTCTGGTTTTCACAACAGATCTCAAGACACGTCATGGACAGGAATTCATCAGGAACCGGAATGTATCGGGTGCCGTGGTGCTCGAAACAAAGATCATAGGGAAGATCAGGGGTATACAGTTTGAGGGGATAGTATCAGAACCTGAAGGCAACCTGGTGTCTCTCGCCCGTAAAGCATATTTAAGAAGATTCCCGGTTGCCATGCTTATGGAGACACATCTCTGGATCGTCAGGCTTACGCATATCAAGTACACCGATAACAGGCTTGGTTTCGGGAAAAAACTATTTTGGGGTGAACCTGCAGTTCATGGACAAATAATAGATTAACCACGGAGGACACGGAGTCTCACGGAGGTTTACACGGAGGTTTACACGGAATGACACGGTGTTTTTGAGCGTAGTAGGGGGAATGAGGCGGGGCGTTTTGCCAGAAGGCTGCTACAAGAAAAGAATTGTATCAAAACGCCCCGCCTCATTCCCCCTTTTCCCCAGGAGACCGTGTCATCCCGATCGAGTCAATCCTGAGCTTGCAAAGGATTGACGAGTGAGGGATCTCCTCCTTTCGGCAGAGAATAAGAGAAAGATTTGTATAGAGGGTAGTTTAGGGTAGTAGGGGGGTAACTTCCGGAGTATGAGAGGTCATTTCCCCAGCTGCTGTTTAACTATTTTCGCTATATATTTTCCCAGTATATCGAACTCGATATTAACAACAGTACCTTTCTTTATCTGGTGAAAATTTGTAACCTCATAAGTGAAAGGTATTATTGCTACCTGGAAAGATGTGGGTTTTGAATTGACCACTGTAAGGCTTACACCGTTGACAGAGACAGAACCTTTTTCGACTGTGATATAATCATCTTTAAGAGGCTTATATTCAAAAGTATAGTACCAGCTGCCTCCGGCTTCTGTGACCTCTGTGCATACTGCTGTCTGATCGATATGTCCCTGCACCATATGCCCGTCGAGCCGGCCATCCAGACGTGTGCTGCGCTCAAGGTTGACCTTATCTCCGGGTTTCAGTAATCCAAGGTTTGTTTTCTCAAGAGTTTCCTTTATGGCGGTTACAGTATAGGTATCCTTATATTTTTTTACAACAGTAAGGCAGACGCCATTATGTGAAATACTCTGATCAATTTTCAGCTCTTTTGTAAATGAACATTTCATTGTGATGTGAAGATTGTCTTTTTCTTTTTCCAGTTTTACAACCGGAGCAGCCTCTTCTACTATTCCTGAAAACATATAATTCTTATTTTTTGTTACAATTCAAATGTAATGAAATTACTGATTGGAGCTACTAGAACGATCCCGATTCGCTCCGCTCTCGGGATTTCGTATCCGCCAAGCGGCGGATACTCAACCTGCATGACTATTTCTTCTTTCTTCTTCTTTCAACAGGAAATCCTTCTTTCCTCCACGCTACAATACCTCCTTCAAGATTATAAACCTTCCGGGCTCCGAGGTCGTAGCAGACCTCACAAGCCTGCCTGCTTCTGTAATCACTTGTACAATAGAGGAATAGTGCATAATTACTGCCTAAGGTATCGATAAGAGCTTTAAGATTTTTTGGAGAAGGCAAATTGATTGCATCTTTGATCCTGTTTGCACGGAATTCAAAAGGCTGTCTGACGTCGATAAGCAGGGCACTGTCTTCTTTCAGATATTGCAGATGGAAATAATAAGGATCCAGTGAAATGTATTTAGCACTGTCAGGCACCTGTGCACCAAGAAAATTAAAGTACAACAGGCTGAATATCAGTGTCAGAAGGTTTTTATTCATCGGCGGATCCAGCGATAAAAGTAGTGATTTTTGTTTTAATCCCGGGCGGGTACAGTCTGATAGTCCTGGAGTCTCAGAGTCTCATAGTCTTGCATTCCGCTGCGCGGAACTCGTCGCAAAGCTCCTCGGGTCGTGCAGGTCAAGTCTCCCCCACACCCTTTCGCTCCCTCTTCAACCCTCTTCAACCCTCTTCAACGCTTCAACGTTTTCAACTCTTCAACCTATGCGAGGTAAAAACATATAAAGGGTACCATCTTCAACTACAATACCATATCGTCTACGACGAATTTTTCTATAACCTCTACGAGGTAAAAACTTATAAAAGGTACCATCTTCACTACAATACCGCATCGTCTACGACGAATTTTCATCAGGTCTCCTCATCACCTTTTCGCCTGGTCGTCCCTTTCCGCGGTGCGGAACTTCGTCACGACGTTCCTCGTCACCTCACCACCCTTCCGCCGTGCGGAACTTCGTCGCGTTGCTCCTCGCCTCCTCACCCCCTCTTCAACTCTTCAACCCTTTTCAACTCTTCAACCCTCTCCAATTCTCCAACTTTTATTATCTTTGTCCGTTTTTTAGAAAAAGTATATTAATAATCAACAGATCAATGGGAAAACGTTTTCCTGAATACAAAACGCTTGATCTTTCAGGAGTGAACAAGGAGATCCTGAAAACCTGGGATAAGAATGACACCTTTCATAAAAGTATACGTGAGGTTGATGGCAAAGGTGAATTTATCTTTTATGAGGGCCCGCCTTCGGCAAACGGCGTACCCGGGATACATCATGTGATGGCGCGGACAATCAAGGATATTGTATGCCGCTATAAGACGCAGGGTGGTTATATGGTCAGGCGTAAAGCGGGATGGGATACCCACGGACTGCCTGTTGAGCTTGGTGTGGAAAAAGCACTGGGTATTACAAAGGAAGATATTGGCACAGAGAAGATATCGATAGTCGATTTCAACAAGGCCTGCAAGACCGACGTAATGCGCTATACTGACCAATGGGAGGATCTTACCCGCATGATGGGCTACTGGGTGAATATGGATGATCCCTACGTGACGTACGACAATCGTTATATCGAGACACTCTGGTGGCTTCTTAAACAGCTTTATTCAAAAGGATATCTTTACAAAGACTATACAATTCAACCCTATTCTCCGGCTGCAGGCAGCGGACTGAGTTCTCACGAGCTCAACCTCCCGGGTTGTTACCGTGATGTAAAGGATACAACATGCACAGCTCTGTTTAAAGTGATAAGGAATGAACGGTCGGAATTCCTTTTTAAACATATCGATACAGAAGCTGTCCATATTATGGCATGGACAACCACTCCCTGGACCCTTCCGTCAAACACTGCACTGGCCGTCGGCGCTGAGATCCATTATGTTAAGGTCCGTAGTTTTAATCCTTATTCCGGAGAGCCGCTGACAGTTGTTCTGGCAAAGGATCTGCTTCATTCAATGTTCCCTGCTGAAAATGTGGGAATACATTTTTCGGAATACAAGCCAGGGGATAAAAAGATCCCTTTCAGGGTCCTTGAAGAGTTTTCCGGGAGCAGACTCGAAGGGATTGATTATGAACAGCTCATTGACTGGGTCAAACCTGATAATGGGGCGTTTAAAGTCCTGACAGGTGATTTTGTCACAACCGAAGAAGGAACCGGTATAGTTCATATAGCTCCGACTTTCGGAGCCGACGACTACAGGATAGGAAAGGAGAAAGGCGTTCCACCGCTGATGGTAAGAAGGAAAGACGGCTCGATGGGACCGCTTGTAGATAAGAAAGGTTACATGGTTCCGGTAACCGATATGGATGAAAAATTTGTAAGAGACAGGGTCAATATAAATACTTACAAAGGTTTTGCCGGGCGTCCTGTTAAAAATGAATACAAAGCTGACCTGCCTCAGGATGCTGATACTCTGGATGTCGACATTGCCGTTATGCTTAAGCAGCAGGGCAGGGTGTTCAGGATAGAAAAACAGGTGCACAGCTATCCTCACTGCTGGAGAACAGATAAACCTGTGCTCTATTATCCGCTCGATGCATGGTTCATCCGTACGACTGCCTTCCGTGAGAGGATGATCGAACTGAATAACACAATAAACTGGAACCCAAAATCAACAGGAACAGGCAGGTTCGGGAAATGGCTCGAAAATCTTGTCGACTGGAATCTCTCGCGCTCACGGTTCTGGGGGACACCGCTGCCGATATGGGTAACCGAGGACAGAAATGAGGAGATATGTATAGGATCGGCTGAGGAGCTGAAAAACGAAATCGAGAAATCTGTTAAGGCCGGATTCATGAAAAAGAATCCTCTTAAGGAATATGTACCAGGAGATAATTCGAAGGAGAACTATGAGAAATTTGATCTTCACAGGCCCTTTGTTGACGAGATAATACTTCTCAGTCCTTCGGGAAAGAAGATGTTCCGTGAGCCTGACCTTATAGACGTCTGGTTCGATTCAGGTGCCATGCCATACGCACAGGCACATTATCCTTTTGAGAATAAAGCAAATTTCAGCAGTATGTTCCCGGCCGATTTTATTGCCGAAGGTGTCGATCAGACAAGAGGCTGGTTCTTCACGCTTCATGCAATTGCCACAATGATATCTGATTCAGTTGCTTACAGGAATATCATTTCAAATGGACTTGTCCTCGACAAGAACGGCAATAAAATGTCAAAAAGGCTGGGGAATGCTGTCGATCCTTTCAAAATAATTGAAGAATACGGATCTGATCCTCTGAGATGGTATCTGATAACAAATTCACAGCCCTGGGACAACCTGAAGTTTGATGTTTCAGGGGTTGATGAAGTCAAACGCAAGTTCTTCGGCACTTTATTCAATACCTATTCCTTCTTTGCCCTTTATGCAAACGTCGATAATTTCAGGTTTACCGAAAGGGATATGCTTGTTAATACACGGCCGGAGATCGACCGCTGGATCATTTCCCTTCTTAATTCGCTTGTAAAGGAAGTAGGGGAGTGTTATGAAAATTATGACCTTACAAGAGCCGGCAGGGCTATCCAGGATTTTGTTACGGAGAACC
>Ga0302237_1002690_pt1 | contig 10761 bp, 10 predicted proteins | sample AAG_UR_Ala_MG_FD_193530 | JGI IMG/M metagenome (GOLD analysis project Ga0302237, IMG submission 193530) | Enriched activated sludge microbial communities from anaerobic digester in WTTP, New Holstein, Wisconsin, United States - AAG_UR_Ala | ecosystem: Engineered > Bioreactor > Anaerobic >...
TGGTGGACCTGCGCCGCCACCGGAGCCTGGAGGATTTTTTCGCCGCCCATGGGGAGGGGGAGTTCTTTTTCGTGACGAAGAAGGCGGCCCTGTCCTGCGCCGACGGGGATTACCCCCCCAGAAGCTTCTTCATCTTCGGCCCGGAGACCCGGGGCCTCCCGGACGAACTCCTGGCGGCCCACCGGGACAGGTGCGTCCGGATCCCCATGCGCCGGGGTGCCCGCTCGCTGAACCTGTCCAACGCCGTGGCCATCCTGGCCTACGATTTCCTCCGCCGCCGGGGCTTCCCGGGGCTGGAAAAGAGCGCCCCGGCCGATGGTTCGTAAGGGCCGCCGGACGGCGGGGGTCCGGGCGCGGCGAGGCAGCCGGCCGTGTGGTGTGGCCGGCGGCGCGGCAGCCGGCCGTGTGGCGTGGCCGGCGGCGCGGCTTGAACCGGGCCTCCCGGCGCGGTACAATCGGGGAATGAAGAACATCGGCATCATCGGGTTCGGGAACATGGGGGAAGCCTTCGCCGCGGGGCTTCCCCGCCTTCCCGGAGGAGTCCGGCTGGGAGTGGTGGAAACGGTTCCCGCCCGAGCGGCGGCGGCGAAGGAGTCCTTCGGCGCCGAAGATTTCACCGGAAGGCTGGAGGATTTCTTCGCCTTCGCGGAGATCGTCGTTCTGGCGGTGAAGCCCCAGGACGCCGAGGCTCTGCTCCAGAACATCTCGCCCCACAGCCGGGACAGGAAGTTCATTTCCATCGTCGCCGGAAAGACCCTGGCCCGTCTCGGGCGGCATCTCCGCAGTCCCTACCTCGCCCGCTTCATGCCGAACCTGGCGGCGGTCCACGGGAAAGCCGCCGTGGGGGTTTCCTTCGGCGACCTCCCCCGGGACCAGGCGGGGGAGGGCTTCCGGCGGGAGGCCCTGGAGATGGCCGCCGTTCTGGGCGGGGCGGTGGAGGTGCCGGAGAGCCTCCTCCCGGTGATGACCGGCCTGTCCGGCTCGGGCATCGCCTTCGTCTTTTCCTTCGTTCACGCCCTGGCCCTGGGGGGCGTCAAATCCGGGCTGGCCTATGACCGGGCCCTGGCCGTGGCGGTTTCGGTGGTGGAGGGGGCAGCGGCGGTCCTCCGGGCGGGGGGAGAGAACCCGGCGGCCCTGATTTCCCGGGTGGCGTCCCCGGCGGGGACCACCATCGCGGGTCTCCAGGAACTGGAGGACGCAGGCTTCACCGCCGGGGTCATGCGTGCCGTGGAAGCGGCCTCTCTCCGGGCCCGGGAACTGGAAGGAGCCTGATCCGAGTCAGTTGCCGATGAAATGCTGATCAATGAAATGTATCAGCCTGGCGCTGTAATCGGCGGTGTTCCCGGGATTCCAGCCCCCATGCCCCTCACCGGTGTACATCGTTTTCTCATTGTACACTCCCGCCGTGTCCAGTGCGCCATGCAGCAGGTCCATCTGTGTGGGGGGAACGAGAGGGTCTTCCGATCCGTAAAAAGAGATTGTTTTCGGTGCGCGTGAAGTAATGTGACGAGCCGGACTCGTCTCTTCCCAAAGGCCGGGGTTCTGGCCGTAGGTTTCGGGGCCGATAAAAAAAGACAGGGCCGTGGCGAAGGCCTCATTTCCTGCGAGAGACGGATCGGTGAAATCCGCGGGGCCCACGGTGTTGCATATGCCCTTGACCGAATGCGGGGTGTCGTATTTGTAACCGTAAAGCATGGCCAGATGGGCGCCGGCGGAAACCCCCAGCAAAAAATAATCCTGGGAAATTCCGTATCGCGGCTTTTTGATCTCTTCCAGGGCAAGACCGATATCCTCTATTTGTTTGGGGTATCCCGGACTCGCCTCCGTCCCCAGGCGGTACTCCAGATTGACGATGGCCTGTTCCGGGTACAGCGACTTCAGGTTATGGTAATAACTTTCCATATCCGCCCTGCTCCCGGCGCTCCATCCTCCTCCATGGATCAAGAAAAAAACCTTGGTGGAATCGCTTCTATAGGCGGGTAAATAAATATCCATGATCTGAGTCGGGTCTTCCCCATAGGGGATATTGCGCAGTTCATGAGATGAATCGGCGGGATATGTGGGATCGTTAAAAAAATGGTCGCCCTTTCCACATGAAAAAAGGGACAGAGCATAGACCAGGACGCATAAGATTTTTACCGGCTCCATATCGTGTGGATAGTCATCTTCCCCCTGCGCGAATCGGACCGTTCGGATTGAGCCCGTCTGTGACGGCTATCATTGTATTTTATAACCCGCGAAAAGAAAATATTCCGGTTTTTTTCCGCACGGACCGCAGGAGAGGAGATTAATTGTTTTTCCAATCCGGTTCAGGCTTGTCCGGATTGACCGGTTTGTTCTGTTTACCGGGAACAGGCCCTTCAGCATCTCCTTGCCAGGTCCGCCGGGAAGGGCTATTATCCTCCTACCATGATTGACCTGAAATTCCTCAAAGAGAACCTCCCCGCGGTGGAGCAGAACATCAGAAACCGCAACATCCAGGCCGACGCCGCTCTGGTGGCCCGGCTCTACGACCAGCGGAACGCCCAGGCCCGGCATCTGGACTCTCTCCGGACCCGGCGCAACGAGAACGCCTCCCGGATGAAGGGCCCTCTGGACGCCCAGGCCCGGGCCGCCCTCGTCGAGGAGGGGCGGCGGCTGAAGGAGGAGATAGCCGCGGAGGAGGCGAAGCTCGCGGGGCAGGAAAAGACTCTGGCCGAGGAGGCGGCGAAGATCCCCAACATGGCCCACCCCGACGCCCCGGTGGGAAAGATGGACACCGACAACAGGGAATTGAAGCGGGTGGGCCGGGCGCCGGACTTCGGCTTCAGGCCGCTGGACCATGTGCAGCTGGGGGAAAAACTGGATCTCATCGATTTCGACACCGCCACCAAGGTGTCGGGGACGAAGTTCTACTATCTCAAGAACGAGGCGGTCTTCCTTGAGCTGGCCCTGACCCGATACGCCCTGGATATCCTGGCACGGAACGGCTTCACCCCCGTCATCACCCCCGACATCGCCCGGGAGGAGATCGTCGAGGGAATCGGATTCAACCCCCGGGGGCCGGAGAGCAACATCTACACCATCGAGGGCGAGGGGACCTGCCTGGTGGGGACCGCGGAGATCACCCTGGGGGGCTATCACGCCGACCGGATTCTGGACAAGGAAAAGCTGCCCATACGGATGGCGGGTCTGTCCCACTGTTTCCGACGGGAGGCGGGAGCGGCGGGGCAGTTCTCCCGAGGCCTCTACCGGGTGCACCAGTTCACCAAGGTGGAGATGTTCGTGTACTGCCTCCCGGAGGAATCGGAGGCCTGGCACGGTAGGCTCCTGGCTCTGGAGGAGGAGATCTTCTCCGGACTGGACATCCCTTACCGGGTGGTGGACACCTGCACCGGAGACCTGGGCGCCCCGGCCTACCGGAAGTTCGACATTGAGGCCTGGATGCCCGGCCGGGGCGAGGGGGGGGAGTGGGGCGAGGTGACCAGCACCTCCAACTGCACCGATTACCAGGCCCGGAGGCTGGGGGTGCGTTACCGGGACGAGGGGGGAAACCGCTTCGTCCACATGCTGAACGGCACCGCCATCGCCGTGTCCCGGGGCATCATCGCCGTCATGGAAAACTTCCAGCAGGCCGACGGCTCCATCCGGATACCTCCCCGGCTGGTTCCCTATACAGGCTTCGACCGCATTGGGCCCCGGTCCTGAAAGCCGGCGGCGCCCCGTGACGGCCGGCAGCCCCGCCGCCCCGGAAGACCGGGGCGGCGCCCTCATCATCGCCGAGATCGGCACCGCCCACGGGGGCGACATGGGCAGGGCCCGGGAGCTCATCGCCGCCGCCGCCGAGGCCGGGGCCGACGCGGCGAAGTTCCAGGTGGTTCTGGCGGATGAGATCCTCCACCCCCGGTCCGGCGCCGTGGACCTCCCCGGGGGCCCCGTTCCCCTGTACGAGAGGTTCCGTTCCCTGGAGCGGCCCCGGGAATTCTACGCCGAACTGAAGGACCTGGCGGAGGCCCGGGGGCTCCTCTTCATGGCCTCCGCCTTCGGCCTGAAAAGTGCGGACCTCCTCCGGGAACTGGGGACGGAGGTCGTCAAGATCGCCTCACCGGAGGTGAACCACTTCCCCCTGCTCCGCCGGGTGGCCTCCTTTCACCGGCCCGTCATCCTCTCCTCCGGGGTTTCCACCCTGGGGGACCTGGAAAGGGCTCTGGCGATCCTGGAAGGAGGCCATGCTCCTCGCGGGCCGGGATCTCGGGGAGCGGCGGGGGTCCCCCCTCTGACGATCCTGCACTGCGTCACCGCCTATCCCGCCCCGGAGGAGGAGTACAACCTCCGGCTGATCCCGAATCTGGCGGCGGTTTTCGGCGTGCCCGTTGGAGTGTCGGACCACTCCCGGGACCCCGTCCTGGTTCCCGTTCTGGCGGCGGCTGAAGGGGCGGCGATGGTGGAGAAGCATATCACCCTGGAAAGGACCGGCGGGGGGCTGGACGACCCCATCGCCCTGTCTCCGGGGGATTTCTCCCGGATGGTGCGGGAAATCCGGTCCGCCGAGACGGAAGTCTCCGCCGGACGGAAGGACGCGGTCCGGGAGGCCCTGGAGGCGGCCTATGGACCGGGAAAGGTGAAGGCCGCCCTGGGGGACGGGGTGAAACGTCTCGCCCCGGCGGAGGCGGGCAATTACGGAACCACCAACCGGAGCGTTCTCGCCCTGGGGGACATCGCCGCCGGGGAGACGCTCACCCGGGCGAACTCCGCCCTCCTCCGGTCGGAGAAGAACCTGCGGCCGGGCATGCGTCCCGAGCTCTGGGATCTGGCCCTGGGCCGTCCGCTGGTTCGTCCCGTCCCGGCGGGGCAGGGCGTTCGTCTGGAGGATCTCCTGGGCGGGAAATGAACGCCCCCCGGAAGCGGGCTTCCCGGGGCGGTTCTGCTCCGGAAGGCCCGGGCATTCATAAAACCGGCGGCGCCCGGGAGCCTAAAAAAAACCGGCAACCGGCCCCTGAAGGAAATCGCAACCGGGTTCGGGCAGGCTTCCCGGGGCGGTTCTGCTCCGGAAGGCCCGGGCATTCATAAAAACGGAGGCGCCCATCGGTGTCTGACGGGAGGCCGGTCCGGGCGCCGCCCGGGCGTTGAAGTCCGTGCCCCCCCGGCGTTGCAGGGGACGACGATCTGGATGGGCTTCTTCGGCCAGTCCGAGCCGGCCTCGGCCTTTCCTTTTCTCCTGCGGCGAAGAGGCAGGGGGTCAGGATCGCGGCGGCGAGCAGAGCTATGATTTTTCATCCGAATCCTCCTTGAAAAAATCTGCATCCTGCTTTATGCTATCTGATATATCAGGGTGGGGTGAAGGTTCGATCCTCCCATTTCTGACAAAAACCGTGAAAAAGGAGAAACCGCATGAACTTCAAACCCAGCGGAGTACTGCCCGCAATGATCACCCCCCTCACCAGGGAGGGGAAGGTAAACGAAAAGGCTCTGCGAAAACTGGTGGATTTTCTTATCGACGGCGGTGTCCACGGGATCTTTGCCATCGGAACCACCGGTGAGTTTTACGCCCTGTCGGACGAAGAGTTCCGGGATGTTTTGATTATAACCAAGGAGCAGGCCCGGGGTCGGGTTCCCGTGTATGCCGGGGCCAACCACATAACCACCCGGGGAAGCGTGAAGCTGGCCCAGATCGCCGAGGAAGTGGGGGTGGATGCCCTGTCGGTGCTGACCCCCATGTTCATCAGCCCCAGCCAGGATCAGCTCTACACTCACTTCAAGACCGTCGCCGATTCCACGAGGCTTCCCATTCTGCTCTACAACAACCTGCCCAAGACGGGAGTGACCATCACCAGCGCCACGGCGGTGAAGCTGGCGGAGGTGAAGAACATCATCGGCATCAAGGATTCCTCCGGGGACATGACCCTGACGGCGGAGTACATCCGGCTCACCCGGGGCAAGGATTTCCATGTGATGATCGGTCGGGACACCCTGATCCATGCCTGTCTCTGCTACGGCGGCGCCGGGGCGGTGGCGGCCTGCGCCAATGTGGCCCCCCGGATCTGCGCGGACATCTACGATAAGTACCGGGCGGGGGACATCAAGGGTTCCCTGGAAGCCCAGTTCCGGCTGGCCCCCTTGCGGATCGCCTTCACCCTGGGCACCTTCCCCACGGTCATCAAGGAAGGCCTGGAGATGCAGGGCATCGAGGCAGGCCCCTGCTTCGATCCGGTGGGGCCCATGAGTTCGGAAGAGCGAGAGCAGCTCCGAAAAATCCTGAGCCAGATGGGACTCATCTGATACCATGCGGGTAGACTCCCAAGGCTTGCGCCGGTTCGCCGCCGGTGTTCTGGAGAGGGCGGGGCTTCCCCGGGACCGCGGGAAAACCACCGGGAACGAACTGGCGCAGACCGGCGCCGCCTTCGGCCTCGTGCTGAAGGATTTCATCGGGTAAGGAGGCGGGAATGGGAGGGAATGCGTTGAAGGCCGACGCCGCCGGACTGCGGCGTTTCATGGCCTCCGCCCTGGCGAAGGTGGGGGTCCCGGAGCGGGACGCCGCGACGACGGCGGAGATTCTGGTGGACGCGGACCTTCGGGGCATCGAGAGTCACGGGCTGCTCAATTTCTACGATTACTATTACAAAAAGGTCCGGGACGGGGATATCCAGGGACGGCCCCGGATCCGGGTGAGCCGCGGGAGCCCCACCACGGCGGTGGTGGACGGGGACAACGGCCTGGGTCTGGTGGTGGGCCACCGGGCCATGGAGGAGGCCCTGTCCATGGCGGAGGAATCCGGCTCGGGGTGGGTCTCGGTGTGCGGCAGCAACCACTGCGGCGCCGGGGCCTACTATGTCCTGATGGCCGCCAGGAGGAACATGCTGGGGTTCCATGTCTCCACCGGCGGGTCCACCGTGGCCGGCCCCGGGGGAACGGGCCGCCTGGTGGGCAACAATGTCATCGCCTTCGCCGCCCCGGCGAAGAAACACGACCCCTTCGTGCTTGACATGGCTCCCACCATGGCCATCGCCAACAAGATCCGCCGCTTCGGCTGGGAGGGAAAACCCATCCCTCCGGGCTTCGCGGTGGACCGGAAAGGCGAACCCATCACCGACCCGGAGGAGTACTTCCGGCAGGAGGGAGCCATCCTCCCGCTGGGCAGCTCCCCTCTGTACGGCATCCACAAGGGTTTCGGCCTCATCCTGATGGTGGACATCCTGGCGGGTGTCCTCTCCGGGGACGGAGGAAGCACCCTGAGAAAGAAAGGCGCCGAGACCCACGCCTTCGGGGCCCTGCGGATCGACGCCTTCCCCTCCGGGGCGGATTTCCCGGGGCTCATGGAGGAGATGATCGGCCGGATTCACGGAGCGCCGACGGTGGAGGGCTCGGGCCCCATGCGGTACCCCGGGGAGAGGATGGGCAGGGTCTATAGGGAGCGGCTGCGGGACGGCATCCCGCTGAACGAGGCCATGATCGCGGATCTCCGGAAACTGTCCGCCGAACAGAACCTGCCGCTGGAGGACGTTTTCATCCGATGAGCGGATCCAACCTGGGGAGCGGCGGCGAAGAACTCAAGTCCCTCACCGAAGCGGCCTATGAAAGGCTCAGAAAGGCCATCGTGGAAGGGGAACTGGCGCCGGGAAGCCGGATCGGCGAGCGGACGCTGGCGCGGAATCTGGGGGTCAGCACCACCACGGTGAAAAGGGCCCTGAGCCTCCTCAGCATCGAGGGGCTGGTGGAGATCCGGCCCCGGAGAGGGACCTATGTCCAGGACCTGCGGTCCCGGGGCATGCGGGAAAACACCCGGATCCGGGCCCATCTGGAGGGTCTGGCCGCCCGGTTCGCCGCGGAGAAGGGGGACGAAAAGGACCTGGCCGCTCTGAGGAAGCAGCTGGAACTGATGGAGCGGGCCACCGAGGCGGGGGTGGTGGAAAAGATCGTGGAGGCCAACGGCGGGTTCCACCGGCTTTTACAGGAGGCTGCCCGAAACCCCTATCTGATCCGGATGATCGACGTCATCAAATCCTTCGACGCCCGCTTCCGGAACGACTCGCTGCGGCTCGACCCGGAGGAGGCCCGCCGGGGATACCGGGAGCATCTGTCGGTGTTCCGGGCCGTGGAAGCGCGAAATATGGATATGGCGGAGACGATCATGCGGGAGCACATCCTCCGGACCCTGCGCTTCGCATTGCCGGAAAAATCGACCTGACCTCCCCTTTCCGGCTCCGCCGGTCCGCCCCCTGCGGCGCCGCCGGCCTTCCGTCCCCCGGCTTCGGGCCGGGGGGAAAAGGCGGCGCGCTCCTCCCGGAGCAGGGGCAGCCCCGGCCGCTACTGCTCCAGGGCCGCGAAGAGATCCGCCATCTCCATGGCGGACATGGCCGCATCCCATCCCCGGTTGCCCGCCTTGGTCCCCGCCCGTTCCACCGCCTGTTCGATGGTGTCGGTGGTGAGGATGCCGAAGATCACCGGGACCCCGGAAGAGAGGCCCGCCTGGGCGACCCCCTTGGCCGCCTCCGCCGCCACCAGGTCGAAGTGGGGGGTGGAACCCCGGATGATCGCCCCCAGGCAGACCACCGCGGCGTAACCGCCGCTCCGGGCCAGCTTCGCCGCCGTGAGGGGTATCTCGAAGGAGCCCGGCACCCGGACGACGGTGATGTTTCCCTCCGGGGCGCCGTGCCGGGCGAAGCAGTCCAGGGCCCCCTCCTCCAGGCGTCGGGTGATGAAGTCGTTGAACCGTCCCACCACCAGGGCGAACCTCCGGTCTCCGGGGTTCAGATTTCCGATGATTTCCTTGCGCATGTCCTTCTCCTTGCGTCGTCGATTCTCGATGAGCCGCCGGCGGACGGGAGGATCATCCTCCGTCCCGCCGCCCATGACCCGGGGCGCGCCTCCGGACGGGTCACACCTGCTCCAGCAGATGCCGCATGAGGCGTTTTTTGGCCGTCAGGTAGGCCCGGTTCTCCGGGGTGGGCTCCATTTCCAGCGGCAGGCGGCCTTTCACCCGGATACCCCCCTCCCGGAGGGACGCGATTTTGTCCGGGTTGTTGGTCAGGAGCCGGACACCCCGGATGCCCAGGTCGGCGAGGATGGTCGAGGCGATGGAAAAGTCCCGCTCGTCCGGCTCGTGACCCAGGCGGATGTTGGCCTCCACGGTGTCCAGACCCCGGTCCTGCAGCGCGTAAGCCCGGATCTTCTCCGCCAGGCCTATCCCCCGGCCCTCCTGCCGGAGGTACACCAGCACTCCTCCCTCCCGGGCGATGCGGCGCATCCCCTGCCGGAGCTGGGAACCGCAGTCGCATTTCCGGGAGCCCAGGACCTCTCCGGTGAGGCATTCCGAGTGGATCCGCACCAGGGCCTCTTCGGGGTCGAAGCCCCGGTCCGAAACCAGGGCCAGATGGGGCTGTCCCGGGGAGTCGGGGTTCTCGTAGAGGATCACCCGGAAGAGCCCCTCCTCCGTGGGGAGGGCGCTCTCCGCCAGGCGCCGGGGTGGGACGGCAGGCTCCCAGGGGGGCTCCGCGGGGCCCCCGGAATGAAGGGCGGCTCCCGGGGCGGGCGCAGGGGAGGCGGCGCCCGGGCCGGGCTCCGCCTGGGGCCCGGTCCGGAGGATCCCGGCGGACCCGTATCCTGAGGCGCCGCCCGAAGCCGGGGACGGGCCGGCGATTTCACCGTTTCCGTCCGGCGGCACGGGAGCGTCCGTCACGGTTTGGGTCGGCGGCGCCGGATCTTTTTTCCCGTTTTCCTCCATCCGGCGGACCAGGCTCTCCACGGTGAGGATCTTCATCCCCAGTTCCCGGGCGATTTCGGCGAGCCGGGGGAGGCGGGCCATGCTCCCGTCCCGATCGAGGATCTCGCAGAGGACGCCGCTGGGCCTGAGTCCCGCCAGCCGGGGAAGCTCCACCGCCGCCTCGGTGTGGCCCCGGCGCGCCAGAACACCTCCGTCCCGGGCCGTCAGCGGGAAGATGTGGCCCGGCCGCAGGAGATCCTCCGGGCGGGTCCGGGGGTCGGCGACGGCCCGGATGGTGGCGGCCCGGTCGAAGGCGGAGATGCCGGTGCTGGTGACCTCCCGGAGGTCCACGCTGACGGTGAAGGCCGTGGAGTGGGCGGAGGTGTTCTCCGGGGCCATGGGCGGAAGCCGCAGCTCCCGGGCCCGGGCCTCCGTCACGGCCTGGCATACCAGGCCCCGCCCCCGGGTGACCATCAGGTTCACCGCCTCGGGGGTGACCAGTTCGGCGGCCATAACGAAGTCCCCCTCGTTCTCCCGATCCTCGTCGTCCACCACGATGAGGATCCCGCCGGCGCGGATTTCTTCCACCGCCTGGTCCACATCGGCGAAAATGTCGTTCATGTCCCTCTCCTTCAGTTCCCGTAGCCCCATTCCCGCAGCCTTTCGGCGGTGAGGTTCCCGTCCTGCCTGCGGGGGCCCAGGAGGCGCTCCACATAGCGCCCGATGATGTCCGTCTCCAGGTTCATGCGGTCTCCGGCCTTCTTGAACCGGAGGGAGGTCCGTTCCAGGGTGGCCGGGATGATGTTGACCAGGACCTCCGTGCCGGAGATGCCGGCGATGGTCAGGCTCATGCCGTCCAGGGCGATGGAGCCCTCGGGCACGCAGTGCCGCAGAAGCCCCTCCGGGATGTCCACCCTCAGGTACACATTGTCCCGGCTCGCCCCGAGGCTCCGGATGGGAACTACGGCGGACACATGGCCCTGCAGGATGTGCCCCCCCAGGCGGGAGTCCGCCCGGAGGGCCCGTTCCAGATTGACCCGGCTCCCGGGGACGAGAGCCCCCAGGGTGGTCTTCCCCAGGGT
>Ga0302237_1002708_pt1 | contig 10718 bp, 8 predicted proteins | sample AAG_UR_Ala_MG_FD_193530 | JGI IMG/M metagenome (GOLD analysis project Ga0302237, IMG submission 193530) | Enriched activated sludge microbial communities from anaerobic digester in WTTP, New Holstein, Wisconsin, United States - AAG_UR_Ala | ecosystem: Engineered > Bioreactor > Anaerobic >...
CGAAAACAATTCCTGGCCACTCTGCCAATAGCCTTGAACGATCACAAATCCCGAACCCTCCTCGAAACCCTATTGGCCCTCGCGACTTGATTGTCTAAAGTGCAGTTTCTGAGAGTTCTAGTGCGGCTATATTAGCGGACGAGCAGCCTATGCAGTTAATAGTTTTCCTGGGACTGAAAGGCGCGATGAATGTGGATGGATGGCTTTAGGAAATGTCGGTATCGCGATACTGGTAGAACCTTCAGCCAATTCGGCCTTGTGGCCGGACAGGCTAAGGTTGGTGGCTATATGAATTTCTGTTTATTAGCGATTTTGCGCTGTATTAGTGAGGTCGAATTGCCAACTCGCACAAAAAGGGCTTTATTTGGCTCCATAACGCGTTGCCGGCCTTTCAGGCTCTGATGGACCACCCTGGCATAGAAAGCTCGTTAAAATGCGCGTAAATCGCGATTAACAGCGTATTAAAAAGACTGGCTTGTTGGGGGTCAATCTATGCGCCTTATCTGACTGGAGCTGGAAGCACTTTCCAGAATCGAGCAGGCTTCAGATATTGCACACAGTGTGTAGGATCTCAACGTATGCCGGTTTGCGATGGTGTCAGTTTCGCTGCAATCAACACGCCAGCGCTTCGCTGGCGACCGGGACCCTGTTTTGCGGTAACGTCCCTTTTCGCTGTCCAAGTGTATTCAGCGGCTTGGAACACGTCGTACCTCACTTTGCAGCCGAACTCGATTTACATCTTTGGGGCCGTGGCGTTGAAGGGCAGCGCTGAAAGAATTCGTTGTCCGCTTTTCAGACCGGCAGCCAATTGTCGCTGCCGGTTTTTATTATTGGCTACCCAACGGTATCTTGACCGCTGCGGGCTGCAGATACCTTGCGGCGACCAGCGCTCCCAGCACGCCGCCCAACAGCCCCAGCGAGACGCACTTCACAATCAGCATCGGCGTGAATGCGATCGAGCTGAATCCGCACAACCGGAAACCTAGCCACGTCAGAAATGCCGCGAGGAGGCCCGAAGACGCCCACAGCGTCAGCCATAGGAGCGGCCACCTGCGCGGCAGGCAGTCGATCCAGTAGTATCGCTCCATGACCGGCAAACCCGCGTGGACGGCCTTGCGCGTGAAGTAGGTCGTGGGCCACGTCACCAAACCCGAGACGAAGCCGCAGGTGAGGAGCGTATCCACAAGGACGCTCGCAAAGGGGATGGCGTCCGTTTCCGCGTTCAACAGATAGAAAAAGAGGCCGTTCAGGATGGCGTTGGACACCCCCGCGTTCACGGCCTGCTGCCGCAGGTGCTTGCGAGTTGCCGGATGCGTGGCTGGCCTCCTAAAAATAAGCCCCTTTGGTGCGGTAGCTCTCGTGCCGCTCCCGCGACAACTGAATCATGAATGCTTCCAGCTGCTCGTCCGGAATCTGCCGCAACTGCCTGCAGCCCTCGGGGAACACGATCAGGTTCTCGTTTCTGGCCACCCCCTCCAGGATAATTCTTGCGGCCTCGTCAACGGGAACCGCATCCTCGGGGATCTTGCCTACGGCTTGGAAGATGGCAGTGGCGACGTTGCCCGGACAGACGGTGGTGAATCGTACCTGCTCATCCCACAACTCGTAGCGCAGGCACTGGGTCATGCCCGTCACCGCGAACTTGGTCGCGCTGTACACCGTCTGAAACGGAAACGCCAGCACGCCCGCGGCGGAGGAGGTGTTAACGATGTGTCCGCCTCCCTGCCGGCGCATGATCGGCACCGCGGCGTGCATGCCGTAGATCACACTCCACAGGTTGAGATCGATCACCCGCTTCCAACAATCGAGAGTGACCTGCTCATAAGGCAGAGTAGCGCCGACGCCCGCGTTGTTGAACAGGAAGTCGAGATGACCCTCGTGCGCCGCCGCCTGCTCGACCAGGGAGTTGACCTGGTCAACCCTCGTCACGTCCGTCAGGACCGCCTTGGCCTTGCCGGGATGACGGGCGTTCAGCCGCTCCGCATGTTCATTTAGGGGGTCCGCCTGGATATCGGCCATGAACACGATGGCCCCGGTGTCCAGCAGCAACTCCGTCACCGCCAGCCCGATGCCTGACGCCGCGCCCGTGACGACGGCGACTTTGTTTTCATAATACGCACGCATGCCGGATCTCCTGTTTTGGGTTAAGGCAGACTGCGAGAATCGCCGACGTTGAGCCGTGCCCAACTCTTGCTCATGCTCGCGCTTGTGTACTTCACGACCGGCAGTTCCGCCAGCGCGCCGATGATGGACCACTGCAAGGGGTGCTGCTCCGCAGTGAGCGGCGTCCACTCGATTCTGCCCTCGCCTGTCCAGACTTGCGCGACGTGCGACTCCTGCGGGTAGAACGTCGCGTGACTTAGAGCGGCGCCGCCGCTGCCGAGGTTGGGCAGATAGCGCCAGCCGAAGTAGTTCATTTGCGGCTTGGCCTGGAGGGTCTCCAGCTCTGCCTTGCCCAGTTCCGCCGTTCGTGACAAATCCAGCTTCAGAAAGGTGCAGCCTTCGAAGCTCGCGCTGGTGAACCAGTGATCGCCGACATGCCGTTCGCACGGGATGTCCGCGAACACCTTAGGCATGCCGTCCTCCTCGCGTCCGCCGAGGATCGGACAGGTCTTGTTCTCCCAGATTACGAGGACATAGAAGCCCTCCAGCCCCTCGTTGTTTCCCAGATAACGCACCGGAACGCACACCTGGATGAGCCGGTACTCGCCGCCAGCCATCCAATCCACGTTGCGGCAATTGGCATATCCGACGTTGACGACAGGCTTCAAGAGTTCAAAATCTTCGGGAATGTACTGCAGCAGGGCTTCCGAGTCGGTTTCGTATTCGATGGAGATGCCCGTCATCTCCCTGTACACGGTGCGGACGGGAGAAAACGGCTGCCCGCCGAAATGCACGGGCATCTTGTAGACATGATGCGGATTGACTTGAAATCTACCTTTGCGAAGCATCTTTCAACCTGACAGGAAAGCGGGTTAATGGCCGAATCGGATGTCCCGTAGGGATAAAGCTAGGCAGGGGGGTTTCCTGAGTCAAGGGGGATTCTCGACACGACCGCCCATCGACGCCAGTTTCGCGATCACTTATACTTTCCGTCTTCGTTTGTTCACCAGCTTTTGGGAGACCCAACATGCCACGAAAACCGAAGACCACCGAACCCGATGCCATGCCGGCTGAAGCCGCCTTCGCACTGGAAGCACCCAGAGGCTCGAAAACCGCCGCCATCCGGGCCGCCTTGAAGGCCCATCCGAAAAAGTTGCCGAAAGAGATTGCCGAGCTGCTGAACGCCGAGGGATGGGACGTGAAGCCGCAAAGCATCAGCGTCGTGAAGTCCGCGATGAAGGCCAAGAAAAAGAAGGCGAAGAACGCCGCTGCTGCCCCTGCGTCGGAAGCCGCTGGTCCCGTCGTCCCCAAGGACGCCGTATCGGTCGGCCTGCTGGTCAAAGCCAAGAAGCTGGTCCAGGAACTCGGCGGCGTGAAGGAAGCCAAGACGGCCCTGAATGCCTTGGCGCAGCTGATGGACTGAGGCGGGATCGTAGTCGATCTTGGCCTGCAACTTATCGGGTTCGCGGACGACGCCTGATTCGACTTCGATTTCCAGGTTCACGCTGGCGCCGCGTGAGCTGAAGTTGGCTTCGCCGAGTTTGCGGTTGAAGCCGATGTTGAGTTTGAGCATTTTGGGGTTCTCCTTGCGGACGATGACCGAGGCACGATGGAGCCATGCTCCGGTCGGGCTAATAAATCAAGGGAGCCTGTAACGCGGCTGAAGCGCATTGCCTTTTCTTGGCGTCTAGCGCGCCCCAGGACGCGTTTTGGCGCTGGGACGCTCTGTTGGTCGGGTTTGCGCGGAAGGGGCCGTAGCGCGCGCTAGGGCCCTGGAAATCGATGCTGCGAAAAGCTTCGGCCTTTTCGATCGCGTCCAGCGAGCTGCGACAGACGGTGGACGGGAAGCGAACCGCTGAACGGCCTTTTGGCCCGGACAGCGGGGTTGAATCTTGCCACGGAACTACGTCGCGTTTGAGGCCCAGCAAAACGCTCAGCAAGTGCCGGCAAGCAAAGCGACGTCGGCGGCAGTCAATCAGGCAAACGAAAGTCCACCCTGGAAGTCATCCCAGTTGTGCTCCAGTTCCCGCCGCAACTGACTGATCCGTCCCTGCGAAACGTGAAACCGCTTGGCCGTCTTTTTCGTCGTCTCGCCCTGGGCCAGCGTTTCGGCGATGCGCCGCAACCGTTTCGGCAGTAGCCGCAACCAAGCCGCGAAGTCGATCCTCGCTGCAGCGATGTCCGCAGGTCCGGCGTGCTTGTCCTCGACCAGCACTTCTTTCCATTCCTGCTTCTCCTTGTCGAAGCGGTCCAGGGTCTTCATGGCGAAGTTCTTGCGGCGCTGGGAGTATTCAGAGCTGACATCGCGGACGTTCAGCTTGGTGCCGACCTTGCGGCCGTCGCGGACTTGGCGGATCGCGAACTGAGCCAACGGCGTCGGGTACACGATGTCGATCCGGCCGCGTTCGACCAGTCTGACAAAAGCGGCCCAGCAGTTGGCGACGACTTCCGAGACCAATTCATGGCGGCGGCTCCGAGGTTCATCGCGAAAGGCGAAGCGCGCCTGCGTGCGGATCTGCGGGAGCATTTCCAAAAAGCGGTCCTCGTGCGGACAAGTGGCAATCATGAGCGAACTCCTGATAGCTAAGTCGCCCGCTGCCGGGCGACTGTGTGGTGAGGAAAACACAGTCGCCGGCGGCACAGTGCCACAGGCGAACAAGAAAGCCCAGACAGCCACGGAAAGGTCGCTGTTGGGCTCTGGCGGCAGCTTGGCAAAGCTATGCCGCTGGATTCAGGAGATTATGACGCGAAAAGGGCGGTTTTTCAGGAGTGCGATCGCGCGCGCGAACCTGCGATGTGTGGCACGGGTCCCCTGCCGGAGTCCCCCATCAAGTTTTCCTGCGACAGTGTATTCCCGGTCAAGCTGCGCCGTATCGAACCGTGCGCATTACGCAAGATTTTTCGCCGTCCTGTGACCAACCGTGTCACAACGCTGGCGAATAATCACCGTAGGAAGGGAAACGTTGCGACAAAGATTCGACCATCGTAACCGAAAGGGGGACCTACCACCGCCGTGGTTTGGTCGCATCGTGTTCACCCACGAGTCGGTGACCTTCACGCAGTCCAGCTCGATTCCAGGCCCCGAAAACGCCTCCGAACCGCCAAGACGGCTCCGAAGTCGCACCTGCCCGTCCGGAGCGTTTTTAGCCCGTTTTGCGGCGCGTTACAAGCGTGGGAAAAGGGCAGGTTCGGGTCCGGGCTCGACGCTGCCGTGGTTCCATGCCCGTGGCGATTGCGGTACGGGCGTCTGTGGCATCTACCCATGCTCGGCTGTGTATGGCGCCCGCCGCACCCCCGCGCTACAATCAGCCTCATCGTTAGCCCCAGCCAGTCGAGCAAATCCGCCTGGACGTCCGGGCTTTCCACCGTGTCCCCTGTTCCGCAATCGTCCGGAGGTATTTTCATGACCCAGAAAACCCGCACCCAAAATCTGACCGGCGACAAGATCGTCGACCTGCTGGCCAAAGCCGACATTCACGTCACCGGCGACCAGGCAGCGGCCATCGAGCGTTACGTTCGCGCTGCCGGCGGACTTGACCAGGCTCGCTTTGCCGTCGAGAAACTCGATGAGCTGATAACGGCGGCTTGCCGTACCAGCGGAGAATGCGGTCCGCTTCTGCCTTCAGCCAGTCGTCCAACGGCTTGCCGTCGCCGACCGAGGCGCCTTGGTTGGCCCACGTGGAACATTCGACGTACAGCAGCACGCCGGCCTGATCGGCCGCCGCAAAAGCCGCTTCCGGCGGGCACCAGGAGTGGAACCGCAGGTGATTCAAGCCGTGGGCTTTCAGAATCCGGTAGATCCTCTGCCAGGAAGCCAAATCGGTGGGCGGATACCTTGTACAAGCGGCATCCAGACGCCCGGCTTTTTCGGATACGCCGGGGTTCATCTCGACGCGCAACGGGGGGCCAGTTGCTTGCCGGCGTGACGAGCCGGGGAATGCGAGTCGGAAAGGGAGTCTGCTTCGTCACGGTGTCACCCTGATCGTTCTCCAAATACGGTAATCGCCAGTTGCTTGACCTGCCGCAGGTCCAGTTTTCCGGTACCCAGGACCGGGATCTGGTCCACCTGATGGAAACTGTCCTCGGAGGGGATGAACAGGTTGGGAAAGCCGAGTTCACTGAGTCCCCTCCGCAGTTCTTCGGGCGTTTTACTGATGGCCGTGTGGAGCACGACGATCCGCTCGCCCTTCGTCTCGTCGGTCACCGCGGTCACGACCGCGCGGAAGCCTTCCTCTTCGTCGGCGCCGATGATGCGGGCCAGAGCTTCCTCGATTCTCAAGTGCGGCACCATTTCTCCGCCGATCTTGGAGAACCGGCTTTGCCGGCCGGTGATTTGGATAAACCCGTCGTCGTCGATGAAGGCAATGTCGCCGGTCATGTACCAACCGTCTTGGATTACCTCGGCGGTCAGATCGTCACGGCCCAGATAACCCTTCATCACGTTGGGCCCTTTGATCCACAGCATGCCGGGCCGGCCGGGGCCCAATTCTTTTCCCGTGTCGAGATCGGTCACTTTGGCGGTTATTCCGGGAGCGGGCCGGCCGACCGTGCCTTCTTTCCAGTCGCCGGCGGTCCGAGACGGCGAACGGCTGGGCGGGATATTCGAACTGACGATCGGCGACAGTTCCGTGGTGCCATACCCTTCCACCGGCCGAATGCCGAACTTTGCCTCGAAGGCGTCGCACAAATCCCTGGGAAGCTTCTCCGCACCGGCGACGATGGCGTCGAGCGTTGCCAGTTCGTCGGTGTCGCAACGCCGCAGATACGTGCGCAGGAAAGTCGGCGTCACCAGCATCACCGTGCCGCCATGCTTCTTGACGAGTTTACCCACCTGCTTGGCTTCCAGCGGATTGAAATGGTAAACTCCCTTGACGTCCAAGCACATGGCGGCCCACAGGCAGACCGTGTAGCCGAACGAATGGAAGAAAGGCAGAACGCCGACCAGGACGTCGGAACGGTTCAGGTGGATAATCTGCTCGATGGCTTGCACGTTGGAACCGATGTTGGTTTCGGTCAACATGACGCCTTTGGGAACGCCCGTCGAACCGGAGGTGAAGATGACCGTGGCCAGGTCGTCGCCCGCCACGTGGTGCAGGCCCAGCGACCGCTCCAGCCAGGCCGCCGGTACGCCGTAAGCGGCGATGGAGCAGGCCAGCTTGTCCCAAAAGCGGGCCTTGTTGCGGAAATCCTCCAAGTAAACCAACTCGGCCGCCGGCTCCAGCTTGACTTTCTCCATGAACTGCCGGCTGGTGATGATGTGCTTGATCCCCGCCTGGCGAAGGCACTCGTTGATGACTTCCGACGAAACCGTGTAGTTCAGATTGACCGGCACGCGGCGGGCAAGCGTGCAGGCCACGTTGGCGACGACTCCGGCGACGGACGGCGGCATCAGCAGGCCGATGAACGGTTCGTCGTCAGCCAGTACGTCGCGCAGCAACAGGCGGCGGAGGATCAGCGAGCGCGCCAGCAGGGCGCCGCCGGACAATTCAATGCCCAGCGAATCGGCGATCTTCGAGCCGCGCTTTCTCTTCTTACACGTGCGCACGAAGGACCGCCCCAGTCTGCTTGTCCGATTCGTTCGTTGTTCCACCGCCGTTGCTCCCAACTCTTGAACCGCTCGCCGCACCTGATGCACGTCCGCCGGGTCGGCGGCCGGGCGACCGAAGTAGATCGAAATCGGATAGGGCCACCGTTGAGGCCGCTTCCAGAAGAACCTGCCTCGCTGAAAACTAAAGATACTCCCCCAAAGCTCGTCCAGGTAGACGGGAACCACCGGCGCGCCGCCGTGAGGAGGATCCCCGTGAACGTGATCAGGTTGCTGGCAGCCAGCACGGAGCCGCGCGACTCGGGCGGACTGCGATGCTGGAGATACGACTCCAGCGGCACGTTGAACAGCCCGGCACTGACGCCCAGGGCAAACAGCAGGACCGCGGTCCAGAGGTAGTAGCCGGTCCACGACGAGGCACTGGTGATCACGTCCTGCGGAACGAAGACAGCAGCACGGCGTTCAGCGCCAGACCGGCAGCCCCCAACGACAGAATCCCCAATTCAAATCGCGTCCCATCTTGGGATCCCCTTGCCGGTTCGCGCCCAATTGGCCCGGAATTCGCTGTTTCCTCGCTGATCGTGGTAGTCTGCCATATTGGTCGCCGGGAGGCAATCGTTGCGTTCGTTTGCGTTGGTTCAGAAGGGCATAAGGGGGCAACCATGTGCGGGGCCTGAAAAACGGCAAGTCCTTTGTACGATCGGTCTTGCCGCAACTCCAAGCGGAGTTCTTACTTGCCTTGCCCAATCCGCCACCGTCCGCTAGAATCACGAAGGGAAACAGCGCGAGCCTTTTCCGGCGGCCAGCCGCGGGGATGGGGCGATCGGAAGGGAAGCCGGGGTTATCGACAAATGTTCGGTTTGTCATGGATTACTTGCCTCTGGCCGGGCTTGCCGCGGTTGTGGTGGCGCGGCGACGGGCGGGCCCTGCTGGGAGCACTGGCGTTTGCCGCGGCGGTCAATTTGGGCCTCGTCAGCAGTCTGGTTTGGAGCGCGTCACTGCCCACCTGGCTGCTGGTGGCGGGCTGGACCGCGATCGTCGTGATTTGGATTGGCTACGCCGTCCACGGTTGGCAGTTGATGCCCGTTTTGCGCGGCATGTCTGGCAGCCAGGCGGGCCAGGACTTGTTCGTCCGGGCGCAGACGGAGTACTTGAATCGGCACTGGCTGGAGGCCGAAGAGTTGCTGCAGGAACTGCTGGTCGAACGGGACCAGGACGCCGAAGCGAAGTTGATGCTAGCGACACTGTATCGTCACACCGGCAGGAAGGCGGAAGCGAGCGATTGCCTGACGCGTCTGGAACGGATGGACGCGGGCGAGCGCTGGCGGGTGGAAATCGCCCGCGAGCGCCGCTTGTTGGACTCGGCAGAGACACCAACGCCGGCCGTGGCAGCGGGCGGACAGGAACCGGCACGGGAGGAGACGGCGGAAGTGGCGGGGGCAAGCCCCGTGCAAGTGAGTTGATTCGGAACTTGGCGGCACGAGCGTTTCGCGCACCGCGCCGCCGGAGCTTTCAAGTCTGCGGGAGCAGAAGAGGGGAACCCGATGTACGAACGGTTTACTGATCGCGCGCGGAAGGTGATGCAGCTGGCGAATCAGGAAGCGCAGCGGTTCAATCACGAATATATCGGCACGGAGCACATCCTGCTGGGTCTGGTCAAGGAAGGCAGCGGTGTGGCGGCCAACGTGCTGAAGAACTTGGACGTCGATTTGCGGAAGATCCGCCTGGAGGTCGAGAAACTGGTCCAGAGCGGCCCCGAAATGGTGACCATGGGCAAATTGCCGCAGACGCCGCGTGCCAAGAAGGTCATCGAATACTCGATGGAAGAAGCCCGCAACCTGAACCACAACTATGTCGGCACCGAGCACATTCTGCTGGGCCTGCTGCGGGAGCAGGAAGGCGTCGCGGCCCAGGTGCTGATGAACCTGGGCTTGAAACTGGAAGACGTCCGCGAGGAAGTGCTGAATCTGCTGGGGCACGGCTTGGAGGGCGAGGAAGAGCCGGTCGGAGAACGCGTCGGCCGCGGCGAGGGCCGCGGCGAGTCGCGGTCGAAGGGCAAATCGAAAACGCCGGCGCTGGACAGCTTCGGACGCGACCTCACGCAACTGGCGCGACAGAACAAGCTCGATCCGGTGATCGGGCGGGAGCGCGAAATCGAGCGGGCCATCCAGATCCTCTGCCGCCGCACCAAGAACAATCCCGTGCTGCTGGGCGAAGCGGGCGTGGGCAAGACGGCGATCGTCGAGGGATTCGCGCAGCGCGTCGTGAGCGGCAACATCCCGGATCTGCTGTCCGACAAGCGGATCGTGGTGCTCGACCTGGCCATGATGGTCGCCGGCACCAAGTACCGCGGCCAGTTCGAGGAACGCATCAAGGCCGTGATGAACGAGGTGCGGCGGGCCAAGAACACAATCCTGTTCATCGACGAGTTGCACACGCTGGTCGGCGCCGGCGGCGCCGAGGGCGCGATCGACGCGGCCAACGTGCTCAAGCCGGCCCTGGCCCGCGGCGAAATCCAGTGCATCGGCGCCACGACGCTGGACGAGTACCGCAAGTACATCGAAAAGGACAACGCCCTGGCCCGCCGTTTCCAGGAAATCATCGTCGATCCCACCAGCGCCGACGAGACGCTGGCGATCCTCAAGGGCCTGCGGCCCCGCTACGAGGAGCATCATCGCGTCCAGTTCACGGACGACGCGCTGGCCGCCGCGGTCGAACTGTCGGAACGGTACGTCACGTCCCGGTGCCTCCCAGACAAGGCCATCGATGTGATGGACGAGGCCGGCGCGAGAATCCGCCTGCGCTCCATGACCCGTCCGCCCGACTTGAAGGAGATCGACGAGGACGTCGAACGGCTGAACCGCGAAAAAGAGGAAGCCGTGGCCGCCCAGGATTTCGAGAAGGCGGCCGCGCTCCGCGACCAGGCCGACAAGCTCAAGAAAAAGAAAGAACAAATCACCCGCGAGTACCGCGAACGGTCCAAGCAGACGGACGGCGTGGTCGATGCGGAGGTGATCGCCGAGGTGGTCTCGCGCATGACCGGCGTCCCGCTCACCCGGCTGTCCACCGA
>Ga0302237_1002711_pt1 | contig 10694 bp, 15 predicted proteins | sample AAG_UR_Ala_MG_FD_193530 | JGI IMG/M metagenome (GOLD analysis project Ga0302237, IMG submission 193530) | Enriched activated sludge microbial communities from anaerobic digester in WTTP, New Holstein, Wisconsin, United States - AAG_UR_Ala | ecosystem: Engineered > Bioreactor > Anaerobic >...
CCACAACCTGCGAGCTTTCAGGGTGTCCGGGCGCTACCCCGGGCCTGTGCATCGCATTCTCTGGCGGTCGCCGATACGGATTCCCGACCAAATAAAAAGGCCCGCACTCGGCGGGCCTGGATCGGGCTGCTGTTCGCTTACATCAACGGCGCATTGCCGCTGCTGGCGGCGGCGCTGGCCTGCTTGTCGAAATAGGCCTTCACCTGCTGGCTGACCTTCGCATGCTCCGGGTGCTTCGGGTTCGTGTAGGCCTCGGAAGACATCAGGCTTTCGATGCTCTGGCCGCCCTGCAGCGTGCCGCCCGGGTTGATCGATCGATCTTCGCCCATCTCGCCACCGACCCGAGCCAGCAGGCGGATCAGGCGGGGGTCGTTGCCGTGGTCGGCAAGAATTGCCTCGGCATCCTCGCCGCCGTAGGCCTGCACCGCCTTGAATGCCTTGTTGACCTCGCCCTTGAACGTTGCGTCATCCTTCCAGTCCTTGCGCAGATCGGCGGTGCATTCTTCCTCGGACAACTGGCGATTGCCACCGATAAGCTGCTGCGCGGTTTCGTGGTAGGCAGACATCACCATGTCGAGCTGCGCCTGCGTCATTCCGGCGGCGTGGGCCTTGCCGAGGAAGTCCTGCAGCTTGGCGTCTTCCTTCGGGTTCCAGACATCCTTGAGCGAATCCGGAACTGCGACCTGGTAATCGGCAGCGGTCTTCGGCGGCACATCGCCCGATCCCATGCGCTTTTCCAGATGGCCGTAGGCCTCGGCCAGCTTCAGGCTGCTGGCTTCGATGTCGAGCGAGCCGTCTTCTTTCTTGACTTGGTATTTCTCGGGGATCGCCACGGCTTTGCCTTGGCCGCCTTCGCCTGCAGCTGCGCCGGCAAGGACTGATCCGGCTGCCGCTGCTGCAGCGCCCTCACCAGCTCCACCAGCCCCAGCACCGGCGCCGGCTGCTGCGCCTGCGCTGGCATCGCCCGCCCCCGCCCCGCCACCTTCGCCAGCATTCGCTTCATCCATCCGAACATAGAAACGCCTCCAAAATTGGTTCATGGGTCAATCTCCTTCTTGGTTGTCATCGGGCGCACCATTGGCCCGGTTGATCTGCTGCATGATGAAATCCAGCGGCTTGCGCTGCCCGGCCCGGTCGTAGGTCTGCAGCACGGCATCGATCCCGCCGACTGAAACAGGAGGGCGAATGAAGCGGCGGATCAGGTCATCGAGAATGCGCTGTCCGCGCTTGTCGACTTCGAACAGGTCGGCGTAGTCCTGCGCGGTCGGGCGCTGGTCGTTCGGGTTTGGCATGTCAGGCTGCTTTCTTGATCATCGGCTCGCGGACGGCCCAGTATTCGATGCCGCCCTTCTTGCCCTTGCGTTCTCGGAATTGCAGGCCGCCCATCTGCATGGCAGCGACCAGGCGCTTGAAGCGGCGGAACTCTGCCGCGGTTGGTTTGCGTTGACCGGCGCTGAAATCGACCACAAAAAGGTTTTCGATGCCGGTCGAAGCGACGGCCTGCTCGATGGTCTCGCCTTGGTCCAGATCGCGGGCCAGGCCGTAAGTGACCAGCGACGAACCGCTGTCGATCTCGCCCAGTCCAAGGCCGTGCAGGACGATGCTCATACCAGGCGCTCCCGACGCTCTGCCCCGGTTCCGTTGTAGGGCGTTGTCCCTGCTGCATCCTTGAAGATATTGGCGGTCAGCAGCGGGGTAGCGCCGTCGTTGTCATAGACCGTCAGCACGCCGGTGGCCGGATCGGTGATCATCTTGTTGCGAGCGATCTTCTCAAGGATGCCAACCGTTCCAGGAAGCCCCATCAGTGCATTGCTTTCTGACGTTGTCAGGCCGGATACCCCTGTCTCAACAACATCAGGCACGCCGGAATAGTCGTTGTGGATGCTGTAGGAAGTCGGCGCGATGATGCTGGTGCCATCCGAGCGATACAGGCGAACGTCCAGGTCGGTGAAGCGCAGCGCCGTTGTGGCATTGACGTTTTCAATCAGGATGTCGGCCACGTCGACGTTGATCCGGATCGCATTGACCGCGAGATAGGACACGGCGCCATAGAAGTGCCGGATGCCGATTTCAGTGGTCAGAACCCACGAATACCAGGCGCCAAGCCGCGTCTTTGTCGTCTGCCCGTCGAGGTCGTTGGCGTCGATGTAGATATGCCCTGTGACATCGCCGGTAAATTCCGTGACTGTCGAACCATCAATGCCCCATGCTGCATAGACATCGCTGGAATTCTGCGTGACCAGGAACGAAGCGCCAGATGCCGTCCATACCGCAAAGGCTTCTGCTTCGTCGTAGCCGAGCTTACACACGCGAATGCGGAGCGCATCGCCAACAGACACCCCGGAAGTCAGGGTGTTGGCGTAGGTCGTCCCGGTGACGAACACGTTGTCCAGTTCGGTAGCCGTGGTGACGTTGTAAAGCTGAACGCGGGAATCGGCCAGGATCGTTGCGCTGGCTTGTGCCGGTGGCGTTGTGCTGACCGTAGAGCCATCATCTGCCGTGTGGATCGTGAAATCAGGGTGTGCATCAGTGCCGCGCAGCACACGAACCCCCTTCAGCGCCGCGCCCGTGTCGCCATAGATTGATCCGCGAACGCCCTTGAACTTATCGCCATTCACCTGAATCAAGTCGTGCCAGTTGAAGCCATTCTTGCCTTGGAACGTGCCGCCAGTATCAAGCGCATGGCGAATCCACTGCATGATGGTTTGCCCGGATGTCGTCCCGCTATCGGTGATCGTGATCGAGAACGCTTTCGTATTCCACGTGACCGGGCTTGCGCCGTGGTCGGTGATGGTCACGCTCGAAACCGTTGGATTGGCCGCCGCAATGCCGTTTGCTGTCGGGATCAGGGCGATGACGTAAAGCTGATCCTCAAGCGCCCCGTACTGAGCGACAACATCGACTTCGGCTTGGTCGTAGCCCTCTTCCTGAACCTTGGCGACCATGTAGCCGCGCCGGTCAAAGCTGCCGTGCGTAGCATCGCCGTAAATCTGAATCAGTTGGTCGATGTTGCCGGTTGCTGCGGCATTTGTCGGTGTAGCGCCTTCGACCTGTTGGAATCGGACTTGCAGGCCTGCCGGAACGCCAGCCGACAGCAGAGCGCACCATGAAGCAGTCATCACGCCAGAACTGTTCAGGTAGCGCATACCATCGCGCGACAGGTTGGTGATACTGGCCGCGTAGGTGGATAGATCAGCCTCCCAACCATCCAGCCAGGTAAAGCTATTCGGGCCATTTGCTTCGAGCGGAAACGCCTTGTTGGCATAAGCCTCGCCGGTATCGCCAAGCGCGACCCACTGCTCCAACAGGTAAGACGCAAGGTTCTGGAGCGTGCTGGTGGTCGTCAAACCCCATTTCTTTGTCGATGTATTGGCAAAGCAATTGGTGTTGATCGTCAGGCCGGAAGATGCCTGATACCAACGGGCAACAACCTGCGACACTGGTATGGATTGCACTCCTGACGGACCTGCCGTGACCGTAATACCAGTCACGCGGATCGGTAGATAGCCAGCCTTTTGTATCGTGTAATCGACCGTCAGAGACCCGGATACCGACTCGCTCCACGTTTCAGATGTCCCAGAACTTGCGGTGCTGAATTTCTCGGTGTCGGTACCAGCCTCGAAAACCTTGACCTTTGATCCGGACTGCAAGCCGGTGAAGGCAATGCCACGCTCGTCGGTGGAAGGCCAAGGGCCGTAGCCGTGGTCGAACTCGTAGCATCCAATGTCGATGACCGCAGCGCCGCCGTTCATGTAGTCGGGCATGAATCGACCGGCCAAATCCTCGGTTATGTAGCCGTAGAACGAAACTCCAGTCTCGACTTGCGGTGAGGACGCGTTTGCAGGCTTGAAGTTGTTGTTCGCGTAGTCGGCAAAGTCCGAGGTAGCGATCGTCACCCGGCTACCGCCACTGGTCATCCAGGCCAGACCCGCCGGACCCGCGTTGTTGCTGGCGCCTTCCAACTGCGAAGGCTGCGTCGGCCACTGGCTTGTCGTGTTGCCGATGGAGATGTTGTTGTAGAAGAACCCCTTGGTGGCATCGACGGCAGAAAACCCATTGGTGTTCTTCGTCAGGATGTTGTTGGTGAACAACAGGCCAGGCTGTGCCGTTGCAAACGTGGCCCCTGCGGTCCAGCCGCAAACCAGATTTCCAGACGCCTCTGAGAGCGCGGCGCGCATGTAGATGCCTGCCGACTGCGGGACGCTTGAAACAATGATGTTGTGCAGGCTGCGGCACTGCACGTTTAGGTCGATGCCGTAGCTGATGCCAGATGACGACGTGTTCATGATTACGATGCCATCTACCGTGTCGCGGTAGCGATTGAGCTTGAGCATCGCCCCGCCGCCGCTTACCGGGCCTGTATTCAGGAAGATATAGCCCATGTCCAACGTCTGATTGGCCAGCGTCGTCGACGGGTAGTTTCCGCGATGAAAGCCAGCCGACCAGATACCGTTCACCTTCGTTGTGATGATGTTCTGCGCGCTCGGTACGCTGATGATGATGCCCGCCGAAACGATGTCGGTGAATGCCTCGCCGACTTCGGCAACCTCGATGTCGTATGGCGATGCGCCAGACCGCCCGGTATTCCACGATGTCATCCCGTCATAGACGCGGGTGTTGTCGTAGCGAGACAAGTCGGCGCCAGTGAACACCAATGACGATTTGACCTTGGTCGTCCCACTGCCTGTTCCAGTGAAGGTGACTTGATTCGTCCCGGCGATGGCGTCAGCCTTGGTCGGATAGAGCAAAAACTTGTTCTGGTCGGCGCCCTGTTTGGTGTAGTACAGCGTGTTGGCGCTCAGGCCAGTCGGCAGCGCTCCGCCCGTGTTCTGGAAGAAACAGGCCAATCCAGGGCGAATGCCGTGGTTTGTCAGATTGACCACATCACCGGCATCGGTGAATGTTACCTGCTTGCCGTCCTTGCCGCCAAAGCAGATCAGGGAATATACGGTTGCCATGGGCGCTTACGCCGCCGCCAAGCGCTGAATCGCCGCCTCGCCAAGGCTCTGCTGCATCTGTTGGCCGGCCGCCTGCTGCTGTTGCTGCTGCTGCACGGCCTTTCTGGAATCGCGCAGCTTGGCGACCTGATCATCTGAACGCAGCAGAGATTGCGGAACGCCGAGGAACTTGGCGCGCTGCTTGGCGGCCTCTTCGAAGTCGTAGATATCCAGCACGGTCGGATCAGCCTGCGATTCGGACATCAGCGTGGTCTCGAAGCGATCCATCGCGGTGACATCCTCCAGGCGCTGAGCGCGTGCCAGCGGGCCAAGGTACTTGACGGTGAACACTCGGTTTTGCAGCGACTGCGGCGCCTGGCCGAGGATTCCGGCCCGGTAGGCAATGCCGAAACAGCGAGTGACCAGCGGCTGCAGGTATTCGGCTTGCAGGCGGCCATAGATCGGGCCGAGCAGTTGTCGGATCAGTTGCACGCGGACATGCACCTCGGTAGCGGTCATCGCCGGGCCGTCCTGCGGTTGCAGCTGGTCGGCGAGCAGCGCCTTGCGGATGGCCGCTTGCAGCCGTTCCTCGGCGCTGAATACGACGTTGAAATCCCCGGCCGGCGCCAGCGGCTTGATCGATTCGACCGAGTTGGCGACGATCACCTTTCGCGGCCCGATCTTCACGGCGCGCGGGTTCAGAACGCCATCGTCCTCGGCCACGTACATGCCGGCAGCGGCCATGTCCAGGTTCATCAACTCCATCGCCTTGATGTCGTTGATCGAGCGAATCGAGCCCAGCGCGTTGGCCATCGGGCCGGTGGCATACGGCGAGCCGGGAACAAGCATCCAGCGCGGGATGGCGCAGGGGAATTCGTGATACCCGGATTCGCGCAGCAGGTGCTTGGTCTCGACCTCGATGTGACAGGACGCGAAAGGCAGGTTTTTCGCCATCCGGCCATTCACCGCATGCACCTGGCGCGGGTAGATCGCATGGACAACCATGAACTTCTGGTCGAGCTTTTCGTTTCGGTAGGCCTCGGCGACCTTGGCCGAAACTTTGTCGATCCCGTAGTCGGAAACGATCTGCTCGACGGTCATCTCGACTTCGCGGTAGATCGTATCGACGATGCCGCCCTGCTTCGACGACGAGACGTAGCACTGGCCTAGCGGCCACTGCTCGAAGTGGTAGCCGCCTTCCTTGTCCTCGTCGATGTACAGCACGAACCAGCCGGCGCCGACCATGTCGACCATGCACTCGAACGCTGCAGCATCGAAGTTCGAACCATGGATGTTATCGAACATCAGCCGCGCCGCATCGTCCAGCCAGCGGTTTTCCTCGTCGGATTCCTGGCCGGCGTCGAGGCCAAACCACAGCGAATTGGCCGGCGTGGTGCCGCTGACGATAGACGAACTCAGGATGCGGGCGGAATCGGATGCCGTGTCGTCGAGGATGCGGACCTTCTTGTACTGCACATCGCTGGGCAACGCGACAGAACCGTTCAGGCCGTTGCCGCGCTCAGGGAACGAGTAATCGAAGCACTCGGACCAGCCCTGCTCCAGCGGCTGGCGGATTGCCTTCAGCGCCCCCAGGCGCCGGATGACGGCCTGAACATCGGCCATCACTGACCGCCCGAAGCGAGGACGCCGGCGCCAGTGTCACCGCTGGCCAGCACGCCCTTCTGCTGGCGCTTGCGGCGAGCGTCGGCGACCATCTGCTCGTTGGCCTTTGCCGCCGCCTCGGCCTCGGCTTTGCGGCGCTCCTTCTCGGGATCGACCGCCTTGACACCGCCACCGCCGCACATGGTCAGAGACCCTTCTGGGCGTTCGGGTTGGCGCCAAACGTCGTCGGGACAACCCAACCTTGCTTGGTCAGCACCGGCGATGCGATCTCGTCGGGATTGATGGTGTCCTGGTCGGGCAGCGAGGCGCCGGGATTGGCAACGCGCTTCACCGCACTGGCCGCCGAGGCGTTCGATTCCAGCGCCTGCACGCGGGCCAGCAACGCCTCGAGCGAGGCCTTCGAGACGGTCACGGTTTCGGATTCTGCAGCGACGTCTTGGCCGACATCCTGAGCAACAGGCGCGGTAGTTTCGCCGGCAACGGGAGCGCCGGGAACTTGCTGGGATTGTTCGGCAACGGGAGCGCCGGGAACTTGCGGAACTGCTGCGGTACGGGCCATGGGAAGGTCTCCTTCGGTTGATCGGGTGCTATGGGTGCTATGCGCGGTAGGAGTATCGACTTACCTTCGGGACGGTTTCCCGACCGTTTCCCGTCACTCGGCACCACAGAGCGATCAGCCGGTCCCCTTCCTCGAACTTCGGCCGACTTCCCTGCTTCCAGCCCAGTAGCGTGGTCTTCGGCGTGGCGATCGACAGCGCCACCAGCGTGGCGCCGTAGCCCTGGCGCTCGAGATCGACGATGACGCGAAACCAATCGACCTTCTCGTCGGCCAAATGCGCGCCTGCGCGAATCTCGCCAAGGGTCAAAGCAATCCCACCTGCTGCGGTTCCATCGCCGTGATCTCGATCTCGACCCTCGGATTTGCCTTGTCGACCCCGTGAAAAACGTGCTTCTCGCGCACCTGGCGGTCGTTGAGATACACCCCTTTGCGAACGCAGACGCGCTCCTTGCCACTGCCCGAGAACTTCGCCTGCAGCACGTCGAGGACAACCGATTCGTCGAGGTCGGGCCGCTCGCTGGCGTAGAAAATCCGGATCGTGGCGCAGAGCTTTCCGGTCAGCATTCGCTTGGCTTCGTTCGGGATCTGCAGGATGGCCGACTTCTCGAAGCTGCGCGCTTTGTCCGACTTGATCGATGCCGGACGGCCGCCGAAGCTGACGATCTTTCGGCTGTTTGCTTTCGATGCCGGCTCTCCCAGGATGGTCAGGCTGATCGAATCGCTCATACCCGCTTCTCCAGTTCCTGCCGCATGGCTTCAGCCTTGGCCAGTGCCGGCGAAGGGAACCGACCAACGGCAGCGGGCTGCTTGTCATGCCACAGCTCGAAGCTGTATCCCTCGCCATTGCCGATTGTGCAGATCGTCCAAGGATCGCAGCGCAGGGCGTAATCGCTGATGCGCTGCCAGTTCATGCGGCACGACTCCAGTTCCGATTGACATACTCCATTGCCGCCTTGAAAGCCGCATTGCGCAGCCTTCCAACCCAGTACGAACGTGGTTCATCGGGGCAACGATCTGACCATTCGCCAGTGTTTTTCAGCCTTGCCAACTCCGGCCTGCCTCGGCCAGCGAGGTACGATCCAATCTCGGATTGCTTCCGATCAAGGTCGAAAAGCGGCATGCACGCGACTCGTTCAGCGACCCGAAAAAGCCACAGGTTTTCCGTGATTCCTTGGGTCAAAAACGGCCACTGGCTTGGCTCGCGAAGCCGATCATGCGCCCAGCAATGGAACTCTCCGCCAGTCGAGTTGCTGAAAACTCTGGCCAATTGGCACCCATGAGCTAAGCATCCTCGACCATGACCGGATGTGCTTTCAGGCGTTTCATCGTCGTTGCCGAACTTGCGTTTTTTCGGTGCAGCACTCATGCGACCTCCCGGTGGTACTTGTTTTCGAGCGTTTTTGCGAATGCTGAAGGCGACATCAGGAAGTCGAGATCAGCGAGGAAAACGGGTCGCCCTGGTGTTGGCTGAGACCGGCCTGTCAGGAAGTCGGAATCGGCGCAGACTGCGAAGAACTCAAGCCAGCAGGCCAGCCCTTTGGCTTGGCTGTCGTAGCCGCCCTTGAACGGGAACGTGTCGAGGTATGCCGCTTCCTTCCATCGGGCTTGAATCGCCTTGCGACGGGTCTGGTTCAGCACCTTGCAGCGCGGGTTTCTCGGCATCAGCTCGTGGTACAGGCCGACCAGTTTTTCGACGGGGCAGGCCATCGGGTGGGCCACGGGAAACAGGGTTAGCGGTTCATTTTTTTCGGCTTCTGGCGCATCGCCATCGGGGGGGCTCTGCGAAGCGGAGTTCCCTGAGGTTGCGTTAGCAACCGATATATGTGAATACTGGCTATTGGCTATTGGCTTATGGCTTGGGTTTTTTTCTGAAACCGTTTCGGTTTCGTTTTGGAAACCGTCTGGGTTTTTTTCTGAAACCGTTTCGGTTTCTGTTTTCTTTGGCCGTCCGCCACGTTTTCCAAGCTCCCGATTCTTCTCTGCCTTGGCCTGCGCAGCCTCTATTTCCAAGTCACAACGGGAATTTCGCCACCCGTCATCTGTCAGCAAAAAGAACTCTTCGAGGATCAGTTCGACGGCCTCTCTTTCGTCTTTACTGCGAGCGCACACCAAACGACACACCGCGCGCAAATCTTTTGGCAGCGGAGCCTCGCTGATGTAATAAATGTCGATCAGACAGCGATAGACACCATGTTCGAGAAGCGACAGATGGCGGGTTGCTGCGGCGTAGTCGCCGAGGTGGTGTTTGTAGTAGTTCATGCGGCAAGCTCCAAACAATTCTGTCGAGCTTTAGATGGCTCGATATTGTTTAGCCTGACGAAATAGCCATCAATTCCAGAGGTCTCAAGGGAGTCGGCGCTTTCTTTTCCGTAGGCAATAAGAACTGAAGGTGCGCCTGCAGGGCCTGCAACTCCTCCGCCTGGAAGCCTGAATCGAATACGGCCAGCCATGAAAAGCATGGCGTTCGCCTTTCTCCAGCAATACTCTTGAAATGCCTTTGTTTCTGTTCTGGCAAAGATAAGAAGGACACCATTCCCATGGTCCGCCATGCGTCGAAGAAATCTTTCGGCGTGCGGTCCATATGGAGGATTGCACCAGACGCGGCCGCTCCAATTTCTAGCCAGCCCATCGTCTTGAATGGTGAATTGTTCGGCAGCAGTTCGCCACGGCTGGTACTGGCTTGCGCATGGATCTAGGTCAAATTTTCCTAGGGCGGCAATAATCTCAGGCGGTGTAAGCCAATCATGGGTAGTGGCCGCTGTATTGCTGCCAGTTTCGAAAGTCACGTTCACCGCTCCCTCCAGCAACCATGGCAAACAAAGCCCTTTGCGGTGACCTTCCCGGTCTCAGTGGTCCTGCGCTTTCCGCAGCAAACACACAGGGTCTTGCCTGGTATCTTCGCCACGCCTGCCATGACTGCGCGCTTGGCGGTGTTGTCCCTGAACTGGTTGTTTGAAACCGGCTCGCCGCGACTGTAGAGGCTCATTTCCATCCGCCCTCGTCGTCCATGTTGTCGTCGTGGTCGGTGAATCGGAACAAACGCGGGGCCAAAACTAGCGATAAAACGATGGCTCCAGCGAGAATCAGGATGATCAGGATAGAAGTTTTCATGTCAGGCAGCCTTCTGGTCTTCGGACACGTCGTAGATGTCATCGAATGTGACATCGAATCCGCGCTCTCTGGCCAGCGCTACAACCTTGCGCGCCATGTCCGGAGAAACCTCCTGCGTCTGCTTTTCGCAGTGGCTGATATTTCCTTGAGATACGCCGATCTCAGCGGCGAGCGCGGCCTGGGAAAGACAAAGGCGTTCGCGGATCAGTTTGAGGTTGTTCTTCATTTTGAAATTCCTTGGTTATCGATAGCACGAATATTAGCCCGACTGATACACGCAGTCAATAGTCGGACTGTTTTGCGAAATTCAGCATACCGCCTCCGGGCGGTTTTTTTACGCCCACGAAAAAATATATCAGCCCGACTATTGACTGTTTAATATCAGCAGGACTATTATCCACACATCGACGCAAAACACCGCATCGAAGAAACGGGGGTCCGGCCCACAAGCGGACAACAGGGCG
>Ga0302237_1002712_pt1 | contig 10694 bp, 5 predicted proteins | sample AAG_UR_Ala_MG_FD_193530 | JGI IMG/M metagenome (GOLD analysis project Ga0302237, IMG submission 193530) | Enriched activated sludge microbial communities from anaerobic digester in WTTP, New Holstein, Wisconsin, United States - AAG_UR_Ala | ecosystem: Engineered > Bioreactor > Anaerobic >...
CGATTTCGACGAGGGTTGCGAGGGTTCGGCGTTCAGGGCTACGAAGTGGGCGGGAAAAGATTTCTCGGCAGCGGTCAGCTTTTCTGCGACGATCGTCCGGCGCTGCAGGTCGGAACCCGACTCCAGCCGGCCAACGATCTGGACGCGTTGGCCGAGAAAACCCTTCAGGTCCGTCCCTTCGGCGGCAGCCACGCGGAACGACGTTTGGCCATCGCCGTCCGTCATCACGTACGTCTCTTGGCCGTTTCGTTCCGCCGCTTTCTGCAAGACGCCTACGGCCACCAGACGCAGATCGAGGCCGTCGTCCGCGGCTGGGGATGCGGTGTCCCTGCCGATCGGCAGCCAACCGGCTAGCATGATCGTCGCGGCAAGAAAGCATCTGCGGTGCATGGTTTGACGCCGAGTGGCTGAGGCGGAAAAGGATGCGCGGCGGGGCTTCTAACAGAATCGTCCAGCCGAATCAAGAGCGAACGCGGCTCGCGGCGATGCGTGTGCGGCGACGCGGCGACGGCGGAAAAGAGAACTGATCTGGACGTCTGCGCCGCGATCTGCGACACTTCCCGCCCTTTCGCCGGCGGCCTAGGCCGCCAGCCATCTGATCGAGTTCGCGTGCATCTGGTCTCAAGTGAAGGAGCTGCTAGCGTGAACCAGACTCGTTGGATTGTCGCCGTCGCGTGTTTGGCGTTCACCCTGGCTTCGGTCCACGCGTGGGCCGAAACCAAGTCGGGCTTCAGCCTGAATGGCCTGAATCCGTTCGCGAAATCCACGGATTCGAAGAAAGCCACGAGGTCGCCGTCAAAATCATCGAACGGATTCAAGCTGCCCTCGTTGTGGCCGACCACCGAGGAGAAGAAGGTAAGGAAACGTTCCACCGAGCCGTCCGCGTGGGACAAGTTTACCAGCGGAACCAAGTCCATGTTCGACAAGACGACCGGCGCGATCGCCTTCTGGGACGACGACAAAACCACGAAAAAGAAATCGCACGGCTACGACAGCATCCACAGCCGCTATGGCGTCAGAAAGAAAGAAGAGGAAAAGAAGTCCTTCTTTTCCAGTTGGTTCTCCAGCGAGGAGGAAGAGCCCAACCGACCCAGGACCGTGAGCGAGTTCTTGAGTCAGGACAAGCCCAAGCCGTAAGCATCGTTCGAGAAATAACTGTCCAGTATTGATTGCTGATCATCACACGGAGCGTGATGGCTTCTTCGACGAGGAAACAGTTATTTCTCGAACGAGGCCAAGCACCTACAGCATCCCACGGAACTGCTCGAACAGGTAGCGGCTGTCGTGCGGGCCCGCGGACGCCTCCGGATGGTACTGGACGCTGAACGCTTTCAGACGCCGATGCCGCATCGCGGCCACGGTATTGTCGTTCAGATTTCGCTGCGTGATTTCCAAGTCGGCGGGAAGGCTCTCTTCTTCCACAACGAATCCATGGCTCTGGGCGGTGATTTCCACCCGCCCCGACAGCACGTTCAACACCGGCTGATTGGCCTTGTCTTTACCCACATTCTACGCTTCGTCGAGGTGTAGAGTTCAGGGTGATAGCGTTGGTGACGCTAGCGTGGCGAAGGCTGCACGCCTAAGTCACTTACGATGAGGGGCGATCTTTTCACGACCTGGATTCGTAATGTGAGCAGAGAGCCTACCAAGAGGATGGGCAAGGTCACGTCACCTGGCAGGGACTGCGAAAGGCGACGTTTGCGGTCTCTGGCACGGACGTGTGATTTATGGTTTTTACGTTGGATAGCAGGGCTTGGGCGGGAGAGCAGTTCAGTGATTGCGACTTGGGAGACAAACGCCGCACGAAGAGGCTGATCAAGATGGCCGAGCAAGTTGCCAACAACTCGTCAGCCAGCTTTTGCGAACAGATGGAAACATGGGGTGATCTCAAGGCGGCGTACCGTCTGTTCGACGAAGACGATGTGACGTTTGAAGCCATCGCTCGACCTCATTGGGAGCAGACCAGGCGACTGGCGTCCGGGCGATGTTTGGTCATCAACGACACGACCGAATTGGACTTCGGCAAGCAGCATGACATTCAGGGCCTCGCGGCCATCGGCAACGGCAGTGGGCGCGGGTTCTTGTTGCACAATGCATTATTGGTCGCGGCAGACAACCAGGAGATCCTGGGCGTGGCCGGGCAAAAGATTCATTACCGCAAAGCGCGGCCGAAGAACGAAACCGCCGCGCAACGTCTGAAACGTGAGCGAGAATCGAAAGTCTGGAGCGAGCTGATTGATGACGTGGGCCGACCAGCGGAAGGGGCTCAGTCAGTACACGTTTGCGACCGTGGCGCGGACGGCTTTGAAGTCTTCTGTCACTTCGTCAAGCGACAAACCGATTGGGTCGTGCGAGCTTCCTCGTTACACCGCGTAATCATGACCCCAGACGGCGAAAAGTTGCCGCTTTCCGAGTACTTATTGACGCTGCCGCTGGCGGGCACGTATGAGTTGCACTTGCGGGCTCGCAAAGATCAACCCGCGCGGATTGCGAAGCTCGAAGTCCGCTTCGGTAAGCTTCGGATGCCGGCACCGGTGCAGCAGAGTCCCTACGTGAAAACCTGCGGCCTTTCGTCGATTGAGATGTGGGTCGTCGAGGTACGCGAGGTCGACTCGCCGAAAGGAGTGAAGCCCATTGCATGGGTTCTGTACACGTCCCTGCCTATCACGACGTTCGACGATGCACGGCTCATCATTGAGTACTATGAGGCACGATGGCTGGTGGAAGAATATCACAAGGCTCTGAAAACAGGTTGTCGCGTGACGAAACGTACCTTGCGAGAAGCAAGCCGTTTAGAACCGATGGTGGGTCCCATGTCCGTCGTAGCGGTACGTCTGTTACAATTGAAGTCGGTAGCCCGTAGCGATCCTAATCGTCCCGCACGCCAGATTGTTCCTCGACTGTGGCTGGTTATGCTCAAGGTCACGAGGAAGAACCTGCGACGGGTCTATGATTTGACGATCCGCGAATTCTACCGCGAGCTTGCGAAGCTGGGAGGCTTTCTGGGTCGCAAATCCGACGGAGAGCCTGGCTGGATTACGATCTGGCGTGGTTGGCAGAAACTCAACACGATGGTTCGGGGCGCCGAACTTGCTTTGCGATTCAAATCCGAACTTGAAAAATGTGGGTAAAGACAAGGCGTCTCGGCCTGGGTGGCCTGGAACACTCCGTACTCGTTTCGCTTGCCCAAGCAAATCCCCCAACCGAGCAACCCCTCGATCTGCGTCTGGAACGTTGGTTGGGTAAATGCGGGCAGTAGGCATTGAGCAACGGAGTCGGGAGAGGGTATGCTCGTAAACATGGGCGGGAACCACCTTGTCTTTCGCGCGCGTCTCCGACGCTTGTAACCACGCGAAGTGTACGAGGAACCCCCGCCCTCTTTGCATCGCCAAAATCGATCACAAATCTGCGAAAGTTCAGGTTTGATTGCGCCCGTTCAATTGCCCCCTTCGTTTCTGCTTGTACCTCGGCGGCCGATGTCCGACGCGGGTGTGAATCTGTGAATCTCGACGGCTGCCGTCAAGGCAGGAGTGCCGACCTGACTCACACTCATCCGACTCGGCTCTTTGCTTCCTGCTTCTACCGGTGCCAGAAAGCGTCCATCACGCCCAAACTCAACGGGAGCGCGAGCACGGCTGCTACGATTCCTGAGACCGTTCCAAGCACCACAATCAAGATAGCGTTCGACTCGTACTCACCGCGCCCATCGTTTAGCCAGTAAGTGAGGCAGGAAACCACGAGCGCGATAACCGCAGAAGGGACACCTCCCGCGATTGCGAAGATGGAGAAGCAAACCAGAGCGTTATAAGGCAATCCAAAACCGCTCTTGACAAAAGGAGCGCCGAGGGCGGTCAAACCGCCGGCAATCACGGCAAGGCAAAGAAGACATGTTCTCAGCACGGGGATGGCCCCACCGCGAAGCCAGCGGCGCCGCGTAAGCCAACTGAACCAGACGCCTAGCAGGAGACCTGGCAATCCGACAAGTACAGCACCAGCCAAGGGAAGCAGCATGTCAGCCCTCACCGGCACGGGCGTGTTCGATCGATCGCGCAAGTGCCGTTCGTCCTATCACAGCAAGTGTTTGGTGTCGCTAACGCGCCCCCGGTCTTCCCCACTCGATGGAGTCGATCCTTGAGCGTGGAGTCAAAATGCACCGTTGCGGGTCGATCTTCTCCGTCCACTGGAATGTCTGCTGAATCGTGCGCCCCGGCCCCGTCGATCCGAGTGGTCTATCTGGGCAGATGTGATAGAAGAATGAATGTGTTCCGGCCGTGTTTGGAATCGTGAACGTCACGGTTCCGTCCGGGTTGACTGTCGCTGAGGCGCCGCCGAAACCGCCGACTTGATCCCCCGTATCCAAGAAGAAAGTGCCCCCGACGATAGTATCAACGAAGGCTTCTCCGGTGCCGTAACTAACATTCCACGTGTCCCTGCAGCAGTTCCGGTAAAACGCCCTGCGCAACTTCTCGGCTCCTGGAGATCTCTTCATCTCCTCAAGCGGTACTTCGCCGTTACAGTAGCACCTCACGTCGTCGCCACCACCAGTAAGAAAATCCCAGAGGAATCCCAGCCATGCGGGTAGTAACGGCGGTGCTGCTGCTGGTGGTGGCGGAGGCGGCAGCGGTACGTTCGGCGGAAAGTATTCCGGAGGGCAGTATGTTGCCCCAGGCAGGCATTCCCAGCCTTGATGTCCTAACAGGTCTACCATACTCGTTGGTCTGTTTGCGCCATAGCGGTAGAGATTGCTGTCGTTAGCAAGATACCCAATTGGATCTCTGCTGATGAAGCTCGACAGGCCGGAGTCGTAGTAACGATTGCGGACTTGATAGAGGGCGATCTCGGCATCGAAGAAATACCCGCAATAAAGCGGGCCATCGGCGGCGGGGGCGGTGGGGTTGGTCCAGGTCGCGGAGTAGACAGTGGCCGTGCCGTAGGCCGTGTAGACATATCGCTCGACTACGTCGCCCGTGCCGGCGTCGATGGCGGCCGTAACGTTGAAGTTGGCGTCGCTCGTGTAGTAGCGGACGTTGTCGCCAGCGTCCAGGTAATCCCCGTCGCCGTTGCCGTCGTGGAAGCGGACGATCAACGCATCAATGTAGCGCGGACTCCAGACGTATCGGTTGGAGGCGACCGTCGCGCCCTGGCCATCGACGAATCGTTCTTCGAGAAGCTGCCAACTGCCGTTGTAGAAGTAGTGTGCCTCGGACGGACCGCCGCCGGCTTCGGTGACGTTCTTCTGGATACGCCGGTTGGTTCCGTCATACTGGTACTCGGCCAACATGTCGCCCGGGTCGCCGGAGTCGTCGGCCTGTACGATCACCAGCCGGTTCCAGGCGTCGTATACGTAATGGACGGGAGTCGTCTCGTCGCCCGGCTTGGGGCCGGAGATCATGTTGCCTGCGGCGTCGTACGTCGGTGTGATCCAGCCGCCAGTAATGCCCGTGATCTCGTTGGCCGCGTTGGCCGTGCGCGTTTGACGCTGGCCGCCGTCGTCGAACTCGGCGAAGTTGCCCAGACCGTCGAGCGTCCACGATTGGGCGAAATCGTTCGCCCGCGCGCTGGAGATCAGACGGTCGATCGCGTCGTACTCGTAGACCTCGTCGAAATCGTGGTTCAACTGGTTGGTTTTGGCAGTGCGGTTGCCGGCGCGGTCGTAGGTGTACGTGTAGCGGTCCAGGTCGGCGCTGGCGCCGTAGGCGTACCACCGATGGTCGATCACACGACCGAAGCGGTCGAACCCGGCGTACTCGCCGGGCGTGCTGCTGTCATAGTCCAGCCGCACCTCGGGCTTGACGTAGTCCTCCACCACGATCCAGGCGAGGCCCAGATACGCATATTCCGCCAGCGTGTCGCCGGGCGAGCCGGCGTCGTCGTCCCGGATCGCGGCCAGGCGGCCCAGCGCGTCGGCTATTCCGTCGGTTGGGCCATAGTCCAGGTGGATGCGGCGGCCGTTGGGATAGCGCACGGACGTGGGCCGCGGGCCGTGGGTGAATACGCCGCCGGAAGCGATCGTGTCGTACTCGTACTGCACGTACAGCGTGCTGCCGTCCTTGGCGCCGGCGTGCTCTTGGTATTCTCTGACCGTCATGCCGAGGTCGTTGTACTCGAACGCCAATTCGTTGACCACGTTGCCGTTGCCGCCGGTCGCGTCGTCCCAACCGGTGATCGCCTCGACCATGCCGCGGATTTCGTAGGTGGTCGAGATCCGCCGCACGGCGCCGTCGACGCCACTGCCGAGCGTCGTGATCCGGTCGTGGATACGGCGGCCGAGGTTGTCGTAGTCGAGGGCGTGGATGGTTTCGTTTTGGTCCTTGATCTCGGTGACTTCGCCTTGCCGGTTGTACTTGAACTCAATCCGGTCGTAGACTGCGTCCGCTCCGTCGCCCAGCGGGTCGGTCGTGTCGTCGCTGTCCGGATAGATTTCCGCCCGCTTCAACTGGCTGCTGGCGATGCCGCTGTCGGCCAGCGTCGTGCCGTAGACGTAACGCGTCAGTTGATCGCCGGTGGCCGGGTTTTTGGCCCGCAGCGTCAGCACCTGGCCGTCGGGGCCATACGTTGTCTCGACGGTGACGTCTTCGTCCGGGTGGTCGATGTCGACGATCCCGTCGACGTAGTTCTGGATGGTCTTGACGGTCCGGCCCGCGGCGTCGAAGAACTGGCGATCCTCTCTGCCGGCCGGTGTGATCGTTTGGAAAGCCTCGCCGGCGGCGTTGTAGCCGGTGGTGGTCACCAGTACGGTGTCGGAACGCTGCGGGATGGTGTCGGGGCGCACCAGCGCGGTTCCGCCGTTGGTACCGTAGTTGGCGGTGGCGATCTCGCGGCCGAGGGCGTCGTGCCAGTGGGCGGTGTACGTCACGCGGGCCTTGGGATCGGTCGACGCGTCTCCCAACGCGCCGGTCTGCGACGCCGGGGCGTTGTGGTGGCGCTGACGGTTGGTCGTCTGGATCACGTTGCCGACCGCGTCGTAGTGCGTTTCGGTCTGCTCGAGGATCGTGTCGTCGGCGACCGTGCCGGCCTGGGCGTAGGTGGTCTCGTCCAGGTCATAACCCGAGTATTGGATCGTCTGCCGGCCCAGGCCGTCGTACATGGTCTTGGTGAACAGCTTGGAGCGCGACGGCTGGCTTTTGATCACGTTGCCCGCCGCGTCGTACCAGGTGTTGTAGACCAGCGCGTGGCCGACAGCGCCGGTCGCGGGGTCGACCGCGTAGCGGACGTTGCGGTATACCCGGCCGCGGTCGTCGTACAGCGTGTCGCCGCGGGCGATCAGGTTGCCTTCGGGTGTGGTGTCGTAGCGTTCGGTTCGCACGACCCGGTTCAGGTTGTCGTAGGCGAGTTGCTCGTAGAAGTCGATCTCGCCGTCGGTGGCCGTGCGGCGGTTGCGCCAGTCGTAGACGAAGGCGGTGACGCGGGTTTCGGTGGCGTCGATGTGTTGGGTTTGCTCGGTCAGATTGCCGTCGCCGCCGGGCTGGCCGTGGTCGTACTGGTAGGACGTCACCAGGACCATGTTGTTGTTCGGATCTGCGCCGCCGCCGGTGGGATCGGTTTCCGTCGCGCCGCTGTCGTCGGTGCCGACGTAGGTTGCCACGACGTGCCGACGCACGTCGAAGACCTGGAAGGTGATCGTGCCGCCGGGCGAGACGGTGCGGTTGCGGCGTTTGATCGAGTCGTAGCCGAAGTCGGTCTGGTCGTAGTGCGCGCCCGCCTGCCCCTCGCCACTGGCCGGGATCGTGTGGTAGACGCGCGTCGAACCGAGCAGGCAACAGTCGGTGTACTGGTACGTGGTCCAGCGGACGTAGGACGACTGGGGAAAATCGTCCGTCGGCTGAAGCTTGTCCGACGTGCTGGCGCGCACTGCCTGGATTTGCTCCAGCACGTTGCCGTTGTGGTCGGATCGGGTGATCGAGACGGGGTTGACCAGCGTGAACGTGTAGTCGGGGGCCGTGCCGGTGGCGTAGCCCGCCGCGGTCCAGATTTCGTGCGCCGCGTCGTGGTAGACGGTCCAGCGGGCGGTGCGAACGGGCGTCGCGACGCCGTTCAGATCGACCGTGTGCCAGGGTCCGAGTTCCTGGATCAAGCGGCCGCGGGCGTCGTGTTGATAGTCGGTGATCAGATGCAGACCGCCCCCGGCGGGCGTGGTCCAACCGGCGGGCGCGTCGCCGACTTGGCTGGTGTCCACGTCCCGGATCGTCTGTGTCCGCGCGGCGGCGGCCGAGTCGTAAGTGTGCCGCGTGAGGTAGCCGCGCTCGTCTTTCAGCCAAACCAGGTTGCCGTTGGGGTCGAACCGCCGGACGCGAGTGGCCGACGTGCCCGAGCCGTTTTGCGAGGTCGGCACGGCGGGCAGCGTGGTCGTGAGCTGCTGCGTCTGGACCGTGCCCGAGTGCCACGCATAGTCGTATGTGGTATCGATCGCGCCGGCGCCGTCGTCGTGACGGAACTCGGTCCGTTTGGCGACCGGATGGACCGTGACGCCGCCGGCCGTGTGTGTGGCGTACTCGAAAGCCGCCTGTTTGATCGGCTCGCCCGCGCTGCCGTGCTTGATCTTCCGGCACTGCACCCGGCCCCGCGCCCCGACGCCGACCGTTTCGGCGAAATAATCGGTGACGTGGATCAGGCCCGTATCGGCATTGAGCGTCACGTTCAGATCCGCGTACGCATCATCGTAGCCCGCGACCGCCGACGGCCGGGCGTGCTCGATCCGCCGGCCGTCCGCGTCGTATTTGTGGTACTCGATCCAGCGGTTCGCGCCGACGCGGAGTTCTTTGATCAGGATCTGTCCGATGTAGTTGGTGTACACGATGTGCTGGCTGCCGTCCGGCCGCGTTTCGACCGTCTTGATTTTCCAGTGATCGTAAGCGTCGCTGTGCGCGCTGGTGGTGTACTCGAACGTGTAGTTCCGCGCGCCGCCGTCCCGCAGTTCGCGCGTCACGCGCTGCTGGTCGTCGTACTCGAGGTACTGGTCGGCGTACTGGGCCAGGACCGCGTCGGGCTCTTCGAGCGGTTCCAAGCCGTCCTGGAGCATGCGGGCGTACGGTTCCGGCCCGACGATGTATTTCAGGCCGTGCGGAAAGCCGTGCTCGTCGTCCGGCTGGTAGTACCGATAGTAGCGCACCGCCGTATCGGCCCAACCGGTTCCGTCCGGGAGCTGCGTCACGGCCCGTTTCAAATCGCCTTCGTTGCCGAACGGTTCGTCCGCCTCGTAGTAATCATACGCAGCCCGGCGGAGATCGGTCCAGTTCTCCGCGCCGGCGCGCTGTCGGAGGGTGACCGATTCGATGCGGCCTGCGGGGCTGTACGAGTACCGGAACGACTGCGTCTGGGCGTTTGGGCCGTCGCCCGTGCTGCGCTGGATCTCCTCGATCCGCTCGGCGTCCGTATAGGCGGTGACCGCGGTCAGCTGGCCGCCACGCGTGAGATGGCTGGCGAACCCTCCTTGGGGGAACTCGAGTTGATCGAAGTCGTGGAAGCGGTACTGTTGGCCGCCGGGCAGGGTCAGCACGAAGCGCGCGTTCTGCGGATCGTGGATCAAGGTGGACAAGGCGCCGTAGCGTCCGACGTAGGTCTGGTCGACCAGATCGAACCACAGCGTACCGCGCGTGCCGCGCACCACCGTGACCGAGCCGTCCGGATGGTCGACCAGGTACGGCCAGGTCTCGACCAGCCAGTTGGTGCCGTTTCCCAGATCGGCCGTGGCCGTGAGGCGGTTGCTGTACGTGCGGCGATGCTGCCAGCGTTTGCCGTAACCGCGAGCCGAGAGGTCGGTGACAGCGATCTGGACTTCGCCGTTGAAGTACCGCACGGGGGCTTCGCTGGCGTCAGCCGGACAACAGGCCGATTCGTCGGGGGCTTCGATCGTACTGTTGGCGGAATGGTCGGCCGAAGGGTCGCCCGAAGGGGGACAGCACTCGGACGCCTCGGATCCAGCATCGTCGGCGCCCGGACAGCACTGGGATTCCTCGGGGCCGCCGCCCTCTGACCCCGGCCAGCCTTCGGGACTGGCCCCTCCACCCATGGAACAGCATGATTCCTCTTCCTCGCAGGGCGGATGGGGATCTTCGGGTTCCGGCGGCGGAGGCGGCGGGCTGGGCGGTGGCGGCGGTGGCGACGGGCTCGGACTGGCCGACGGGCTCGGCGATGGCGATACGGACGGGGACGGACTCGGGCTGGCGGACGGACTCGGTGATGGAGATGCCGATGGTGACGGGCTCGGGCTGACCGACGGACTCGGTGATGGTGAAGCGGACGGCGACGGGCTGGGGCTGGGCGAGGGGCTCGGGGATGGCGATGCAGACGCTGATGGACTCGGACTGGCTGACGCGCTCGGGCTGGCGGACGGACTCGGTGATGGAGATGTCGATGGTGATGCGTTCGGACTGGGCGACGGACTTGGTGATGGCGAAGCGGACGCCGACGGGCTGGGACTGGCCGGCGGGCTCGGCGACGGCGATGCAGATGCTGACGGACTCGGACTGGCTGACGCGCTCGGGCTGGCGGACGGACTCGGTGATGGAGATGCCGATGGTGATGCGCTCGGACTGGGCGACGGACTTGGTGATGGCGAAGCGGACGCCGACGGACTGGGGCTGGCCGGCGGGCTCGGCGACGGCGATGCAGATGCTGACGGACTCGGACTGGCTGACGCGCTCGGGCTGGCGGACGGACTCGGTGATGGAGATGCCGATGGTGATGCGCTCGGA